>SXGQ01299781.1_pt1 | contig 21408 bp, 15 predicted proteins | sample 3178371 | NCBI WGS metagenome assembly SXGQ01 (sample SAMN11356859, study PRJNA531348) | freshwater metagenome | isolation source: freshwater sample F1-20 | place: China: Fuxian Lake, Yuxi | collected 2017-12-25 | reverse complement strand
AACGCGGCGATCTGCGCCGGGGAGGGCGGTAGGCCGAGCAGGTCGAACGAGGCGCGCCGCAGGAGCGCGGCCGGCGCGGCGTCGGGCGCGGGCGCGAGGTCCTTGTCCTTCCAGCGCGCCGCGATGAACCGGTCGATCTCCGTGCGGGCCCAGCCCGCGGCGTCGGCCGCGGGCGCCGCCGGCCGGACCGGCGGGGCAAAACTCCAGAAGCGCCGGCCTTCCTCGACCGTCATGGCGCGGCGTCCCGACGTCGCGCCAGCGACCGGCGCCGGCGTCGTTGGGGCGGGGGCGCCACGGCGCACCCATTCCTCGAGCAGCGCCACTTCCTCCTTGGGGAGCGCCGACTTCGGCGGCATCGCCTCGAATTCCAGCTTGGTGTAGCGGATCGCCTTGATGAGCGGACTCTCGTCGGGCTTGCCGGGAACCACGGCCGGCCCGGAGTCGCCGCCGCGCAGCCAGCCTTCGGCGTGGTCGAGTCGCAGCCCGGCTTTCACTTTCTTGTCCGCCGCGTGGCATTCATGGCACCGCTCGATCAGGACCGGACGAATCTTTTTCTCGAAGAACTCGATTCCGGTCTCGTCCGCCGCTCCCGCCGGCGCCGCTGCCGCGAGCAACGCGCAGGTGCGCGCAAGGCGGCGGGTGAAAGCGGACGCGGTCATGGAGGGGGGCGGCGGGGACGGGGCTGCTGCGGGACCCAAAAAAGAAGGCGCCCGCGCCGTACGCAAGCGGCCAAATGGAGCCCGCTGCGACGCGTTTTATAGACTCCGCCTCTCTGTTTCCTCCGTTTGCTCCTGTTGAGTCCTGCCTTCCAACAGGAGGTAACAGAGGCAACGGAGGATGGGGAAAGTTTAAGAGGAGAGGCGGATGGGGCGTCGCGCCCCGCTGTCGATCAGGGCGGCAGGCCCTTGGCGAGGGCGGCGTTGATGCGATCAGTGATAGCCCGCATGCGCGCGCGCACCGCGGCGGCGTCGACGGTCAGGACGCGCCGGTCCTCCATCACGACGCGGCCGTGGATGATCGTGGTGCGCACGTCGCGCGGACTGGCCGCGTAAACCAGCGCCGCGTACGGGTCGTGCAGCGGCACCATCGCGGTGCTGTCCGTGTCCACGAGGATGACATCGGCGAGTTTGCCCGGCTCCAGCGAGCCCAGCCGTTCCTCGAGGTTGAGCGCGCGGGCGCCGCCGCGGGTGGCCATTTCGACCACGTCGACGGCAGGCATGAGGTTGCGGTCGCGCCGGTCGAGCTTGTGGACCTTTGCGACATAACCGAGCTGGCCGATGATATCGAGGGTGTTGCCGCTCATCGGACCGTCGGTCGCCAGGCCGACGCGCACGCCGGCGGCGAGCATCTTCGGAACGGGCGCGACGCCCTTGGCGGACTTGATGTTGGCGACCATCGCGTGGGCGACGCCGGCGCCGCTCGCGCGGAGGAGCTGGATGTCGGCGTCGTCGACGAAGATGCAATGGGCGGCGACCAGGCGGCGGTTGAGGAGGCCGACGGCCTCGAGGTGCTGGACCGGCGTGCGGTTGTGGTCGCGACGCAGATTGGCGATCTCGTCGGTCATCTCCGCGACGTGCATCAGCACGGGAGCGTCGAGTTCCTCCGAGAGACGCGCGATCTCGCGGAGGCGATCGGGTTCGACGGTGTACGGCGCGTGCGGCGCGAAGGCGGGGGTGATCAGCGGGTCGCCCCGGTGGTCGGCGATGAAACGCCGCGCGCGGGCGATGCCGCCGTAGGGTTCGGGGGCGTCCGGCGCGGGGAAATTGACGATCGTCTGCCCGAGCACGCCGCGCATGCCGGCGAGGCGGGCGGCACGCGCGACCTCCTCCTCGAAATAGTACATGTCGGCGAAGGTCGTCACGCCGCCCTCGATCATCTCCACGATGCCGTGCAGCGCGCCCCAGTGCACGACCTCGCGGTCGACGAAGTGCTTCTCGAGCGGGAAGATGAAGCGCCGGAGGCGGTCGGGCACGTCGTCGCCGAGCCCGCGGAAGACGGTCATGGAGGCGTGCGTGTGGGCATTCACCATGCCCGGCAGGACGAGGGCTCCGCGCGCGTCGAGGGTGCGGCGCGCGGTGAAGCGCGTTGCGATATCGGCTCCGCCCACCGCGACGACGCGTTCGCCGCGGATGGCGACCACGCCGTCGCGGATCACCTCGCGACGATCGTTCATCGTCAGCACGTGGCCGCGCACAATCAGCAGGTCGGCGGGCTCGGGTTCGGCGGCGGAGGTCCTGGCGGGAAGCAGGGAGGCGAGCATCAGGAGGGCGGCCGTCGGAAGGTTTCTCATGGGCGCGAGCAGAGAGCCCCAAACAGGTCGCGGAAACGCGGGACGTCGAGCGCGAGCTGCACTTCGGCCGCGGTGCCGGCCGCGCCGGGAGAACCTGCGGGCCGGTTGAGCGTCTCGCCCCAGGCGGACTCCGGGTTCGTCTCGAGGTCGAGATGATGGCGCTCGGTGCGGGTCACGAGGGTCGGGTCGATCCACGTGGCGGCGGCGACCTCGTCCCACATCGGGCGATCGCGTCGGCCGAACCGGTCGAGGTACGCGGCGAGCGCCGTTCCGGCGCGCGCGATATCTTCAAAGAGATCGGCGGTGGCACGCACGTTCTGGGAGATGTCGATCGGTGCGCAGACGAGCTTCCGCCAAGGAGCTCGGAGCACGATGCGCGCCGCCTCCGGGTCGAACCTCAGATTGAACTCGCGGCGCGGGTTCTGGACGAACTCGCGTGCGGCGGTGGCGGGCGCGAACGAGCCGCCCATGAAGTGGACCTCGCGGATCAGCTCCGGCAGGCGCGGTTCACGGGCGAGCGCCAGGGCGAGGTTGGTGAACGGCGCGCCGCACCAGAGCGAGATCTCCCCCGGGTGGGCGCGGGCGAGCCGCACGATCAGGTCCGGTGCGGCTTCAGCCGCGGGTGGCGTGCGCGGGTTGCCCTCCGGAAGATCGCGGACCTCGCGCGGGTCGGCCCAGCGTCCGGGGCGGGCGAGGTCCCAGGCGCCGTTATAAATGAGTTTGCCGTGCCGGGCTTCCCAGGCGGCGACCGCGGCGGGCGTGCAGCGGAGCGGCATCTCCGCACCCGGTGCGACGGGGATTTCCGTGCGCCCCATGATCTCGAGCAGCCGCAGCGCGTGGCGGACCTGCTGGTCGCGCCAGTGGTCGCCGGTCGGGACGGTGATCGCCAGCACCTCGACGTCGGGTGCATTCAGAAGCAGCGCGACCGCCTGCAGGTTGGTACCGGCGGGCCCGAGCGTGTCCTGGTCGATGATGACCTTGCGGCGCATGCGGCGCGCATGGCCGCAAAAAGCGCGGCCGGCGCAAAGAAAGAAATTGGCCCGGCGCCGCGGCCGGGGAGAGTGGGGCAGTGGATTACCTGGCGCTGATCGACCGCTCCAAGCTGCACTACAAGCGCAGCGACGTGACGCCCATCTTCGCGGACCCCGCGGCGTTCGCTGCGCTCGTCGGTGATCTCCTGGCGCCGTTCCGCGACGCCGGCGTGCAGCGGGTGGTCGGGACGGACGCGCTGGGTTTCATCGTCGGCACGGCCGCGGCGCTGCGGCTCGGGGTGGGCTTCGTGCCGGTGCGCAAGGGAGGGAAGTTGCCCGTGAAAAAGGAAACCGCGGTCTTCCGGGATTACTCGAACGAGGAGAAGTCCCTGGAGCTGCGGGCGAATCCCTGGCCGGCCGGCACGCGGGTGCTACTGATCGACGAATGGATCGAGACGGGCACCCAGGCGCGGGCCGCGGCGGAACTCGTCGAGCGCGCTGGCGGCGTCATCGCGGGCATCGCGGCGATCGCGTTCCGGCGCAACGATCGCACGGCCCCGCTTTGGGCACGTTACCGCTGTCACGGTCTGTGGCCCGAGCAGCCGTAAGTCTGCCCCGCGTCGGCGGATTCCGAAAAAACCGTTGACTCCCCTCGGGGCGTCTGGGTTCTTGGCCGGCTTTCTTACTCAAGATCGACCATGGCCAACACCAAATCCGCCATCAAAGCCGCCCGCAAGGCCCGGCGCCTTACCGACCGGAACCGGGGCGTGAAGACCCGCCTCAAGACCTTGCGCAAGCGCTTGGATGAGCTGCTGGCCAAGAAAGATGGCCCCGGCGCCAAGACCGCCGCCGCCGCTTACGCCTCCGCGATGGATCGCGCGGTCAAGTCCGGCGTGGTGCATCGCAACGCCGCTTCCCGTGGCAAGGCCCACGCCGCGAAGGCGTTCGCCGCCTGAGCGGGCGGTTCTGAAAAACCACTTTACACCCCTGATCGCGCTCCGCACGGTGCCGCGGTCGGAACATCGAACACCATGGGCAACCTGAAGAAGAAACGCCGGCTGAAGATGAACAAGCACAAGCGCCGCAAGCGCTTGAAGGCCAACCGGCACAAGAAGCGTACGTGGCAGAAGTAAGCCTTCATCCCGGCTTCCCCCGCCCGCTGCAAACCCGCCTTCCGGCGGGTTTTTTTTCGCCCGGCCTTTCGTTCGGCGCGCTTCGGACCCCGGGTTGCGAGGGATGGCAACCAATCCGCCGGGTATTCGGGGATTCCCCGAGGGATTTGAACTTGTAAGGCGTGGGAGCGGCTCGAAATCTCGGGGGCGGGTAGTCGGCGGGCAGTAATCCGCTCCTCCGCCCTCCCGTCTCCGCTTCCTCTCCCCAACCGCGCGCATGTTTCTCTCCCGGAAGGCCAAGGGTTTTTTCGTCAGCCTGAACGAGCATGGGATCCAGATCGCCCGGACGTCCTCACCCGCGGCGCCCTTTACGGTCGAGGAATTGCGGGAGTGTCCTTCCGGCGAAGCGGCGGCGCGCGACGCGATGATCAAGCAGGTGCAGGCTGGACGATCCGCCGGCGGTTACGTGCCGGCCGTGGTCGGCGCCCACCCCGCCCGCCGGTTGGTGCGGCGCCACACCATTGAACCCAAGCGCGCCAAGGAGCCCGGTTACCTGACCGAGGTTTGCGCGCAGCAGTTCCGCGTCGAGGCCGACAAGTATGCGCTCGCGGTCATCAGCGCGGCCGACGGCTCCGAGTTCGATCCCGCGGTCGCCTCCTTCAAGGATGTGATCTTCTGCGGGCTGCCCTCCGATGACGTGGTTTCCATCCAGGACGAATTGCTGGAGGCTGGTATTTATCCGCAACGCCTTGAACTCGGCTCCGTGGCCGCGCTGGGCGGGCTGGCCGACTGCCTTTCTCATGCGCGGGCTCGCACGCCTGTGCTGGTCGTGGAAGTGGGCGCTGAAACAACCCACTCGTTCATTGTTACCGCTTCCGGCTTGGAGGCGTCGCGGCCGATCGCCCACGGACACGCCGCGATGGTACCGATCGTGCAGAAGGAGCTGGGCCTGAAGGATGAGGAGGCGGCGAGGAAGCTGCTTCTCTCGAACACTTTCGACTTCTCGGGACTCGGTCCCGCGCTGCTCAAGCGTCTTGTCGGTGACCTCCAATCTTCCATCGGTTTCTACGAGGTCCAGACGGGCCAGTCGGTCGGCCAGGTGCTCACCAGCCAGCTGCCGGGCCCGTTGGCCTGGCTGGAGGGCGCGTTGGCCTCGTCCCTCGGCATCCCCGCTTTCCGTCCCGATCCCCTGCCTTGGCTCGCCAGCCGGCAGATCACCGTGCCCGACGCCCTGGCCGCCACCGCGCGTGACCCGCGCTGGTTCGGGCTGCTTTCACTGATGGTTCAAACCAACGCCGCCGATGCTGTCCCTGCTCCGGAAAAAAAATGAGGAGGCGGCCGCGGCGGTGACGCCGGCCTGGCACCCCAACTTTCGCGACTACCAGAAGCTGCCCGACGTCAAGGTCGTGCGCACCGCGTTCTTCGTGAACGGCGGAGCCGTTTTCCTCGCGCTCGGGCTCGCGGTCTACGTGGGCACACAGGAGCTGCACCTGCGGGCGTTGGACGCGCAGATCGTCGAGGAGCAGGCGAAGATCGATCGCGCGAAGAAGGGCAGCGGGCAGGCGGTCGCGGCGTTCAAAAAGTTCCAGGCGGAGGAAGCGGTGACGCTCGAGGTCGACGCCTTCGTGAAGTCGCGGCCGGCGGTCTCGCCGGTGATCCGTCGCCTGGGCGAGACGCTGCCGCCGGACATCGCGATCGACGCGCTGGATTTACAGGCCGACGGCCTGGTCCTGCGCCTGGCGGTGCGCGGCGACGCGGTGGCGGCGAGCGGCCGCGCGACCGCCTATCTCGAGCAGTTGAAGGCCGACAAAGAGCTGGCGCAGTTCCCCGAGTTTATCTTCGCGCAGGCGCCGGAGCGCAACCCGGTCTCGGGTCGGATCTCCGTGCAGTTTCGGCTGCGCTACAAGACCGCCGCGGGAGGGAAAAAGTGATGACCAACGAGGAGGCGCTGCAGTTCATCAAGCGTAACCCCGTCGGCGTGGCCGGGTTCGCGGTCGCCCTCGCGCTTGGGGGCTGGATGTATTTCCGCGGGGATGCGGGCACCGTGCTAGAGGAGGAGCTTTCCCGCCGCCAAGCCGAGGCGCTGCGGCTGGGCAACAACGTCAAGTTCTCCGCGCAGCTCAACGAGCAGCTGGCGGCGCTGCAGTCCGCCAACAAGGAGATCGACGCCAGGGTGGTCCGCGCCGGCCAGGTCGGCGCCAACACCCAGTTTTTCTACCAGCTGGAGAGCGAGACCGGCGTGAAACTGAAGGACCTGCGACCCGGGGCAGTGCCGGCCCCGGCCAAGGGCGCGAAGTCACCGTTCATCCCGGTGTCGTTCGCGCTATCGGCCGAGGGATCCTACGCGCAGCTGCTCGATCTGCTCCGCCGCCTGGAGTCCGGCCCGCGTTACGCGCGCATCGTCTCGGCCTCGCTGTCCGGCTCGCTCGCCAACCGCAACAGTCCGCTGACGCTCTCCCTGAGCGTCGAGCTGCTCGGCCTGCCATGAACCCGCGCCTTCGTCTCCTCGCCGCGGCGCTCCTCGCCGCCGCCGCCGTTCCCGCGCTCCCCGCCGCGTCGCGCGTCGTTTCCGATCTTCAGCCCGCTCCGAAACGCCAGGCGAGTGTGGACCTCGCCGCCGGCCTCGCGCGGCGTCCCGCGCCCGAGCCGCTGCCGGGTGACCTCGTCTCGCCTTTCAATCCCCCCGGCTTCGACCGGCCGGAGCCCGCCGCCCGTCCCGTCCCCGCGCCGGCGACGCCCGCACCCGGGGTGACGAATCCCGCCGCGCCTGCTCCCGCGGCTCCGGCCGCCGCCACTTCCGCGCCCACTACTCCGCGCGAGACGCTCGAGGCCATCGCTTCCCAGATCACTCCTTCCGGTACGATGATCTTCCGCGGCAAACCCCGCCTCCTCATCTCCGGCCGTCCCTTCGAGGTCGGGACACGCTTCACCGCCTCCTACAACAACGAGGACTACGAGCTCGAACTCGTCGCCATCGACCGCACCACGTTCACGCTGCGCTACCGCGGCGAGGACGTCACCCGGCCCATCAAACCCGCCCGCTGACATGAAACGCCCGTTCCCGCCGACGCTCCTGCTCGCCCTCGCCGTCGGCCGCCTCCTTGCCCAGCAGCCGGCTCCCGCTCCGGATGCCCCGCCGCCCGCCGCGCCGGCCGCCCCTGCCCCCGCCGTCGAGATCAAGGCCGCCGCCGCGCCCGCCGCCGATCTGTCCGCCCGTTCCCGCGACGCCAGCCGCGACACGCTCTCGGTCGATTTCCCCGACGAGGATATCCGCACCATCCTCCGCAACGTCGCCGATCTCTTTGAGCTCAACATCGTGATGCCCGAGGCCCTGCGCGGGAAGACGACCGTGAAGCTCCGCGACGTCACCTGGCGCCAGATCTTCGAGAATATTCTCCAGCCCGTCGGCTACACCTACAAGGAGGAGGGCAACATCATCAAAATTCTAAGCAACGAGGCGCTCGCTCAGGAGCCGGTCTCCACCGAGGTGTTCGTGATCAACGACGCCCGCGCCGCCGACATCATGGCCACGGTCACATCGCTCGTCGACGCCGCCGCCGGCGGCAAGATCGTCGTCGACGCCCGCAGCAACAGTCTCGTCGTCACCGAGCGGCCGTCGCGCATGAATCGCATCCGCGCCATCATCCAGCAGCTCGACCGCGCCACCGACCAGGTGATGATCGAGACCAAGTTCATCGAGGTGACCGACAGCGACGTGAAGAACCTCGGCGTGAACTGGTCGTCCCTCGCCAACTATGAAGTCGCCGCCGGGGGCCTCGGAGGCACCTTCCGACGCAACCGCGACCAGACCGGCAGCGGCGGGTTCGACCGCACGTCCGCCAATACCGTGAACGACACGCGCGGCACCACCCGCAGTGGCACGACCGGCACCACCAGCGAGTCCAGCACGACCAGCGGTTCCAACCAGTCCTCGGGGTCCAACAACTCCAGCAGCGTCACCTCCACCGGTGGCGTCGTCACCCCGACCTCCACCACCGGCACCACCGGCACGCTCGGGACCACCGGCACCTCCTCCAACTCCTCGGGTTCGACCAACTCGGTCACCGACGGCGTGAACAACGCGCTCACCAACACGCTCGACAACACCTTCAACTCCCTCGCCTCGCTGGTGAATAACGACGGCACCGCGCGCACGCTCAACGCCGTCTTCTCTGCCACCGAGTTCCGACTCGTGCTCAGCGCCCTGCAGTCGCAAACGCAGGTGAAGATCGTCTCCAACCCGACCGTCGTCACCCTCAACAACTCCGAGGCGGTGATCAACGTGGGCCAGGAGCGCCCGATCCCGCGCTACCAGTACAACCAGCAGACCGGCAACCTCGAGGTCAACGGGTTCGATTTCAAACCCATCGGCGTCATCCTCAAGGTCACGCCGCAGGTGAACGCCGCCGGGCGCATCAAGCTCACCGTCGCCCCCGAGGTCAGCCAGTCCATCAACAACGTCGTCTTCAACGGCAACCAGATCCCGATCATCGACACTCGGAAGACCGCGACCACCGTCTCGCTCGCCGACGGCTACACCATGGGCATCGGCGGACTACTCACCTCGTCGTCCTCCGACGGCGGCAACCGCGTGCCCTTCCTCGGCGCCATCCCGGGCATCGGCCGGCTTTTCCGCAGCGAGAACAAGCGGCAGGAGATGACCAATCTCATCATCTTCATCACCGCCAAGACCCTCAGCGCCGACGGCGCCCCGGTGGAGAAGATCTTCGACTCGGAACGCGTGCGCGCGATGAATCTCCGCCGCGAGGATCTACCCGGTAACCGCGACGGGTCCGACCCGTTCCTCAAGACTCCCGCTGCCAAGGCCCCCGCCGCCAAGTAAGCCCCGACAACCCTGGAGGCACCCATGAAAACTTGGCTCCGCATCCTCGCCGCGGCGGCGGCCGCCCTCGCGTTCGCCGGCCCGCTGGCGGCGCAGACCCTTTCGCCGACCGGCATCGCTGTCACTCCGCAGTCCGCGGCTCCGGGCGACTCGGTGGTAGTCACTCTGCTTATTGCCAACAGCCATCCGACGCTGGTGGTTCCAGCGGGCACCCAGGTATCTGGAACGGTCACGTTCACCCATCGGGTCACGTCATTCTCTTTCAGCGTCCCCGGAAACTTCATGACGTCAGGAGCTGTTGCTGCGGCTGGGGCCGTTGGCTCCTTCACCCGGCAGGTAACCATTCCGGTCAACGGGTCGATTCAGGCAGGGTTATACAATGCAACTGTGACTGGCTTGGCGGAGTTTAATCCCCCGACTCCTGCGCAGATTACGTTCGCCTCAACAACGGCGGCGTCCAATAGCGTTTTAACGGTTACGGGGAAGCCCGACCTGCGCATCACGGGGCTGACCTACGCAGCCGGAACTTCCTACCGAGGAGGCGATCGGGTCTCCATGACGCTGAGGTTTACGAACCAGAACCGAACCAATGGTAGCTACAACGTGCCATTCACTCCAGGCGTCTCAGGTTCCGCTGCCTTCGCCCGGATTGAGGTAGTTCTTTCTGCGAATCCAAACTTCGGTGACGCAGATGATTTCCGCCTCACAATCTCTGACATAACCGCAGATTCGTTGTTTGCGATGCCGGATAATACCAGCCGGTTTCTCAACGCGGATGATGCGAGCCGGGAGTTACAATGGAACCAGATCCTCCCCGGTAATTTCTCCGGCTCGTACTACGTCCTCGCCAAAATCGATGCGCTCAACGCGGTCGATGAGAACGATCCGCCGGTCCTGACGCAGAACGGCAACAACGTCTGGGCGGGCGACACGGGGCTGAATCCGGCGGCGACTTTGATCAATCTGCTGCCGTCCAACTTCCCGACGGTCACCACGGCCAGCCGCGCGGCGGGCGCTGCGAACACGGCCAACGGTTACAGTGACAATCCGTCGATGACGGCCGACGGGCGCTTCGTGACGTTCGCGTCTGACGCCACCAACCTCGTGACTGGCGACACCAACGCGGTGCGCGACATTTTCCTCTACGACAGCCAGACGAACGGCGTGCGCCGCCTGAGCGTTTCCCAGCAGGGAAACCAGGCCGCCGCGGCGTCGAACAACCCGGTGATCAGCGCCGCCGACGGCCGCCACGTGGCCTTCGCGTCCGACGCCCCGAATCTCGTCATCGGCGACACCAACGGGTTCAGCGACATCTTCGTGGCCGACACGCTCACCGGCGTGATCACGCGCATCAGCGGCGCCAACGCCGCCGGCGGCCAGGCCAACAACCCGAGCTTCCGCCCCGCCATCAGCCAGACCGGCCGCTTCATCGCCTTCGAGTCCACCGCGACGAACCTGACCGCCACCACCGCCGGTCGCAGCCATATCTACCTCCACGACCGCGACGTCTCCGGCAGCGGCGTCTTCGACACTCCGGGCAACACCTCGACCGTGCTGGTCGATACCTCGCCCGCCGGTGCTGAGGGCGGTGATTCCAGCATTCAGGCCGTAATCAGCGCCGACGGTTCGACGATCACTTGGACATCCGACGCGACCAACTTGGTGGCCGGCGACACCAACGGGGTTCGCGATGTGTTCCTGCGCACCCGCTCCGGGGCTGGTCTCGGCACCACGCGCATCGTGAGCGTTGTGAATGGCACCGGAGTGCTGGCCAACGGCGCCAGCCAGACACCGGCGCTAAGCGCGGACGGCCGCTGGGTCGCGTTCGCCTCCGTTGCCACGAATCTGGTGGCCGGCGACACCAACGCGGTTTCCGACATCTTCGTTTATGATGCCGCGGCCGCCGTTGCAGCGCCGGTGGTAACGCGGGTGAGCGTCTCGACTGCCGGGGTGCAGGCTGCCGACCCCAACCCTGTCGGCTTCCAGCTCGGCAGCATCAATCCCACCATTAGCGCCGACGGCCGTTACGTGGCCTTCGCCTCGCTCGCCAACAACCTCACGGCCGGTGACTCCAACGGGCAGTCGCTGCTTCAGGATTCCAACGGCGCCCTCGATGTCTTCGTGCGCGACCGGCAGGTGAGCGGTTCGGGCGCGTTCGATGTGCCGGGCAATGTCGCGACCCAGATGGTCAGCGTGAATCCTTTCGGTTTCCAAACCAACGGAGTCTTGGGCGCGCCGAGCACCGCCGCCTCCAATATCTATCCGGTCATCAGCGCCAACGGCCGCTTCGTCGCGTTCCCGTCCGACGCCGACAACACCGGCGGCTTCGCTTACGGCGCTACGAACCTGCTGCCGCTCGACAGCAACGGCGTGCGCGACGTTTTCCTCCACGACCGCCGCACCAACGCTTCGGTCACGCCCGCCACCCCGCCGTCGGTGAGCATCACGAGTCCGGGCGACGGTTCCGCGCTTCTCGTCAACACCGCCATCCGTGTCTCGGCCAGCGCCACCACGACGCTTGGCGTGGTTTCGAGCGTCCAGTTCTTCGTCAACGGCGCCAGCCTCGGCACCAGCACGGTCTTCCCGTATTCCGCGGTCTGGACGCCCACCGCGGTGGGTTCCTACACGCTCAGCGCGCTCGTCACCGACAGCTTCGGCAATATCGGCGTGTCGTCCAACGTGCGCGTCACGATCAACGCCGCGCCGTCCGTGGGCATCACCAGCCCGACCGCCTCGTCGGCCCTCACTGCCGGCGTCGCCACCACGCTCAACGCCAGCGCCTCGGCGTCCAACCCGGGCGCCACGATCGCCAGTGTGCAGTTCTACGTGAACGGCGCGGCCCAAGGCGCGGCCGACACCACTGCGCCTTACTCGGTCGCGTGGACGCCGCCCGCCGCGGGCGCCTACACGCTCACCGCGGTCGCCACGGACAGCGTCGGCACGCAGGCCACGTCGGCCTCCGTCTCCGTCACGGTCACCGCTCCCGGCGGCGGGGGTGGTGGCGCCGGTCCGACCTTGCCCGTCGTGGCGCTCGTTTCACCGGCGAACGGCGCCACCGTCGCGGTCAACGCCACGCACTCTCTCGTCGCCACCGCCAGCCTCGCCGGCGGGTCCATCACCAGCATCGCCTACCAAGCCAACGGAGTAGCGGTCAGTTCCGCCAGCATCTATCCCTTCATCGTCGACTGGAAGCCGACCTCGCCGGGCAGCTACTCGCTCACCGCGACGGCCACCGGCAGTAACGGCGCGTCGGCCACCTCCGTCGCCAATGTGGTGACCGTCAGCGCGGGCACCGCGCCGAATGTCGCGATCGCGACGCCGCCGGCCAACGCCACGATCCCGGTGGGGGTGGATCAGGCGGTGGTCGTCAGCGCCTCCGCGACCACCGGCGCGATCACGGCGGTTGAGCTGTTTGCCAACGGGGTCTCGGTCGGGGTCGACCAGAGCTTCCCCTATAACTTTTCATGGAAGCCAGCGGGCGTGGGCACCGTGGTGCTCACCGCCGTCGCCACCGACTCGCAGGGCAACCGCACTCCGAGCGCGGCGGTCAATGTCACCGTCGCCGCGGTGAGCGCGGGAGCCCCCACCGTTTCCGTCACGAGCCCCGCCGCCGGCGCCGCGTTGCCGGTGGGCGTGCCGGTGTCGTTCACCGCCTCGGCGGCCGACGCCGACGGCACGGTCGCTCAGGTCGAGTTCTTCGCCAACGGCGTCTCGCTCGCCACCGACTCCACGTACCCGTACGGGGTGACCTTCACGCCGAATGCCACGGGCACCTTTGTGCTCACGGCCCGCGCGACCGACAACGGCGGCAACGTCTCGACCAGTGCTCCGCTCTCGGTGGTGGGGAGCGGCGGCACCGCGCCCGCTGTGGCGATCGAGACCCCCGCCAACAACGCGACCATCGGCGTGAATGCCCCGGTCACGCTGCGGGCGTCCGCCACCTCGACCTCCGGTTTCATCACCGGCGTGCAGTTCCTCTTGAACGGCGTCTCCCTGTCGACTGACACCGCTTTCCCCTACACCGCGACTTGGACGCCGGCCGCCACCGGCAATTACGCGCTGACGGCGCGCGCGACCGACAACCTCGGGAACGTCACCGAGTCGGCGGTCGTGGCGGTGACCGTCGGCGCCTCGGCCGCGCCGACGATTACTGTGACCACTCCGGCCAACGGTAGCGCCTTCGTGGTTGGCACGGCCCTGACGCTCACCGCGGATGCGGCGGACGTCGACGGCACCGTGGCCTCCGTGCAGTTCCTCTTGAACGGACTGCCCTTGGGCGCAGCCGACGCGGCGGCGCCCTACACCGCTCCTTGGACGCCAGCGGCGGCCGGGGTTTACACGATCACCGCCCAGTCGACCGACAATAACGGCAACGTTGGAGTCAGTACGGCGATCACGGTCACGATCGGAGCCAATGCCGCTCCCACCGTGGCCCTAACGAGTCCGGCCGCGGGCGCTTACGCGCTCGGCAACACCGTGCTGGTCGCGGCGGCGGCCAATGACGCCGATGGCAAAGTGGCCTCCGTGCAGTTCTTCGCGAACGGCCTGGCGATCGGTTCCGCGACGGCGGCTCCGTACACTGTAGCCTGGCGTCCGTCCCTGGCCGGCAATTACGCGATCACCGCGCAGGCGACCGACGACGCCGGTAACGTCACCACGACGGCGACGGTGAACATAGCCGTCTCCGGGGTCGCCGCGCCCTTGGTCACGATCACCAACCCGGGAGCGTCGGCTGTCTTCGTCGCGGGCACGCCCGTGGCCTTTACTGCCGCGCCCTCCGGCGGCAACGGACCGATCGCGCAGGTCCAGTTCTTCGTGAACGGCGCTAGCCTCGGCGCCGCCGACACCGCGGCGCCCTACGCGGCGACGTGGACGCCGCTCGCTTCTGGATCTTACAGCCTGCTCGCGGTCGCGACGGACAGCGCGGGGCTCTCGTCCTCGACCGCGGCGACGATCAACGTGCGCGTGGACGGCAACCGGCCGCCGACCGTCGCGTTGTCGAGCCCTCCGGCGGGCACGAGCGTGAACAGCGGCGCCACGGTGAACCTCACGGCGGTGGCTGCGGATCCCGACGGCACGGTCGCCTCGGTGACGTACCTGGCGAATGGCAATGTGGTGGGCACGGCCGCAGCCGCGCCCTTCGCGGTGGCGTGGGTACCCGGTGCCGCCGGCGCCTACGCGGTGACCGCGCAGGCGACGGACAACTCGGGTAACGTGACTGCCTCGGCGCCAGTCACGGTGACGGTGAATGCCAACCGCGCCCCGACGGTAGCGGTGACCGCCCCAAGCACCGGAACGGTGGTGCGAGCGGGCACCGCGACCAATCTCACGTCCACGGCGGCTGACGCTGACGGCACGATCGCCAGCGTGCAGTTCTTCGCCAACGGCATCGCGGTGGGAGCGGCGGACACCGCGGCGCCTTACGCCGCGGCCTGGACGCCGGCGGCGGAGGGGGTTTACCGGATCACGGCGCTGGCGGTGGACAACTCCGGCGCGAGCACGCTCTCGACCGAGACTTATGTGCTGGCGGTGGCGCCCGGCCTGAAGGGTGGCGACACAATTTACACGGGCAGCTACGCGGGCGGCGGTGAGAGCGGACGTTTCGCGGTGATTTCCGCGCGCGGCACCCACGCCACGCTGATCGCGTTTTCCTCGGCCGCACCCGCGCGGGTCTACTTCCATTCGGGTGTGCCGGTTGATTCCGCGGGTGGCATCGTCCTAGCCGATGCGGCGGGCCGATTGCAGGTGAACGGTGCGCTTTCCGACACCGGTGCCACGGGCACGCTGGATGCCGGACGCCTCACCTTCATCGGTGCGGTGACGTTGGGCGGGACGCCGCCCGTGCCGGCCGGGCTTTATTCGGGTGGTATCAGCGGTCGTCCCGACAGCGTCCTGGCGGTGATCGCCGGAGCCGACGGCGCGGTGACCGCGTACATCGCCGATGGTACTTTCCGCGACGCCGGTGCCTCGACGATCGACGCCCGCGGTGCGTTCACCGTCGTCACCCAGACCGGCACGCGCCTGGTGGCGCGGATTGATCCCGCGACGGGATTCCTCACGGGCACGCTGACGGGTGGACCGGGCGGTGCGGTTTCCGGGGCGTTGACCTCCGGCGCGGCGTTCAGCGACGGGGCGTTGCGCAACCTTTCGACGCGCGGCCAGGTTGGCACGGCGGCGAATGTGCTCATCGCCGGCTTTGTGGTTGCAGGCGACACGCCCAAGCGGGTGCTGGTGCGGGCGGTCGGCCCGTCGCTCGCGGCCTTCGGGGTCACGGGGCTGCTGGCTGATCCCCAGCTCCAGATTTTCGGCGGCGGGACCCTCGTGTTGGAGAACGACAATTGGGGAGGCACACCCGCGTTGATCACGGCGGCCGGTCAGGTCGGGGCATTCCCGATTGACGCGGCCTCGCGGGACGCCGCGGTGGTGGCGACGTTGCCGCCGGGTGCGTACACGGCTCAGGTCTCGGGCGCGGGTGGCGGGACCGGAGTGGCTTTGGTTGAGCTCTATGATGTCGATGCGGCGCAACCGTTCACCCCGCAGAAGTTGGTGAACGTCGCGACGCGCGGCGTGGTGGGTGCTGGCCAGGCGCAGCTGATCGCGGGCTTTGTGGTCAGCGGGAACACCGCGAAGAAGGTTTTGATCAGGGCGGTGGGCCCGACGCTCGGTCGTGCGCCCTTCAATGTCGCCGGCACGCTGGCCGACCCGCAGCTGCGGCTGATGCGTGGCGCGGACGTGGTGGTGCGCGAAAATGATAACTGGGAGAGCGGCAACGACGCGGCGCTGGTCGCCGACGCCGCCTCGCGCGTGGGCGCCTTCCCGCTCGCCGCGGGAGGTCGGGACGCCGCGCTGCTCCTCAGCCTTCCGCCCGGCACGTACAGCGCGCAGGTGACGGGAGCCGGCACTTCGACGGGCATCGCGCTCGTCGAGGTCTACGAGGTTCCCTGACGCTTGCCGCCGCCAATTGCTGGCGGCTTTTCCAGCGGGAAAACCGCGGGAATGGGTGGTCATTTCCGTTTCCGCGCGTAGCCTCTTCGTCCCGATGTGCAGCCTCCGTCCTGAATCCGCCGCCGTCCGTCCCCACGCGTTCACCGCGGTCTTTTCCCTGCTGGAGCCGTCCTTCGGCGGGTTGGATCGTCTGCTGCGGGAACAGTTGGCGGAGTTTGAGCCGGAGATCCGGCCGATGGTGGAGTATTGCGTCGATACCTCGGGCAAACGCATCCGGCCGGCGCTGGTCTTCCTCAGTGGAGGTGCCGGCGGTGCGGGCGCCTCGCGGGACCTGCTGCGGGCGGCGGCGGTGGTGGAGCTCGTCCACCTGGCGAGCCTCGTGCACGATGACATCATGGACGAGGCGGACCTCCGACGGAACCGGCCGACCGCGATGCGCGAGTACGGACCGGAGGCGGCGGTGCTGCTGGGTGACGCTTTGTTCGCGCACGCGCTGCATCTGGCGGCGCAGTTCCCCACGACGGCGGTCTGCTCCGCGGTTTCCGAGGCGATCCGCCGCGTGTGCGCGGGGGAGATCGTGCAGACCCTGCGGCGCGGGTCCCTGGCGGTGACGCGCGCCGATTACCACCGGATCGTCGACCTGAAGACGGCGGAGCTCTTCCGCGTCTCGTGCCACCTCGGCGCGAGCCTCGCGGGGCGCGCGGAGGGGTATGTTTCCGCGGCCGCCCTCTTCGGGCGCCATCTCGGCATCGCGTATCAGATTTACGACGACCTGGTGGATTTCTTCGGCGAGGAAGGCCGGATCGGCAAGACCCTCGGCACGGACCTCGCGAGCGGAAAACTCACGTTACCGCTGATCGTGCTGATGGAGCGGTTGCCCGCTGAAGCGGCGCGCGAACTCGCGGGGGAAATCACCGGCGGCGGGGCGCGTCTCGAGTTGAGGCTGCGCCAGATGGCGGAGCTCGACGTTTTTAGCGCGGTGACCGCCGAAATCGAGGCGGAGCTGGCGAAAGCTGATGCCGCGCTGCGGCCGTGGAGCGCGGAACCGGGAGTCGCGCGTCTGGCGGAGTTGGGCGACGTGCTGCGGGCGCAAGTGGCCGGGCTGCGCCGCGGCGCGGCGGCCTGAGCCCGGTTACGGCTGATCCGGTTTTTCCATTTGCGCCGCGCCGGAGCGTGGCGTTCGTTCCCCCTGTGACCGATGCCGCGAAAGTGATGGGCAAGGCGCTGGTGGCGACCCCTGAGCGCCTCCAGGAAGCCGACGCTGATGTTGCCATCGTGAAGCGGGTGCACGCGGGCGACGTGGCGGCGTTCGACCAGTTGATCCTGCGGTATCGCGAGCGGGTCTTCGGGATCATCTACAACCTTTGCTCCAACCGGGAGGATGCGGCTGACCTAGCGCAGGACACCTTCATCAAGGCGTTCCAGTCGATTCACCGCTTCCAGGGCCAATCCTCGTTCTTCACCTGGCTCTACCGGATCGCGGTGAATTCCACCTTCACCCATCTCCGGAAAGCCCGGTTAAGGTCGTTTTTCAGCCTGGAGAGGGTGGACTCCGACGAGCCGGTAGCCAAGGAAATCATTGATGCGCTGACAGATACGTCAGGAGCAGACCGGGAGTCCTACGTCCGGGAACTTCAGGAAAAATTGAACGATGCGATGCAGAAACTGTCTATCAAGCATCGCACCGTGGTGACTTTGTTCGAAATCGAGGGCCTCAGCCATCAGGAGATCGCCGGCATCATGGGCTGCTCCTTGGGAACGGTGCGGTCTCGTCTTCACTACGCGAAACAACTCCTGCAGGCGGAGTTGCAGCCCTATATCCGCCGATGAATCGCGAAGGGAAACGCCCGGTCTCCGTGGAGGACCTGCTGCGGTTGAAGCGCGCGGAGCGCCCGGCCGAGTCGTTCTGGGCTGATTTTGACCGCCAGCTTCGCGCCAAGCAGCTTGCCGCGCTGGTGGAAAAGCGTCCGTGGTGGCACGCCTTCACGGTCGGTTCATGGGCCGTCGCGTTCCGGCGTCATCCGCTTCCGCTCGGTGCCGGCGTGGCTTTGGTCGCCGGGTTTTTTGTGATGCGCGAGGCGCCCCTTGTCCCGACCCCGGCCGGTCCGGTCGCGGTTGCCGCGATCGCGCCCATCGCTCCTGCGGCGGACTTGGCTCCGACGGTGGAGTTTGCTCCCGCGCCGCGAGGGATGAATCCGCCTTCCGCCGCGGGCTTTGTTTCAGTGGTGGCGCCTGTGTCCGTGGAGGAAATCGCCACCGAAGCTGCGGCGCCGGTCTCCGCGCTGGAATCCGCCCAGGCTACATTCGTCGCGGCGGAGGTGGAGTCGGCCAAACCGCTCTTCGGCGCGAGCGTCCCGCTCTCCCTCGAGGCGCAGTCCTCGCTCCTGTTGGCCTCCGCCGAAACGCTCGCGTCCAGTCCGCTCCTGGGCGGCTCGACGCGCTTGGAGGCGCGGGCTCCGGCTTCCCGCGCGGCGGTCGAGCCGCTGCGCCAGATCACGCCCCCGGCCGATCGCCGCGGATCACGGATCCTCACCGCGATGGTTTCGATGGCGTCGGTGGAGAACGCGATGCGCACGACCGAGCGCGCGGCCAACCGCATTTCCGAGGAGCAGCTTTACGACCAGATCCGCCGCGTGGGTGCCGTGGGCGCCGCGGTGAACGTAAAGTTCTGATTCCGGCTTTCGCGGGCTCGCCTCCGTGCGTCCGCCGGGCTGAATCCCCGGCCATGGGTTTGCACCGTGTCTCCCTCTCCGTGGCGACCCGCGGCGCGGGTTTGCTGGAAATCACCGAGCGCGTCGCCGCCGAGGTGGCGCGCAGCGGAGTGCGCGACGGGCTGGTGAGCGTGTTCTGCCGCCACACGAGCTGCTCGCTGGTGATCATGGAAAACGCCGATCCGTCGGCGCGCCGCGACCTGGAGCGCTGGCTCGATCGGCTCGTGCCGGCGGACGATCCTCACTTCACGCACACGGCGGAGGGCCCGGATGACATGCCGTCGCACATCAAGATGGCCCTCACGCGCACGAGCGAGACGGTGCCGCTGGGCGAAGGACGCCTGCTGCTGGGCACCTGGCAGGGGATCTTCCTGTGGGAGCACCAAAGGGCGCCGCACACCCGCGAGGTCATCGTGACCGTGGTGGGGGCCTGAAATCCCGCGGACCGGCCGTTTCAGAACCGGCCGCGCAGACCGAGGGTCCAGACCGCGCCGTAGTAGAAGTTGATCCGGAGCAGCCCGGGCTCGTTCACGTAGCCGCGGTTAGGCGAGTTGAGGATGTTACGCCCGCTCAGGGTAAGCTCGTAGCTGCGGCCGATTTTCCAGCCGCCGCTGACGTCGAACATGATCCGCTCGTACTGCCACTGCGTCTGCGTGGTCGAGATGGCGCTGATGCGCGCGGCGGACCAGGTGGAGCGCAGCTGGAAGTTGAAGCGGTGGTTGCTGAAGCGGACGCCCCCGTTGGCGGCCTTGGGCACCACGCCCGCGAGCGGGATGCCGGTCACCACGCGCGTGAGGGAACCGAAGACGCTGAAGCCGCGGGCCCAGCGAGGCAGGAACACGAGCTGTTGGCTGTACTCGAGCTCCAGCCCCTTCATCTTCTGGATGCCGGTGAGGTTGGTGGGCTGGAGGAAGGTGTAGCCGACGTATTCCGGCTCGTCGGCGAGCCCGGCCTGCTCGGCCGAGATCTCCGTGTTGGCGGTGCCCATATTCTCCACGTTGAGCCGGTAGGCTGAGAAGCTGAGGGTGCCGGCCGGCTCGATGTAGTACTGAAGGCTCGCAAAATACTTGTCGGAGGTCTCCGGCTTCAAATCCGGGTTGGGCAGGCGCACCGTGAGGCCGGTCTCGTTGACGGTGAGGGCACCGGCGAGGTTGTTGTAATCGGGGCGGCCGATCGACTGGCTGGCGGCGACCTGCGCGACGAGGTTGCGGGTGAAGGAGTACTTCGCGGCACCGCTGAGGAAGGTGTTACCGTAGGCGCCGTAACGGTTTCGGCGCTCGAAATTGCGGTACTGGTAGGTGACGTAGGGGATCGTGTTCGCGGTGTAACCGGCGGCGCGGCCCTGGGCGTTCGGAATGATGTCAAAGAGGCGGCCGACGGTGCGCGTGCGCTCATGGCGTATCCCCGCGTTGAGCCGCAACTGGTTCCAGCGGGTGTTGAACTCCACGTAGCCGGCATCGACCTGTTCCTTCACCGCGCGCGGTGACGTGTAGAGGGTGGTGAAGTTGCCGACGGTGTTCTCGACGAACTGACCGGGCGAGCGCCGGTAGAGATCGTACATCGCGGTGGTGTTGGGGATCGGGATCCCGAGGGTGGCGACGTTGTCGCCCTGCCGGGGGTCGTACACGGGTTTCGTGTGCGTGATCATCAGGGTGTCGGGGCTGAGCTGGTTCCCCGAGGGACCCGCGTAGGTCCAGGTGAGCGAGCCGGTCTTCCAGAGGTCGTAGGCGGTGAGGCGGCTCTTCAGGCCGCTCTGGATGGTGAGGGGCAGACCGACATCGAAGGTGCGGGTGGCGTCGAGGTAGCCCTGCCAGACCTGGCTGCGGCCGTTACGTTCAGCCGTGCCGATGTTGTTCGGGTTGGCGTCGTCGCGGTTGTAGCTGCGGATGTCGTTCCACGGCCGTCCGGAGGTCTGGCGCAGCTGCCAGTCGGTGGAGGTGGAGCTGCTGCGCGTGGCGGCCCAGCCCATGCGGGTGACGCGGTTGTTGCTGCTGGCCCAGTAGCCTGAGCGGCGGTCCTCGTAATGGGTGGTGCTGCGGGAGTAGCCGCCGCCGAGGGTCAGCCGGAGGTCGGTGCCGCGATACTCGAGCTTGGGCGTGTACGTGATCGTGTCGTTCCACTTGTGGCTGTGGCCGATGATCGTCTCGAGGCGGGTGTTGGCGTTGGCGGTGGGGACGGCGAACAGCGAAGTGAGGGTGGAGGAAGGGTCGATCTGCGCGGTGTTGGCGCGGAAGATGACCTGACGGGCGTTGATCTCGTCGTTGAAGTGGGAGCCCTGGGTGCGCAGCGAGGCGACGAGTCCGGGCCGGATCTTGTAGTCGAGATTGAGCCCGATCGCGGCCCGCGTGGTGATCTTGGGGTTGTCGCGGAAGGTGAGGTTGTTGATCACGGGTCCGCGTCCCGGCGCGGCGCTGTCGATCGTCTGCGTGAGCCCGACCTGCTCGTTGAACAGGCTGTTGTGCGAGAGGCTGAGCTGGATGCCGAAGCGCTGCTGGAACGAATCCGCGTAGGTGAAGACGAATCCCGGCCGGATTTT
>SXGQ01629355.1_pt1 | contig 21417 bp, 17 predicted proteins | sample 3178371 | NCBI WGS metagenome assembly SXGQ01 (sample SAMN11356859, study PRJNA531348) | freshwater metagenome | isolation source: freshwater sample F1-20 | place: China: Fuxian Lake, Yuxi | collected 2017-12-25 | reverse complement strand
GGAGAAGCCCTCGTTGACCGAGCGGGAGGTGAACTTCCGGTCGATCTTGAGCAGGTCCATCTTGGCGTAGAGGCGCTTGTAGTAGGCGGAGGCATCGATCTCCTCCCCCTCGGGTAGGCGCGCCTGGACGGCGGCGCGCAGGAAGTTCGCGATTGAGACGCCAGGGATCTCACTCGGGTACTGGAACGCGAGGAACAGCCCGGCGCGCGCTCGCTCATCCGCCTCCTGCTCGAGCACCGAGCGGCCATCGAGGAGCACATCGCCCCCGGTGACGGTGTAATCCGGGTGACCGGCGATCACCTTAGCAAGGGTCGACTTGCCGGTGCCGTTCGGCCCCATGATGGCGTGAACTTCACCGCTGTTTACGGTGAGGGACAGACCCTTGACGATGGGTTTGTCGCCGATGGAGACGTGGAGGTCGTGGATGACGAGCGAGGACATTGGATCGGGAAAGGAAGGACTTAGGAGGTGGCGCGGGCCTGGCCGCGGAAGGTGATCTCGACCGAGGAGGCGTCGAAGCCTGCGGGGAGGACTTGATTCACCTCGGCGAGCACGGCGGGCGGCAGGTCGATGTCGTAGGTCCGGCCAGTCTGCTCGTCGTGAAAATGCGCGTGCGGTCTCAGATTCGGGCAATAGCGCGTCGGGCTGCGCTCGAAGTTCACCGCCCGCACGAGCTCACATTGCACTAGGGTCTCGAGGCAGTTGTAGACCGTCGCGAGCGAGATGGTGGGCAACTCCGCCTTGACCCGAGCAAAGACCTCTTCGGCCGTCGGGTGGTCCCGTTTCCGCAGGAGTACCGAGTAGACCACCTCCCGCTGTGGGGTGGCGCGGAGGCCGCTGTCCGCAAGTCGCTGCGTGAGGGAGTCGGACGCGAGGATTGGGTTCATCGGAGCTAGTTGAGATGTGGCGGAAAATTGCAGCCTTGGGCACGCAATTGGAATGGTTCCAAGTTGCAACTTGGAATTGGAACAATTCCAAATAATCGCAAATGGCTCCTGACTACCAACTACTTACCGTTTCTCACGTAAAGCCTCCTCACAAAATCTTTAGCTACTACTGTGCAGTTACTTCCGGATGCGGCTTGGGGTTTATCGCCCATACCGGTCAGCGCGTGGAAAATCGAAACAGGGTGGTGGAGCGGAAGGTCTGACCGGGGCGCAGGATGGTCGAGGGAAAGGCCGGTTGGTTGGGGCTGTCCGGATAATGCTGGGTCTCGAGGCAGAAACCCCCGTACCGCGGGTAGGCCCGCCCGGATTTGCCCACCAGCCGGCCGGCAAAGTGGTTGGCGGTGAAAAGCTGCACGCCGGGCTCCGTGGTGAGAACCTCCAGCACGCGTCCCGAGGCCGGCTCGTGGACCAGGGCGGCGAGGCCCGGCGCGTCACCCCGGTGGTCCAGCATGAAATTATGGTCATAGCCGCGTCCGATGGCCATCTGGGGATGATCCGCCGCGATCCGCTCCCCGATACGACGGGGACGGGTGAAGTCGAAGGGCGTGCCCGCGACAGGGGCGAACTCGCCCGTCGGGATCAAGGCCGGGGTGACGGGAGTGTAGCGGGCGGCGCGCAGCGTAAGTTCGTGGTTTAGGATGTCGCCTTCACCTTCGCCCTTCAGGTTGAAGTAGGCGTGGTTGGTGAGGTTCAGCGGGGTTGGGCGGTCGGTGGTCGCCGTGTAGTCGAGGCGCAGCGCGCCATCGGCGGTGACGGAATACAGCACCTCGACCTGCAGGTTTCCGGGATAGCCTTGGTCCCCGTCCGGACTCGTGAGGCTGAGCCGCACCGCGGGCAACCCGTCCCGCGCGGTCGGGGTCGCCGCCCAAAGCCGGCGGTTGAAGCCCTGGCGACCACCGTGAATGTGCACTGGCACTCCGCCCGAGCTGGAATTCGTCTCCAGCTGGTAGGTCTTTCCGTCGAGGGTGAAACGCCCGCCGGCGATGCGGTTCGCGTAGCGTCCGATCACGGAATTGAAGCCCGCGGCCTTCGCCTCGAACTCGCCGGCCGAGTCCACGCCCAGGACAACGTCCGCGGCCCGACCCGCGCGGTCCGGGACCAGCAGGCGCACGATGATGCCGCCGAAATCGGTGACCTCCGCGACCAGTCCCCGCCCGTTATCCAACGTGAAGAGGCGGGACTCGCGCCCGTCCGCGAGGCGACCGAAGCTGCGGGACGGGACCTTCACGTCGGCGGCGGACGCGACGCCAACGGAGACCACCAGCGAGAGCAGAAGGGGGCGCATCGAGGGGTCCTCCGCTCAGCCGGCCCGGTGGCTCAGCACGGCGCGTTCGTATGCCTTCACCTCGGCGAGCCAGCGCTCGCCCTCCGGCACCCCCGCTCGGAGGCAGTACTCGTCCCAAACCGCGGAGAAGGGCAGGGTGCGCGCCTCCTCGAGCAACGCGAGGCGCGTGGTGAGGTCGCCCTCCCGCTCCGCCGCGCGGATGAGCCCGATCGGGGCCACCAGCGCCAGCAGCAGCGCCTTCTGCATGTTGCGCGTGCCGATCACCCACGCGGCGACGCGGTTGATACTGGCGTCGAAGTAATCGAGCCCGATCCGCACGCGGTCGGTGTAGCCGCCCCAGACGATCTCCTGGGCGATCGCCTGCAGTTCATCGGTGAGGGTCACCACGTGATCGCTGTCCCAGCGCACCCCGCGGCTCACGTGCAGCGCGATCTCCGGCAGGAATTGCAGGACGGACGACACCTTGTCGGCGATGCCCTCGGTAGGATGGTAGTGCCCGGCGTCAAGGGTGAGCAGCTTGCCGCGGCTGACCGCGTAACCGAGGTAGAACTCGTGTGAGCCCGGCACGTAACTTTCGGAGCCGAGGCCGAACAGCTTGGGTTCGACCGCGTCCACGTTGTGCCGGGGGTTGAGCGGCCGGGCGAAGATCGCGTCGAGCGAGGCGGCGAGGCGCTCGCGGGGCCCGCGGCGGTCGGCCGGGGTGTCCTTCACTCCGTCGGGGATCCAGAGGTTCGTGAGGCAGGTCCGGCCGAGAGCGCGCCCGATCGCGGCGCCGATCTCGCGGCAGCGGATGCCGTGCTCGATCCAGAAGCGGCGCACCCCGGCATCCCGATGCGTGAGCGTGCAGCCGTCCTTGACCCGGGGGTGCGAGAAGTAGGTCTGATTGAAGTCGAGGCCGATGCCGAGGCCCTTGGCCCAGCTGATCCAGCCGCGGAATTGTTCCGCGCCAAGGGCGTCCCGGTCGACGGGACGGGACCCCATCTCGGCGTAAAGCGCGTGGAGATTGAAACGCTTCGTCCCGGGAATTAGCGCCAGCGCCGCTTCAAAATCCTGGCGCAACTCCTCCGGGGTGCGGGCCCTGCCGGGATAGCTGCCAAATACGGCGAGTCCGTCACCGAGCTTCTGGCCGCCCGCCCGTTCGAAGCCGCTGACGTCGTCGCCCTGCCAGCAGTGTATCGACACGGGGATCCGGGCCGCCTGCCGCAGGGCGCGGTCCGTGTCGACACCGAGCGCGGCGTAATGTTCGCGGGCGAGGCGGTAGGCAGTGGCGTTCGAGCGGGACTTCATCGGCGGGAGATCCTGCCGGCCGCGGGTCCTCCCGGTCCAGCGCGGATTGAGGCGGCGTGGCTCAGGGAAAGCGCGGGCGCGGACCGATGGCGTCCGGGCGGATCGTGCCATCCATCGCCAGCAGGGGTTGCGGGGCATCGACCCGGCCCAGCGGCCTGCACCCCGGCCCCACACCGGTGTTGCCGAGATCGGTGTCGTTGGCTGCGGCGATCGCGCGCAGCCGGGTGACGATCGCCGGATGCTGGCTGGCGACGTTACGGGCCTCCCCGGGGTCCTCGCCTAGGTGGTAGAGTTCCCCGCGCGCGAGGTGGAGTTTCCAAGTGTCCGCACGCACGGCCTCGAGGTCCAGCCCGCGGAAGTAAAGGAACTCTCGGCGGGCGCCCGGGCCGGGGTCGCCGAGGAGCGAAGCGGAGATATCCACCCCGTCGAGCTGGCGGCCGGTCGGCAAGCCAGCCCCGGCTAAGCGGGCGAGGGTGGGGAGCAGGTCCGGGTTGGCCGTGATGGCGGAAGAAGTGGTCCCCGCGGGGATCCGGCCTGGCCACCACGCGAGGAGGGGAACCCGAATCCCACCCTCCAGGGTGCTGCCCTTGCCGCCGCGCAGAGGGTGGTTGTCGGCCCCGTGGTTGAGAGGGCCGCCGTTGTCCGAGACGAACAGGACCAGCGTGCGACGCTCGAGTTTCGCGGTGCGTACGGCGTCGAGCACCTGACCCACGCTCCAGTCGACCTCCTCGATCCAGGCGCCGAGGAGGCTCTGGGGTACCCGCTCCCGGAAGGCGGCGGAGGGATAGAGTGGGAAGTGGACCGCGTTGTGGGGTAGATAGAGGAAAAAGGGCTGCGTCCGCGGGCGGCGGACGTAGTCGACCGCGCGTTCGGTGTAGCGCCGCACGAGATCGGCCTGCTCCACGGGGTCGACGCGCCCGACCACGGTGTTACCTTCTAGTAGCGGCAGCGGGGGCTGCTGGGTGCGGATCCCGGTGCCGTCCTCGGCGCCGCCCGCGCCCTTGGGGGCGGTCTTGGGGGTGGGACGGGGGGCGCCAAAATTGCTCTTCACGCCCTCGGCAGCGGGTCCCATGTCATTCGAGTAGGGCAGGCCGAAGTACTCGGAAAACCCCTGCTGCAGGGGAAGGAACGGGAGCTGGTCGCCGAGGTGCCACTTGCCGATGCAGGCCGTCGCGTAACCCGACGCGCGCAGGATCTCCGCGATGGTCTGCTCGTCCGGATGGAGACCCACGGCGGCGCCGGGAAACAGCACGTGCGGGGTGGGCAGCACGCGCTTGGAGTAGCAGCCGGTGAGCAGGGCGGCACGGGACGGGGAGCAGACGGGCGCGGCGTAATGGTCAGTCATCCGCCGGCCCTCTGCCGCCATCCGGTCGAGCGCCGGCGTGCGGAAGCGTCCGCCCCACGCGCCGAGTTCGCGCGAGCCGAGGTCGTCGATGTTGATGAGGATGATGTTCGGCCGGTCCGCCGTCTCCGCTCCCCGCGCGAACGCTGGCCCGAGGGCCGAGAGCAGAAGCAGGCAGGCGCGGAGGAGGGGGCGCATCAGGGTGGCGTTCAGGCGGAGGCGGCGGACCGACCGAGGCAGTTCCCGAGCGCGGCCAGCACGAGGTCGACATTACGCAGGGATGCGCCGTGGCCCATCAGCCCGATGCGCCACGCCTTGCCCGCCATCGGGCCGAGGCCGGCGCCGATCTCGATGCCGTAGTCCTCCAGCAGACGGCGCCGGACTCCTGCGTCGTCGGCACCATCGGGGATGCGGATGCAGTTTAAGGTGTGCAGGGAACGGGAGGGAATGTAGCTCAGGCCCAGCGCCTCCAAGCCGCGGCGGAGTCGCTGGTGCATGGCGGCGTGCCGGGCGATCCGGGCGTCGAGCCCCTCCTCCAGCACGATGGTCAGAGCCTCGTGTAGGGCGTAGGTCATGTTGATCGGGGCCGTGTGATGGTACACGCGACCTCCGCCGCCCCCAGAGTAGTACTTCCGGAGCATCGAGACGTCGAGGTACCACGACTGGACCTTGGTCTTACGTGCGTCCATCCGGGCGAGGGCGCGCGGGCCGAAACTGACTGGGGAGAGGCCCGGGGGGCAGCTGAGGCACTTCTGGGTGCCGCTGTAAATTGCATCGATTTCCCAATCATCCACGCGCAGCTCGTGCCCTCCGAGGCTGGTTACGGCGTCGACCAGCAGCAGGGCCCCGTGGGATCGCGCGATTGCCGCGAGACCCTCGAGGGGTTGGTGGGCGCCGGTGCTGGTCTCGGCGTGGACGATGCCTAGGAGCCGGGCTTTGGGGTGGGCGGCGAAGGCCGCAGCGATCTGTTCGGCGGTGAAGGTTTCACCCCACGGCGCCTCAAGCGCGTGCACAACGGCGCCGCAGCGTTCCATCACATCCTTCATCCGGGTACCGAAGACGCCGTTCACGCCGACGATGACCTCGTCCCCTGGCTCCACGAGGTTAACGGCCGCGCATTCCATTCCGGCCATGCCGGTGCCGCTCACCGGAAAGGTCAGGGCATTGCGGGTGCGGAACACCTGCCGGAGCTTCTCGCAGACCTCGTCCATGATGGTGAGGTATTGAGGGTCAAGGTGGCCCAAGGTGGCCGCGGCGAGGGCGCGGAGGACGCGCTGGGGAACCGGACTGGGGCCGGGGCCGAGAAGGATGCGTTCAGCGGGGTGCACCCGGAGAGGAGAGGCGGCGGCGGCGCGGGAAACGAGCCGAAAGTTGCCGTGACTTGTCTCCGGTGCCCCGACGTGGTTCCTCCCTGGCTGATGTCCGCGCCTACTTGCTCCCGCCGCCGTTTCCTCGCGCGCTCGACCGCTGCCTTCGCGCTGGCGGGGCGCGGCCGGGGTGCCGCGTTGGCCCCGCTGCGCCTCGGCCTAGTCGCCGACGCCCAGTACGCTGATGTTCCCGCGCAGGGCTCGCGCCACTACCGGGCGTCCCGCGCCCGGCTGGCGGCGGCGGTGGATGACTTTGCGGCGCTGCCACTGGCCGGGTGCGTGCATTTGGGCGACCTGATTGACCGCGACTGGGAGAGTTTCGCGCCGATGCTCGCGATCCTTGGCGGCAGCCGTCACCGCTGGCATCACGTCTTGGGCAACCACGACTTCGATGTGCGTGAGGAGCAAAAGGCCAAGGTGCCCGCGCTCCTCGGCGTGCCGGCGCGGCACGCGAGCTTCGATCTGCCCGGCTGGCGTTGCCTGCTCCTCGACACCAACGACGTCAGCCGGTACGCGCATCCCGCCGGGAGTCCCGCGCGCGCCGAGGCGGAGGCCGAGTTGGCCCGGCTGACGGCCGCGCGGGTCCGGCAGGCCAAATCGTGGAACGGAGGGGTGGGAGCCGCGCAACTGCGCTGGTTCGAGGGGGAGTGTGCGGCCGCGCGGCGCGAGGGCCGGCGGGTGCTGGTTCTCTCCCACCATCCCGTCTGGCCGGCTGGGGACCACTGCGCGTGGAACGCGGAGGAGGTGCTGGCGGCGGTGGATCGGCAACCCAACGTCGCCGTCTGGCTCAACGGGCACCACCACGCGGGCGCCCTCGGTGAACGCCGTGGCATCCCTTATGTCACCCTGCGCGGGATGGTGGAGACGGCGGACGCCACGGCCTACGCGGTGGCCACCCTGCACGCGGATCGCCTGGTGCTCGAGGGCCGGGGCCGCGAACCCTCGCGGGAACTGGCGCTGCGGCCCCTGGCGACCGGTTGAGAGTCGTCCCGGGCGGGATCAGCGGACGGCGGCCCAGACGCGCTGGACGTCGTCGTGGTCCTCGATCTCCTGCAGGAATTCTCCGACCTCACCTCGCTGCGTGTCGTCGAGTTCCGGGTAGGTCTTCGCGATGTACCCGAGCTCGGCTGTGACCACGGTCCAGCCGTGCAGTTTTAGCCAAGTGGCGGCGGCATGCACCACGGTGCGGTCGGTGAGGAGGCGGACGCCGGTCGCGCCCTCGGGGATATCGTCGTTCCGCGCGTGGTCCAGTTCCTCGAACTCGTTCGCCCCTGCCTCGATCGCGGCCGCCTCGCGGTCCGCGGCGAGGTCGGGATGGTGGGCTTCGACGATCCCGCAATGGTCAAAGAGGAACTTGTTGCTGCCGGCGCCGCCCATCACGCCCTTGCGGAAGAGGGCCCGGAGGTCGGCCGAGCTGCGGTTGTGGTTGTCCGTCATCACCTCGACGATGACCGGCACCTTGTGGGGGGTGTAGCCCTCGTAGACCACGTGCTCGAGCGAGGCGCTGTCGCCCCCGATGCCTGCGCCTTTGTTGATCGCCCGCTGGATCACGTCGCGGGTCACGCTGGCCTTGCGGGCCTTCTCTGCCGCAGCGAAGAGGCGGGCGTTGCCCTCCGGATCTCCGCCGCCGAGCTTGGCGGCGACGGTGATCTCCTTGACGAGCTTTTGGACCGCCTGACCCTTTTTCAGGTTAACGATCGCGCGTTTCGCGTGCAGCCATTGACGTCCCATGCAGCGAGGCTGAGGCGCTCCCGCGGGGACGGGCAACGCCGAAGTTCGCGGGTTACTCTCAGCGCTTGCTCTCGCCGCTGTAGCAGAGCCAGCAGAGGAGCAGCACGGTCACCGAAAAGATGGCGATCAGCAGCATCACAGGCGTGACGGGGTGGGGGGGGTGTCGGGACGGTGGGAAATCCGCGGACGACAGGCCAGTCCAAAGTGGAGGCGTCTTTTCCCGCTTGCGGGCCCGCCGCCGCCCGGCGGGCAATGGGGGGTGGTTCCCGCGCCGCCCACGATCGTCCATCTGGATGCTGACGCCTTCTTCGTCTCGTGCGAGTTGGCGCGCCGACCGGAGTTGCGCGGCCGGGCCTGCGCGGTCGGTGGCCGCGAGCGCGGGATCATCGCCTCGGCCAGCTACGAGGCGCGCGCCGCCGGTGTCTTCACCCCGATGCCCACGGCGCGGGCCTTGCGGGTCTGCCCCGGGCTGATCCTGATCCCTCCGACCCCAGGTTTGTACGGGGAGGTCTCGGCGCGCATGTTCGACCTCTGCGGCGAGTTCACGCCTTGGGTGGAACGCAGTTCCATCGACGAGGGCTATCTCGACTTGCGGGGGAAGGGCCTCACCGACGAGGCGTCAGTTTCCGCGTCGGTACGCCGGCTCCAGGCGCGGCTCTGGTCGGAGCTCGGCCTGCCCGTGTCGTTCGGGGTTGCCGCAAACAAGCTCGTGGCACAGGTGGCGTCAAAATTGCGGAAGCCGCGGGGATTTGTGGTCGTGCGCCCTGGGGCAGAGGCGGAGTTCCTGGCTCCGCTCCCCGTCGGACGATTGCCGGGCATCGGCGCCAAGACCGAGGCGCGGCTGGTCGAGCTGCACGGCCTGCGCCTCATAGGTGAGCTGCAGACCTTGCCGGATGGGAAACTTGAGGCCGCCTTTGGCTCCGGCTGGCGGGAGGTGCGCGCGGCGGCCCTCGGTACGGACGACCGGCCGGTGGTGACGGAGATCGGCGAGGCGCGGAGTTACTCGCAACAGGAGACCTTTGCTAGCGACGTCTGTGACCGGGGCCAACTGATCCAGGTACTCAAGGGCATGGTTGACGAGCTCTTGCCCAAGGTGCGCCGGGACGGGAAACGGGTGCGAACCCTGACCGTGCGCGCGCGCTTTCCGGATTTTTCCGAGGGGCTGCGTGCACGAACGCTGCCTGTGGCCACTGATCTGGAGGCTCCCTTTTACCCACTGCTCGAACCGCTGCTCACGGCGGCGGGCGCCGCCGCTCGTCCCGTCCGGCTGGTGGGCGTGCGGTTTTCAGGCGTGGAGGAGGGGGGTGGGCAATTGGAATTGTTCGGCGAGACGGAGGCGCGCCGGCGTCGGCTAGCCCGGGTGCGGGACGAGCTGAACGCCGCGCGCGGTGCCGGGGCGCTGCGGCACGGGCACCAGCTTGCCAACCCCGGGGACGACACCTAAAAACGCGGGGCTTTATGCCGATCTACGAGTATTACTGCCCGGACAACCACACGGTCTACCAGTTCTACGCCAAGACACTCGCCCAAGGCCGCACCATCCCCCGCTGCCCGGACAACCCCAAGTTCCGGATGCGCAAGCTCCTTTCCGCCTTTGCGATCACTCGCGGCGGTGCCGATTCGCCGCCCGCGCAGGATGCGGCGGCCACGGAATCGACCGAGGACCCGCGGATGGAGCAGGCGCTAGGCGCGATGGAACGCGAGTTCTCCTCCGTCGACGAGAACGACCCGCGCGCCATGGCGCGGATGATGCGCCGGATGTCCGAGCTCACCGGAGAGCGCATCGATGGCGAGATGGAGGAAGTCGTCCGCAAGCTGGAGGAGGGCGCCGATCCGGAATCGCTAGAGGATCAATTGGGCGGCGATTCGGAGGAAGGTGACGGCGGGCCGGACGGGTTCGAGGGGCCGCCGCCGGCCGAGGGGGCCGCAGCGGAGTCCAAGGCAGGGCGCCACCGCTACCGTATCCGGCGCACTGCCCCGCGCCGCGACCCGCGCCTGCACGACTACGAGTAGACCGAAGGATTGCGGCTGGTTTTCCCGCTTCGGCGACGCCAGCGTGCGAGGATGGATCCCGCGCAATTGATGCTTCGGATCGCCGCGGCGCGCGCGGCGGTGCTGGCCCAAGTCGAACTGCTCCACCGTGAATTCGGCCGGGCTGAGAGCCGATGGAAGGCCGACGGCACCCGCGTCACGGCCATCGATGTCGCGATCTCCGAGGGGATCTTCCGCGACCTCTCTCGGGATTTCTCGGCGGATCAGTTCCTGAGCGAGGAGTTGCCCGATCCGGCGGGTCCGGTGGCGGTTACCCGCGCCTTCGCTTGGATCCTCGACCCCATCGATGGGACGAACAACTTCGCGCTGGGAATTCCGCAGTGCGCGATTTCCTTGGCGCTCCTTTGGGACGGGGAGCCGGTCTACGGGGTGGTGTACGACCTTGGCCGACGGCGCCTGCTGCACGGAGGGCCAGGTCTTGGCGTGTTCGATGGTGAGACGCCGGCGCGGGTTTCGGCGCGGCCCGTGTCCCGCGAGACGCTGGTTGGTTTTCATAGCCCGGGCGATAAGACGTGGCTTCCGGCCGCGACCGCGGTGCTGGGCGACTTCAAGATCCGCGGTCTCGGTTCGGCGACGTTGCACTTGGCCTACGTCGCGGCGGGGCTGCTGGATGGCTGCGTGGATTTCAATGTGAAGATCTGGGACCTCGCGGCGGCTATCCCCCTGGTCCGCGCCGCCGGGGGCGAGGTTCATTTCCTCAACGGCGAGCAGTTGCCCGTGCGGAGGTTTGACCTAGGGATGGCGCGGATCGTCTACCTCGCGGGTTCGCCCGAGCTCTGCCGCCAACTGCGGGAGCGAATGACTGGAAAAAGGGATTGAGCCGGGGCAGACCCCCGCGCGAACTTCCGGGTTCAACGCACCGACCGATGCTGCCCCGTTTCCAGCTCTGCCCGCAAGGCCCTGAAGTTTCCGCCATCGCCTATGGGCTATGGCGCCTCGCGCAGGATCCCGAGGGCTCATCCCCCGCGCGCGTGCGGGCGAAGATCGATGCCTGCCTGGAGGCCGGGATCACCACCTTCGACCACGCGGACATTTATGGGGGCTACACCTGCGAGGGATTGTTCGGCCGGGCGCTGGCGGAGGCCCCGGGCCTGCGGGACCGGATGGAGATCGTCACCAAGTGTGGGATCAACGCCGTGGGCCCCAACCGCCCTGGGGCACGAGTAAACCACTACGACGCCTCGGCCGCGGCCATCGCCCGCTGCGTTGAGCGCTCGCTCCGGGAGCTGCGCACGGACCGCATCGACCTGCTGCTGATCCACCGGCCGGACTGGCTCACTTGCGCCGAGGAGACGGCGCGGGGGCTGACGGCCGTGGTGGCGGCGGGCAAGGTGCGGGCGGTGGGCGTTTCCAATTACAGCGTGCACCAGGCCGCGCTGCTGGCCCGCTGCCTGGGCCGGGCGCCCGCGACCAACCAGGTCGAGCTCAGCCTGCTGCAGATGGGCGCGATTACCGACGGCACGCTCGACCAGTGCCAGGCGGCCGGTTCGCGGCCGATGGCGTGGTCGCCGCTGGCCGGCGGGCGGCTGCTGTCGGGCGAGGACCCGGCGGCGGTGCGGACAAGAGCCGAGTTGGCGCGCATCGGCGCGGAATACGGCGTGAGTGCCGAGCAGGTCGCTCTGGCGTGGGTGGCGGCGCTTCCGAGCGGACCGCAGGTTGTGATCGGCACCAACCAACTGGCGCGGATCCGCGCCGCGGCGGCGAGCGCCGGGCTGCGTTTGGAGCGGCAGCATTGGTACGAGCTGTGGACCGCGGCGCAGGGCCGGTCGGTGCCCTGAACCGCCGATGTTCCTCCCGGCCGCTCAGCCTCCGCCTGCCCCGGCGATCCGTACTCCGGAACGCCGGGCGGAGGTCGCCTGGTTCTCTGCGCTCTGCAACGAGGATATGGAATACCTCGGCGTACCCGATGGTCCGCGCCGGAGCAGCTTCGAGCATTGCGCTGGGCTGGTGCGCACGGCCGACGCCTTGGGTTACCAAAACATCCTGCTGCCCTCGGGCTGGGTGCCCGGTCAGGACGCGCTGACCTTCGCCGCCGCGCTCGCGCCGCAGACCAGCCAGATCAACCAGCTGGTCGCGCTGCGGATGGGGGAGGTCTGGCCCCCGATGCTGGCGCGGGCGATCGCCACCGTTGACCACCTTTCTCAAGGCCGGTTGGTGCTCAATATCATCTCCTCCGACCTGCCGGGACGGCAGGAGCCAAACGAGGTGCGTTATGAGCGGAGCAGCGAGATCATAAGAATTCTCCAGCGTCTCTGGAGCACCGACGGCCCGCTCGATTGGGAGGGTAAGTATTACCAGTTCCGGCTGCCCGACTGCGAGGCGGCCAAGCCCTACCAGCAGAATGGTGGCCCGCTGCTCTACTTCGGCGGGATCTCGCCGCTCGCGCAGGAGCTGTGCGCGCGGCATTGCGACGTCTTCCTGATGTGGCCGGAGACGGAAGAGCAGCTGGCGGCGACGATGCGCCGGATGAGCGACCTCGCCGCCGGGCACGGGCGACGGATCGACTTCGGCCTGCGCATCCATGTGATCGTGCGGGAAACAGAGGCCGCGGCCCGCGCCGCCGCTGAACGGCTGATCTCGCGGCTGGACCTAGCCCAAGGTCAAGCGATGAAGGCCCGTTCGCTGGATGCCAAGAGTGCCGGAGTGCTGCGTCAGGATGAGCTCCGGGCCCGCCTTGGCCCCGACCTGCTCCTGGAACCGTACGTGTGGTCGGGAATCGGTCTCGCCCGCAGCGGCTGCGGCAGCGCGCTGGTCGGGGATCCGGACCAGATCGTCGCCAAGCTGAAACGCTACATGGAGATGGGATTTCGCGCGTTCATCCTCAGCGGTTATCCGCACCGGGAAGAGGCCGAGCTGTTCGCTCGCCACGTGCTCCCGCGGGTGCCGACCTGCCGCCTTAACGAGCTCCAAGGCCGACGCGTGTCGGAGCCGGTCACTCCGCTGACGACCGCACCGCGTCGCTAATCTGCTTTCCATGCCCGCCACCCCCGCTCCCGTGCGTTTCGGTCTCGTCGGCTTCGGCGCCTGGGGCCAGCTGCACGCCCAGTCCATCGCCCGCTTGCCCGACGCCCGCCTTGCCGGCATCGCCGCGCCCTCCGCCGCGTCGCGCGCCGCCGCGGCGGCCGCCCATCCCGGCGTGCCCGTCTATCCGGACCACCACGCGCTGCTCGCGGCGGGCGGGTTGGACATCGTGGACGTGGTAACGCCGAGCCACACGCATCTCGAGGTGGCGTCGGACGCTCTCGCGGCGGGTTGCGACGTTCTCCTAGAGAAGCCGATGGCGCTCAGCGTGGCGGATTGCCGCGCTTTGGTGGTGAAGGCGCGCGCCCTCGGTCGGAAGCTGGCGGTGGGTCATGAGTTGCGCCTGTCTTCGCAATGGGGCGAGATTCGTCGCTTGATCGACCGCGGGGTGATCGGCGAGCCCCAGTATGTCCTGGTGGAGCTCTCCCGGAAGCCCTACCGGCAGGGGGCGTCCGGTTGGCGCTATGATCCCGCTCGCGTGGGCAGCTGGGTCCTGGAGGAGCCGATTCACTTCTTCGACCTCGCCCGCTGGTACCTCGAAGGGGCGGGCCATCCGGTCGAGTTGCACGCGCTGGGGAATTCGCGCGACCCGTCACGGCCCGGGCTCTACGACAACTTCAGCGCCACGTTCCGTTACGCGAACGGCGCCTACGCGGTCGTCTCGCAGACGCTCGCCGCTTTCGAGCATCACCAGACTGTGAAGATCGCGGGCCGGCGCGGGGCGATCTGGGCGGGCTGGAGCGGGGCGCTCGACCGCACGCTGGAGCCCAGCTTCTTCTTGAAGGTTTTTGACGGCGAACGCCTCGAGAACGTCGCCCTCGCCCGCCACAGCGGCGAGGTCTTCGAGCTGCGCGAGGAGATCGCCCGGTGCGTGGGGATGGTCCGCGGCGAGTGTCCGCCGGCGGCCAACGGGGAGGACGGCCTGTGGTCGACCGCCCTCTGCCTCATCGCGGAGGAGTCGATCCGGCAGGGTCGCCCGCTGCCGGTGGGGGATCTGCTGGCGCCGGGTTGACCGGAACCAGGGGCAGGCGGGCCTCGAATTCCGTCCAGTCCGGCTCCGCACGGGAGAGGCGAAGTTCGCCCCCGTGGGCGCGGAGGATCTCGCGGGCCAGGCTCAGGCCGAGGCCTGCCCCCTCGGGCCGGTCGCGCCGCCGCGCGGGATCACCGCGATAGAAGCGTTCGAAGAGCCGGAGCACGTCACCCGCGGGGATGCCGGGCCCCGTGTTCCCGATCCGCACGACCGCCTCCGCCCCCTCCGCGCGCAGCGCAACGCGGACGGAGCCCCCGGGACGGTTATACTTGGCGGCGTTGCCGAGCAGGTTGCGCAGTGCCTGTTCCAGCAGGGTGGGATCCCCCGTGACGGCCAGGCCAGGGGCGAGGGCCGGCTCCAGCGGCAGGTCGGGGTACATCGCCCCGGTGTCCTCGATCAGGCCCGCGAGGAGAGCGGGCAGTTCCAGCGGAGTGCCCTCGATTCTCAGCTGCCCGCTGTCGGCGAGCGAGAGTAGCAGGAGCTTGTCGAGGATCGACTTCAGGCGATGGATCTCCTCCAGCAGGCTGCGGTAGGTCTGCTGGGCGGGTGATCCCGCGGCCTCGGCGCGCAGGCCCTGCTCCACCTCGGCCTGGAGGAGGGCGAGCGGCGTCTTGAGCTCGTGCGACGCGTCGGCGCTGAAGCGGCGGGCCTGCTGGAAGGAACGCTCGAGCCGGTCGAGCATCGCGTTGAACACGGTGGCGAGTCGGCCGAACTCCCGGTCGTGCGCGGGGGCCGCGATGCGCTGGGAAAGCCCCTGCGCGGTGATCGATTCCGCGGCCTCCGTCAGGGCGGCGACGGGCCGGAGCGCCCGCGTCGCGAGCCACCAGGCGCCCAGGCCGACGAGCAGGAGCACCGCGGGGACCGCCGCCAGATAGCGGTCCCGGAGGCGGTCCAAGTCGCGGGTCGTCTCCTCGAGGCGAACCCCAAGGATGAGGGTCGTGTAGGGGTTCCCGGTGACGGCGATCCGCCACGTCGCGCCGTTCGCGAACACGGTGCGGAAGGTGGTCTGGCGAACCGGCAGCGAGGGGTTCTGGGCGTTCAGGCCGCTCTTGCGCGGGGGCGGCGGTGGTTCTGTCAGCGTGATGCCGCCTTCGTAGGCGGCGGGGACCGGCAGGGAAGCCGGATCGAGTTCCGCCGGCCAGCCGGGCGAGCGGTATTCCTCCCGCTCGTAGGTGCGGGTCCAGATCACGTAGGCGGGCGGTCCCTCGCCCCGGCCGATCAGGCCGAGGGCGGCGTCGAGCCGGCTCCAGTTCCCGGGACCGGGCACGCGCGCGAGATTCCGCCGGGCGAGCTCGTGGAGTTCCCGGTCCAGTCGTTCCAGATTGAAGCCCGAGGCGAGGCTCCAGGCCACGAAGCCGGCGCCGAGCAGGAGGGCGGCGGTGACGCCGCCGACGAGTAGAGCGAGCCGGAGGCGGAACGAGGTCACGGCGAGGCCCGCGGGGCCGCGGGGACCGGTCGGGCGCGATAGCCCACGCCGCGGATCGTCTCAATCAGCCCGCCTTCCTCGCCCTCGCGTAGCTTGCGGCGCAGGCGCTGGATGTAGACGTCCACCAGGTTGGTGCCCGGGTCGAAGTGGTAGTTCCAGACGTGCTCGCAGATCTGCGGGCGTGTGAACGTCTGGCCGGGGGACCGCATCAGGTAGGTGAGCAGCGCGAATTCCCGGGCGGTCAATTCCACCGCATCGGTACCGACCCGCACCTCGCGGGTCAGCAGGTTCAGCGTGACCCGTCCATTCTCGAGCAGGGTCAACGGGGTCCCGGCGGCCCGGCGCATCACCGCGTGGAGGCGCGCGACCAGCTCGTCGACGTAGAACGGCTTCGTGAGGTAGTCGTCCGCACCCAGGTTGAGTCCCTCCAGCCGCTCGGGCAGCGTGCCCCGCGCGGTAATCAAGATGACTGGCACGGGCCGCCGCTGTGACCGGAGCCCGCGTAGGATGCTGAGGCCATCCCGCCCCGGGACCATCACATCGAGGACGAGGGCGTCGTAGGCGCGGGTCGACGCGAGGGTGAAGGCCTCGTTGCCGTCGCTGCAGGCGTCGACCATGAAGCCCTGCGTCTCCAGCCCCTTGCGGACCAGCGCGGCGAGCTTCCGGTCGTCCTCGAGGAGCAGGATTTTCACCGGGAAAGAGGAAGCGCGCGCGGGCGGGCGGGCAAGCCGCGGGAAATGACAGTGTTTTCATCGCGCTGGCGGGGCGCCGCCGGCAGGAAAAACAATTGTGTCATCGGCAGGCGAGGGCGGCGTTTATTTGTGTCGGGCAGCGTGCGCGGATGGTGCCTCCCGCCCATCATCCCGAACCGAGATTGTGGCGCAGCCTGCTGCTCTACGCTGGCTTGCTGGTCCTGGCGGGACCTTTTCTCGCCGTCTCGTGGCGCTCGTGGCCGGACGAGATCGTCGATTCAGGCCGGGAGCTGTACACGGCTTGGCGTCTGTCCCTGGGGGAGCATCTTTACCGCGACATCGACTGCGTCTACGGGCCGCTAGCGCAGACCTGGAACGGTTGGCTTTTCCGCCGCTTCGGCCCCGGGTTAATGACGCTGGTCGCGTCCAACCTCGTGGTGTTCGCCTTGCTGCTCGGCCTCGTGGTGGTCGTTTTCCGTCGCGCCTGGGGGCTGCGGGGCGCGGCGGCGGCGGGGTCGGTGCTGGTGGTGCTCTGCGGGTTCAGGCAGCTAGGGGAGACGGGGAACTACAATTACGCGTTCCCTTACGCGCACGAGGTGCCCTGGGGGATGCTCGCCCTGTTCGGCTTGGTGTTTGGTCTAAGTTCGTGGCTTCGCCACGGGGGGGCAGGTTGGGCTGGTGCGGCCGGTCTCTGCTGGGGACTCTGCTGGGTCCTGAAGCCGGAGTTCATTTTCGCCGGAGGGCTCGCGGTGGCGGCGGCGATCGCTCTGGCGAGGCGGCGTGGCACGCGGGCGGCTGCACCGGACGGGAGTGCCGCGGTCGCGGGCCTGCTGCTGCCCACCCTGCTGTTCACCCTGTCCGCGGCGCGCCAAGACGGTTGGGCGCGGGGATGGCGGGAGGCGACCACGGCTTGGCGCCTCGTCCTGGCGGGGGAGGCGGTCGATCCCCGATTCCAGGCTTTCCTTTCGGGCTGGAATGCCCCCTGGACAAACTTCGTGACCCACCTGGAATGGACCGTGGGCGTGCTCGTCTCGCTTCTGGCGCTGACTTCCGTGGCGCAGAGACTCGGAAGCCTTCGCTGGCGGTGGCTGGGCCTGCTTGGCGCCGGAATCCTGGTGGCCGCGGTGGGCTGGACCTTCTCCCGGGCTCACGTCGCCGACGGCTGGCCCAAAAGCTGGCTGGGGCTCCTGCTGCTTTACCTCCTGACGCGCAGCCGGGGTCGGGCGGACGCCCAGCCGGAGCGCGTTCTTCTCGTGCTGGTCGGGGCCGGCCTGATGGCGCGGATGATGCTCTGGGGCCGGCTCCATCACTTCGGTTTTTACCAGGCCGCTGGCGCGCTGATGGTCGTGGCCGCCGTCCTAGTCTCCGAGTGGCCGCGGTGGCTGCCGGAGAGCAACCGGCTGGCGCGCCGGTTGCTGTTGGCCTCGGCGGTGGCGGCTTTCGCCGGTTATGGCGGTGTGGTCGTGACCGCCTCGACGGCGGAGCTCCGGCAAAGGACCCTGCGGATCGGGACCGGCGCCGACGCCTTCCACGCGCGCCCGCCGCCGCGGCCCTACGGGGCCTGGTTGAATTTCGCCCAGGAAGTGCTGCGCCGGGAGGGGGCAACCGGCTCGCTCCTGGTGGTGCCGGAGGGGCTGATGCTCAATTACCTCACGCGGATGCCCAGCCCGGTGCCGCCCTTCTTTCTCTTCTCCTTCGCCACCCGGAATGGCGCTGAGGCGGAACTGGTGGCACGACTGGAACGGACCCCGCCTGACTGGATCGTCGCGCTGAGCCGCAACCTGACGGAGTACGGGATCTCCCGCTACGGGGAGCGGGAGGGAGAGGGACGTTTGCTGCTCGATTGGATCGATCGCCACTACGAGCGCGTCGCGAGCGCGGAAGGGCGCCACCCGTTTTCCTCGCGGGACGGTGACCTCTGGGTGCTCCGGCGGCGGCCGATCACGGAATGAAAGAGCCGTAATCCTTTCGGTGGTCCGCGCCTCATCCGGTGGGCGTGAGATGCGGAGATGCGCGTGCTGCCCCCGCTGATTTTCACCCTGCTGCTGGCCTCCCTGCTCGCTGGTGCCGACGCCCCCGGGGACGGGCGCACCAAGGAGGGCCGCAAGGGTGCCGCGGGCAAGGGGGGCTCGGTGATCAAGCCGACACTGAAGGACACCATCCGGGCGAACGTGTACGCGGACAACTGGTTCGTACTGTACGTCAACGGCAAGCTGGTGGCCGTCGACTCGATCGATTTCATCCCGCACAACGTCGTCTCGGTCGACCTCCTGCCCGAGTACCCGATGACCATTGCGGTCCTCGCCAAGGACAACGCGGACCCGCGTACCGGCCGGGAATACGGTACCTCGATCGGCGACGGCGGGTTCATCCTCAAATTTGCCGACGGCACCGTGACCGATGCCTCCTGGAGGGCGAAGTGCTTCTTTCGTGGCCCGTTGGCGGGCAACGACGGTCGCGATCGCGTCGAGCATACCCCGCTTCCGCCGGACTGGTTCGCCCCCGGGTTCGACGATTCGTCGTGGGCGCCCGCCGTCGAGTTCACGGAGGAGCGCGTCAATCCGAAGGAGTCCTTCCGGACCGCGGACTTCGCCGGCGCACGCTTCATCTGGACTGCGGACCTCGACCTCGACAACACCGTGATCTTCAGGAAGCGGGTGGAGCGTCCGGACTGGAAGCCGCGGTGGACGACAAGGCCGGATCTGGATGTTTCCGGGGCTCCTGGCCGCTGAGCCGGCCCGTCAGATGACGGCGATTTAATCCGCGGCGACGGCGGGGTTTCATCCCCTCTAGGGATCGTGCGAAGTGCATTTCCGCCGCTTCGCTTTCCTTGCCGCCGTGCTGCTTTGCCTCTGGGTCCGCGCCGCGGAGCCGCCCTCCGCGCGGTTGGTGAACCTCGCGACGCGCGCGGCGGTGGGCGGCGCGGCCGGCACGCCGATCTCCGGGTTTGTTGTCGCGGGATCCGGGGCCAAGCCGGTGGTGGTGCGCGCGGTGGGCCCGGCCCTCGCGGGGTTCGGCGTGGCGGGTTCCCTCGCGGATCCGCGGCTGGCGGTGCTCGCCGGTCAGACCACGATCGCCGAGAACGACAATTGGCTGCCTGGCGACGCCGCGGCGATGGGCGCCGTCGGCGCCTTCGCCCTCCCGACGGGAAGCCGGGACGCCGCGGTGCTCCGCCCGCTGGAACCCGGCGGCTACACCGCCCCGGTGACGGCCCCGGGCGGGGCGGCGGGCATCGCCCTGCTCGAGGTCTACGATGCCGCCCCGACGGGTTCCTCCTACCTCGTGAACGCCTCGACGCGGGCCTTCGTGGGCACCGGCGACAGCGTCCTGATCCCCGGCTTCGTCATCAGCGGCCCCGGTTCGCTGCGGGTGTTGCTCCGCGCCGTGGGTCCGGGCCTGACCGGCTTCGGTGTCAACGGGGTCCTCGCGGACCCGACGGTCACCCTCTACCGCGGCACGACCGCGCTGGCGACCAACGACAATTGGTCGACCGGGAACAACGCGGCCGAGATCTCGTCGGCGGCGGCGGGCTTCGGGGCCTTCGCGCTGGCCGCGGGAAGCCGCGACGCCGCGCTGCTGGTCTCCCTTCCGGCGGGCTCGTATTCCGCCGTCGTGAGCGGGGTGGGTGGCGGCACGGGCACCGCGCTGGTGGAGGTCTACGCCGCCGCGCCGGCCGCCGCGGCCGCCAACGAGGGATTCACCTTTGCGGCGGTCTCCACGCAGCCCGCGGTGCCCACCTACCTCGACGCGGTGCTCGTCTCCGCGCGCGTGCAGGCGCCCGGCGGGGGCGCGCCCGCCGAGGTGAACCTTCAGTACACCGCTGGCGGCGGGACGCAGGTCGTCCGGATGTGGGATGACGGCCAGCACGGGGACGGGGCGGCGGGGGACGGCTTGTTCGCCGGGACCATCCCGGCGCAGGCGGCCGGGGTGACGGTGTCCTACACGCTGGCCGCGACGGAGGGCTCCGGGCGCCGCGGGGTGAGCGCCTCGGCGGCCTACCTGATCGGGAACACCCTCGCCGACGCGACCTTCACCTCGCCGGAGTTCCTCGGGATCCCGACCGACCGGGGGGTCACGGTTAACCTCGAGGCCGCGGTGACCGTGGAAGCCTACGTCGAGTTCGGTACCTCCCCGGGCGTCTACAGCGGGCGAACGGCCGCCACGACCTTCCCCGCGGGCTCGCCGCTGGAGATCCGCATCGAGGCGCCCGCCGGCGCTACGCCGCTCGCCGCGGGACGGCGGCATTTCTACCGCGTGCGCTACCGGCGGCCCGGCGAGGCGGAGTTCCTGGCGCGTGGGGAGCGCAGCTTCCAGACCCAGCGCCCGCGCGGGACGGCGTTCACCTTCACCATCACCGCCGACCCGCACCTGGATGAGATGACCAACCCGGGTTTGTTCGCTCTCGCGATGCGCAACATCCGGGCGGACAACCCGGACTTCCACGTGGACCTCGGGGACATCTTCATGTCGGACAAGCTGTCCACCATCATCCCCGGGCTGACCGTGAACTACGGCCTGGTGGAGTACCGCGCAGTCACGATGCGGAACCTGTTCGCGGAGTTCGCGCATTCGGCGCCCTTTTTCTTCACCCTCGGGAACCACGAGGGCGAGTACGGCTACGTCTTCGCCGCGGACCGGACACCCGAGCGCAACAGCAACGTCGGCAGCTGGAACCTGCGGGCCCGGAAGGCTTACTTCCCGACGCCGGTGCCAGGGGGGATCTACACCGGGAGCACGGAGACGCGTAACATCCTCGGCCGGGATGAACTGCTGGAGAACTATTACGCGTGGGAATGGGGGGACGCGCTCTTCGTGGTCCTCGACCCGTACAACAACACGAACGCCAACCCCAACTCCAACCCGGGCGACAACTGGCGTTGGAGCCTCGGACGCGCGCAGTACGACTGGCTGCGGCAGGTGCTCACGGGCAGCCGGGCACGCCACAAGTTCGTCTTCCTGCACAACCTGGTCGGAGGCGTCGCCTCCGGTCGGGGCGGTGTCGAGGCGGCGCATCGCTACGAGTGGGGCGGGCGGAACGCCGACGATACGGAAGGCTTTGCGGAGAAGCGTCCCGGCTGGGGCGTCCCGATCCACACGCTGCTGGTGCAGAATGGCGTCAGCGCGGTTTTCCACGGGCACGATCACTTCTACGGTTACCAGCAGCTGGATGGCGTCGTGTACCAGGAGTGTCCGCAGCCGGGCACGGGGAATTTCTCCACGGGGAGCGCGCGTGACGG
>SXGQ01376169.1_pt1 | contig 21424 bp, 19 predicted proteins | sample 3178371 | NCBI WGS metagenome assembly SXGQ01 (sample SAMN11356859, study PRJNA531348) | freshwater metagenome | isolation source: freshwater sample F1-20 | place: China: Fuxian Lake, Yuxi | collected 2017-12-25 | reverse complement strand
AAGGCCGACGCCAAATGGCAGCAGAACCGCTCCTGGACCTCAGCGCGCGCAGGCCTCAAGATCCACTTCGCAGACCGATTCCCCGGCTAATCAAACAACCAGTCACCACGGCCTCACACACAGTTACTCGGACAGTCTCCATGCGCATGTCGACCAGAGGCTCCGGTTGACGAGCCTCGAACCCGACCCACAACGCGAGGATCACGGCCGCAGCGACGAACAGGCCCAGGACACGCGCCGAGCCCCAGCCCCAGTCGTTGCCGTAGCTCACGCCGACGAGCAGGGACGTCAGCCACGCCGAGAGCAGAACAGCGCCCGCCCAATCGATCCGCGCGGGCGTCTTCACGGGAGACTCCGGAACGAAGAAGTGCGTCGCGACCAGGGCGATCACCACGACGCCGAACCCGAGCCAGAACAACCACTCGTAGCTCAGGTTATCGACGACCAGTCCGCTGATCACAAGGCCCGCGCCGCCCCCGATGCCGAACGTAGCCGAGATCAGCCCGATGCCCGTCGCGACACGCGCCCGAGGAAACTCATCGCGGATGATGCCGAACGCGAGGGGGAAGATGGCACCCCCTGCCCCCTGAATGGCCCGGCCCAGCACGAGAACCTCGATGCTGTGCGAGAGGGCGGCCACGAGCGAGCCGACCGCGAAGATCCCTAGCACGATGACGAGGATGCGTTCCTTCCCGAGGATGTCTCCCAGGCGCCCAAAGATCGGCGTCGCGATCGACGCGGTCAACAGGTAGACCGTGAGCACCCAGGTGACCGTCGTCGGTGTCGCATCGAGCTCGCGCTGGATCTCCGGCAACGCCGGCGCGACCATGGTCTGAGACAGCGCGAAGGCCAGCGCCCCGGTTGCGAGAACCGCGAGCGTGAGCCCGTAGTGCTGTCGATCCCCGTCCGGGCCGCTCATCCGACCGCCTCCTGTTGGCACCAGCGCTCCACCGGGGACGTCGCCATCGCGCCGCACTGCCGAGCCTCAACAGCCAGCCCGATGGATGTGTCGACCCGTGACCGCAGGATGCCGGGAGCAGAGGAGCGCGCGGCCCGGCTGCGCGAGCGCAGCCGGGCCGGAGGAGCGCTTGAGGCGGGGATCTCTCAGGCTTGGGGACCGCTCCCGGCGCGCACCGCTGAGCGTCACCGACGACGGCCTCATCGCCCCCCCGCCGACCGCACACGGAGCACGGTGCTGCTGACCAACTCGGCGCCACCGGACTGCGTCCCCCGGGCCGTGCTGCTCAGCCGGAAGGCGAGCCTCGGCCGGCTCTGGCGGCGGAGGCGTCTGCTGACGCGGACCGACCCCTTTGCGAACCGGACGCGCAGCGTCCGGCTTGACTGGCCGCCGGGCATCACGAGTCGGATGCTATGGCCGGTCACGCTGACGCGCGCCTTCGAGCCCTTCTTCAACCCGACTGCGCTGACGCGCAGTCGCCGCTTGACGACGGCGGAACGCTGGAACTCCACTCCCTTCGGCAGGACAAGCCGAGTCGCGGTCAGGCGCGTGGGCCCCGCGACGACCCGGAGGTCGAGCGCCGGGCGCCCGCGCGTGAGTGAGCTCACCTTGAGCGTGGCCCGCGGACCGCAGCCCGCGAGGAGCGCCTGCTGATCGATGACGATGCGCCCACCGGAATGGGCCTGCGCAGCGCCATTCACCGCTGCCCCGGAGGCGCACAGGTCCTTGTTGGCGATGAGCGGGCTCTTCGGCCCGGCGTCCAGCCGCAACTGGAACCGGGAGAGCGGGACGTCGGGGACGTTATCGATCACCGTCGTCAACCGGTTGCCCTTGGTGAGGGAGATCGCAGCGGTGAGATCAACGCTGATGGGGCCCGAGAGCCGGATGGCCAACCCGGGGAGCGGCGTGCCCTTTCGGGACACGAAGGTCACCGGCCCGCTGAGTTCGCTGGCCAAGAGCGGTGTGGCAGCGGTCGCGGTGCCGACGATCGATTTCGGATCGCATGCGTCCCGCAGGTACAGATCCTCGGGACACGCGTTGCGCAGACGCGTCACGTCAGCCGACACCGCGGCCGGGAGCGTGAGTTCGACCTTCCTCGTGTTTCCTTGCTGTCCGGTCTGCGTCAGCGTGACATCGAGCGACGGGTGGCCGCCCTCGGCAATCTGCTTCGCGCCACCTCCGAAGCTGGTCGTGAGGCGCGGGGTATAGGCGAGCCCCTCACAACCGGTCGGCTCATAGGCAGACGCCCGGCTGGCGAGTGTGCCAAGGTCGGAGCGGATCGATGCGATGGCGGTTGCGGGAGCGCAACTCGTCCCGTTGAGCATGAAACCGGGTCGATCGAGCGTCACGGTGAGGTCCCTGATGGCCGTGGCGACGCCGTTGGGGAGCCGCTGCGGGATCTGCTCGACGCGAAGGGTGAGCCCGATGTCCGGCCGGACCAGGATGGCGCCCCCCACGATCAGCGTTCCGAGGTCGAGAGGGCCGACCTTGACCGCGATCTTGATGGAGATGCCGGCCAGCGCGCCGTTTGCCCCCTCAGTCAGGTAGACCTGCCCCCCTTCGATCACGAAGGGCTTCGGCCCCGGGCCGGACGATGCCACGACGGATCCGATCAAGCTGTCGGGGCCGCACGTGCCGGCGGCGGCCTGCGCGAGCGGGCACTGCGTCGCAGCGGTGAGTCGGCCGATCAGCCCGGCCGGCAGGTTGAGGTCCAAGGCACCGAGCCGCGCGTTGCCCGCGGGACGCACGAACCGCGCGGTCAGCGCCGTCGGCGACGCGGCGCTCGTCGGCGACGTCGAGATTGCCATCTCGGGCGCGAAGGTGGTCGGGTCCCCGCACCCCTGGTCGAAGACAACCGGCGTCGACGAGCGCGCGACGGCACCCCCGCTGACCGGCGTGATGATCCCCGTCGCCTCGTACGTGCCACATGCGCGAGGCGAGCTGACGATCGCCGCATCCCCGCCCCTGAACGTCAGCCGGAACTCGGTGAACGGCAGCGGCGGCAGTCCTCGGAGGATCGCCGTCAGCTGACCGGTCTTGGGGTCCGGAATGATGTCGCCGGTGAGCTTTACCCGGAGCGCGTCGATCTCCGGTCCGGCTTCGGCGAGGACGAACAGCCGGATTAGCTCCGTCCCCGGCCGGGGCTGGGCGAGGAAGATGATCCCGTCCAGCTCTCCCCCGAGCGGGGCCAGGAGCGGGGAACTCATCCTCGCCGTGCCGATGGCGCTCAGCGCCGGGCACGAGACGGGGCCACCGCCTCGCGCATCGAACTCCTCGTCCGTGCATCCCGGGTCGGACAGCCTGTTGCCCGACGTGCCCGATAGCTCGAGCCCGTCGGGCAGGGTGACGCGGGCCTCGCTGACGTGCGACTGGGCGACGGGCTGGTCGTCGACAGGCATCCGTACACCCGCCGTGAACTCGACCGGGGCGTCGGCCGCCCGCTCGCCGTCGGCGATGAGCTCCGGCGTGAACGGGACAGCGTCGCATCCGGTCGGGACGAACGAGGTCTCGCCGGCCGTCTGATCGCCGGCGTAGGAGGTGACGCTGACCCGGGTCACGGCGGGCGCGCAGCTCGTCGGGGTCGTCATGAACGGGGATCTGAGTGTCGGGTGGTCGCCGGGCGAACCCCAGAGACGGAGGTTGAGCCGCCGGATCTCGATCGGAAGACCGAAGAGGCTGCGGGGAAGGTCATCGATGCTTGCGTTCAGTCCGCCATCGGCGGAACGGAGGCGGACCTGCGCGAGGATCTTGACCAGTGACGCTGACGGCGGCGTCCCTGTCACGCCGAGCGTCACGCCGAGCTGCACCGCTTCGGTTCCGGACGGCGCAACGAGGTAAACCGAGCCGCTCAGGAGCCGTTCTCCCAGGGTGATGCCGACGGCGTCCGCCCGTGCGGTCACCTCCCCGACCTTGGCGTTGCCCGGGCACCCCGAAGCGGACCTGAACCGTGACGGCGAACACAGGTCGGCGGCCCCCGGGTTCCCGATCTGCCCTGGCGGCAAGGAGATGGTCAGAGCACGGGCGTCGTCGCCGAAGCCCGCAATGTCGCCGACCTCTCCTCGACCTCCATCAAGCCGAAGCGCGAGGCAGAAGTCCGCACGCGCACCCGCCTGCAGCGCGGCGGTCACCGAACTCGTCGTCGAACACGCCGACGAGCTCGTCACCGGCGTGGCCGCTGGAACGTCCACCCGTACAGAGGCACCCGCAGTCGCCGAACCGACCAATGCGGCAGCCAAACACCCAGCGGCGAGCACACTCCCCACCCGGGAACGACAAGACCCATGCATCTCTCAACCCCCATCGCGAAACGGTCGCTCACACCACGCTAGCGGGTGGTGGTGCTAACTGCAAGTAGGGTACCTGCTCGGAGTGAACGGCGCCTAACACAGTCGCGATGTCGGTGCGTCGATCAACAGCGATCGTCAGATGGAGGGACAGGGCGGGCAACTCAAACCCACCGGACGGGCGCAGCCGTTCCGGTCCCAACCAATCGCGCACAGCCGAGACAGTCTACCGAGGAGAAGAGCACTCAGGCCCCCACACCACGTCCCGGGGACGTCCGTGGGGCCGCGAGGCCACCTGCCGCGGCGCCCAGGGCGATGTCCACCGCCAGGTCCCCGAGAGCCTCGACCTGACGGACATCTTTTGGCCAGTAGGCAACGGAGAGCAGCAGTCCGATCGTGGCGAAAGCGACGGTCACGAGGGTGTCCCGGTCGTGCTGTGGCGCACACCGCGCCAACACCTGTACCCAGCGCTCGACGTGCTGACGCTGACGACGGGCCAGGCGGCGCCTCGCATCGGGCTTCAGCGAACGATCCTCGCGGGCATAGATACTGACGAGCTCCGAGTCTGAGAGCGCGAATTCCGCCTGTGCGCGAACCAGAGCCTCGAGGTCCGCCTGAGGGTCACCCGTCGGGTCCGGCACGAGCAGCAGGAGCCGATCCATAGCCTGATCGAAGAGCGTCGACAGGATCTCGTGCTTACTGGAGAAGTGACGGTAGATCGCCGGCCCGGAAACCCCAGCCGCCTTACCGAGTTCGTCGACGCCGACAGCTTCGAAGCCACGCTCGAAGAACAGGCGCGTGGCCGCCATCAGGATCCGCTCTTCACGCACATCCCCATCGTACCTACCGCAGTGCGAGGACGAGGGGGCGCCGCCGAGCAGCGCCCCAGGCGCCGATCAGCCGCCGAGTCGAACGGGAAGGCTCTTCAGCTGGCTGGAGAACTGTGAGAGGACCCACGTCGGCTCCCCAGCGAGGGTCATCGACGGGAACCGGCGCACCGTCTCCCCGACCAAAATCCGCAGCTCGAGCCGCGCAAGAGCCGTCCCGAGACAGAAGTGGCGCCCACCCGCTCCGAACGCCTGGTGCTCAGGGTTGCGGGTGACGTCGAAACGATCGGGATCCTTGTACACGTCCTCGTCGCGATTGGACGACGGATACCAGAGGGCGACCTTGTCCCCGTTCTTGATCGGGCACCCCGCAAGCGTCGTGTCCTTCGTCGCGGTTCGCCGGAAGTGGGCGAAGGCGGGGAACATGCGCAGCGCCTCTTCGACCGCGCTCGACACGAGCGAGGGGTCATCAAGCAACATCTGGCGCTGGTCAGGATGCTCGATGAGGGCGCGCATGCAGCTGGAATACGTGGCCTTCGTAGAGTCGTTGCCGGCGGCCATCAGCAGGACGAAGCCGGAAAAGATCTCCTCATCAGTGAGGCGATCACCATCGATCTCGGCAAAGATCAGCGTGCTCAGGAGATCGTCCGTCGGATTGACCCGGCGTTCTGCGACCAACGCCATGCACTTCTGGAACATCTCGGGGACGTCCTCGGCGACAAGCTGCTCCAGGCCCTTCGGATTCAGGTCGGGGTCGCCGAACCCCAGGATGGTGTTGATCGCGGTCGCCCAGGGCATGTCGTCCTCAGGGTCGAGACCCATGAAGCTGCCGATGACGCGGGCGACCACAGGCTGCGCGACATCGTTGACGAGATCGCACTCCTCCCGCCTTTCGACGCCGTTAAGGACGAGATCGACGATCGCCCGGATGGCGTCCTCGTGCTGGTCGATCGCCTTCGGCGTGAACCCTCGCTGGAAGAGCGCCTTGATCCGGTCATGCTTCGGCGGATCCATCCCGATGAACATCCCCTGCACCAACTCGATCGGGACAGCATGGTCGTTGAGGATGATGTTCTGCGCCGACGAGTACGTCTCCCAGTCGCGGCTGACCTCACGGATGTGCTCGGCCTTCGTCACCGACCAGAAGCCCGCGTCCTCCGGCGACTGCGCCATCCCCTCACTCCAGTGCACGGGGCGCTCGGCACGCAGCCGACGAAACAGCTCGTGGGGAGCTCCGCGTTCCCAGTACACGTCGTCAGCCACGCCGACCGCATCCAGCGGAGTAGAGGCCGGATCGTTCTTCATCTCATCACCTGACGAAAGCATGGACGCATCGTATCATGAATTTACACCGTGTGGTGCGTTTCCTGCGAGCGCGGACGGCGCCGCGTCATGGGACGAAGAGCAGGGCCCATCTTCCTGCAGGGCGTCGGCCGCGACGACTTGATTCCTTCCGCGCCGCTTTGCGCTGTACAGGGCGCGGTCCGCCTGGCGGAGAGCACCGGCGAGCCCGTCGGCATCTAGTAGCGTCGCAACGCCAAAGCTCGCGGTTACCCTTCCCACGGCGGGGAAGCGCTCCGACTCGAGAGCACCGCGGAGTCGCTCCGCGAGAGCGCGGGCGCCACTCTCGCCGCAGCCGGGCGCCAGCACAGCGAACTCCTCCCCGCCGACGCGGGCCAGGAGATGGTCGCGACGCACTCGCGAGGCGAGTAGCGATGCCACACGCTGAAGCACCTCATCACCGGCAGGGTGTCCGAACTCGTCGTTGATCATCTTAAAGTGGTCGATGTCAAGAACCATGACGCTCGACGTATCGGTCGAGCCGCGCAACATCGTGGCCGCCCGATCGAAGAACCCGCGCCGATTCGAAATTCCAGTGAGGGGATCGGTGCGGGCGATCACCCTGAGTTCCCGCTGGAGCGCCACTGTACGCGCCCGTCCCACCGAGGTCACCAGCACGACGACCCCCATGAGACCCATGCCCATGACGAAGGTCGGCGCCCGTTCGGTCGTATCGGCGAAGCCGAAGAGCGCGACGGCAAACGCAACGCTTGCGAACACGAAGTCGCACCCTGCATGGCGGCGAGAGAAATGCGCGGCACTCACGAGCAACGGCCACACGTAGAAGCACGGAATCAGGAGCAGCGGTCGGACATTCCCGATCGCCACGGAGATGGCCACGATGCCCAGCCAGTTTGCGCCCGCCGCCAGCCAGATGCCAGAGGGCCGCAGCAGCAGGAGGAGCACCCCGCACGTTAGGCAGGCAGACGCGATCGCGAAGAGGACAGACGCGCCCGCCCAGTCAGACCCGCGCAACAGCAGTGCCAGGCCGATCACCGCAGACCCGCCGAGGAACATCCACCCCTGGAACGCCGCGATCCGTTCGTGAAGGGGGGATCGCCCGCTGGTCAGGTAGGTGGGAGGCGTGACTTGGGACATGACCCGATCGTTCTCGGCGGAGCGGCGCGCCCACCTGAAGGTGGGGAATGGGATCTCAACGCATGGGTCCGTAGACGCAACGGTTTCGCACCGGGGCGCCGAGCCGGTATCGTTTTCCCCGTGGGTCCTCCTTGACTCGTGACCGCCGTCCGTTCCAGCGACAACTCCGAGCCTCGATAACCGTGCAGATACCTCCAGGCAGCATCGCGCAGCAGTGGATCTGCGAGTCCTGCGGCTATATCTATGATCCGGCTGAAGGAGATCCGGACGGCGGGATTCCACCCGGAACCGCGTTCGAGGACATCCCGGCGACGTGGGTCTGCCCCGTGTGCGGCGCCCGCAAGAACGCGTTCGAGCCGCTCGACCCGAGGTGACGTCCCGCCCCTGATCTTGCGCTTCAGCTCGCGCGAGGTCGGACGATGGTGATTCCTCCCTGGGCAGCGCACAGGAGGCGATCTCCTGCCCGGATCTCACCGCGCACCACCGCGCTGCGATTTGTCATCGCCAGGACGCTGGCCTCGGCTTCCACCACGCCCGCCTTCGCCGGGGTAATGTAATTCAGCTTGAGTTCTGTGGTGGCGCCCCAGCAACCGGGAGGCATCAGGGGATAGACAACGGCTCCGGTGACGTGGTCCAAGATTGCTGCAAGGACTCCCCCGTGCACGTTCCCCGAGGGGGTGAGGAGATCGTCGCGGAGGTCCGCCCGGGCCGTGAGGATACCGGGGCCGATGTCCACGAACTCGATACCGAGGTAGGCCGGTAGCCCGCCCAGCGAGCTTCCGTGCTCGAGGATCGCTTGGGCGATGGCGTCGTCATAGCGTTCGGTGAACGGCTCCACAGTCATCTGTCGTCCTCTCGCGCCGGGGTGCCGGCGGGCTCGTGCGTTTCGCGGGGCGCACGCTCAGCGGTCAAAGCGCGCGATATGGGCCGAAGCGCCATGCACCACTTGCACAACGTCGCGAATCCTGCCGGACGTTACCTTCACGACCGACGTCGCGCGATCATGCGCACGCCGCGCCGGGGACGGAGCGTCAACGTCGCCTCCGGCGCCACAGGGTGACCGGGGACCGCCTCGAAGGTGAACTGCTGCGACATCATCGCCGTGATCAGCGTCGCTTCCATGAGCGCGAACGTGCGCCCGATGCAGATGCGCTGCCCGGCACCGAACGGCAGGTAGGCGAACCGGTGATGATCGCGGGCGTGCTCGGGCATGAAACGCGTGGGATCGAAGCGTTGCGGGTCGTCCCAGAACCGGGGATCGTGATGCACCGCGTTGACCGGCACCAAGACGGTCGAGCCCTTGGGAATGTGGTGGCCGTCGATCTCGTCGTCGGAGATGGCCGTGCGCGGGACCACCCAGATCGGTGAGAAGTACCGCAGCGATTCCTGGAAGCACGCGCTCGTCCACGGCAGCAGCGGGATGTCCTCCGCGGTCGGTGTCCGCCCGCCGAGGACGGTGTCGATCTCGTCGAGCATCCGGTCCCGCGCCCAGCCGTTGAGCGCGAGCAGGTACCACATCCACCCCATGCCGTTCGCCGTGGTCTCGTGCCCGGCGATCATGAAGGTCACCGCTTCGTCGCGGACACGCTGCTTGGTGAGCGTTCCCTCTTGGTCGCGCGCGCGCAGGAGCATGCCGAGGAGATCGTTGGACTCATCGTCGGCCTCGCGGGACTGAAGCACATCGTCGACCATCCGATCGATGGCGCGCATCGTGAACTGCGCGCGGTCGAGCGGAGGGGGCAGCAGCGGCGCGTAGTGCACAGTGTGGCCCAGCAGCTTCACGGCCCAGGCGGGCGGGGCCGCGACGAGCGTGATGCGCGCCGCGACCTCTCCGAGGCGCAGGCCGGTGGTGACCGCATGCCCCATCGTCTTGGCGACGCTGCCGAGCTCGCGGCCGAACAACGCCGTCCCGACAACGTCGAGCGTGAGCATGGTCATGTCTGCGACCATCTCGAGTTCGAATCCGTCTCCCCGAGACTCCAGGTCGGCGACGTAGCGCTCGACAGGGTCAACCATGAGATCGATCATCCCGTTGAGCTGTCGGCGGGCGAAGAAGGGGTTGAGCATCGTCCGATGACGCTGCCAGGTCTCCCCGTCGTCGGTGAAGAGGCTCCGCCCGAGCACGGTGCTGACGAGCTGGTACTCCACCGACTTCATGTAGCGGTCTGCGTGCTTGCGCAGGACGTGCTCGATGTAGTCGGGGTCCGTGATCGCAAAGACCTGTCGCGGCCCGCTGCGCCAGCGCACGATGCCGGCCTCCGACGCCTTCTCGGCGATCTGGTTGAACGAGATCAGGCCGCTCAGCAGCATGTCCTGCGCGACCCGAATCCCGCTCGTCGTCGGTGTCACCCTCGGGGCCGAGGCGGTGACTGTCATGAGCGCATCCTCCTAGTCATGTCACCGATCAAATGATCGGTGAACCTGCTGGGCAGGCTACACGTCGATCACATCCCCGACAAGAGTACGCGCGGCCGAGCCGCCGATCAGTCGCGATCGAGCACGTGACCGAACACCGAGAGCAGGAGCGGCTTGATCTCCTCCCAGCGCGCGTCGATCTCGGCGGCGCCCCAGATCGGCACAGCCATCACCAAGCCCCTGATGAGCGCGACCGCCGCATGCACGACCCCGTCGAGCCGCGCGTCACCAGCCACTCCCGGGAGCGCCATCGCCACCGTGGCGACGATGATCGCGCCGATCCGATCTTCGAGCTCGCGCAGCGTGTCAGCCAAGTCAGGCTCCCGCCAGACCGCCGACCACAGCTGTGCGGCGGCGAGCGCCTCCTCGGACGTGAACTCAGCCCATGCCTCGTCGAGCACGGCCTCTCGACGATCGGGGATGCGGAGCAACCCGGGATCGATCCGTCCCAGCGCCCGGTCGGCTAGACGCAGCGCGACATCGGTGACGGCCTCAAGCAGCAGCGCCTCGCGGGACTGGAAATGGTACATGACCGTGCTCTGGGCGACGCCGGCCCGGTCGGCCACCCGACGCGTGGTCAGCGACCCGTACCCGTCCTCGACGAGGCAGTGGACCGTGGCATCGACGATCACGGCCTTCGTCGCCGCTCGCTGCTCAGCGCGGGTCCGCCCCCGACTGGTTGCCACATCGCTCTGACACATGTGCAGACTCCCATGCTACGGTCCCGCTCGCCGATCAACCGATCGATGAATGAGGAGTTCATGGCCCAGGACAGAATTGGGACGTCGCGCGTCGGTCGCGCCGTACGCATGACGAGCACCGCAGCGGGTGTCGCCGGACGGGAAGCGACAGGTCGCTTCATCGCGGGCGCCCGACCGTCTCACGCATCGAACCGCAGCAACCAGCAGCTTCGCTCCGCCCAGGCGCTGGTCAAGCTCTTCAGCGGGATGCGCGGGGCGGCCATGAAGGTCGGCCAGACGCTGAGCGCCGTCGACCTCGGACTCGTTCCCGAGGAGGTCAGGCCGCAGTTCCAGGAGATGCTGGCGACGCTCCAGCACGACGCCGAGCCCGTCTCCTTTCGCGCGATCGCCAAGGTCATCGAAGCGGACCTCGGGCGCAAGGTCGGCGACGTCTTCGCCGACATCGACGAAACGCCTGTGGCCGCGGCCTCGATCGGGCAGGTGCACCGAGGTCGCTTGCGCGACGGTCGCCACGTTGCGGTCAAGGTCCAGTACCCCGGCATCGCCGAAGCGGTGCACGCCGACCTGCGCAACCTCAAGCTCGGCCTGAAGCTCCTCAGCGCGATCGCGCCCGGCATTGACACGGCTTCGATCGCCGACGAGATCCGGGAGCGCATCAGCGAGGAACTCGATTACGAGCTGGAGGCGACCAACCACTCGAAGATGTTCCGCGTCTACCATAACCATCCTTTTGTGGTCGTGCCGGCTGTGATCGGAGACCTGTGCCGGGAGCGCGTGCTGGTCACCGAGTACGTCGACGGCCAGCGCTTCTCCGACGCCCGGATGTCCCTCTCGCAGGAGCAGCGTGACCGCGCAGGCGAGATCCTGGTGCGCTTCTACCTCAACGGCCCGCTCCGGCACAGGCTGCTCAACGGCGACCCGCACCCCGGCAACTGCCTGTTCCTGTCTGACGGCCGGGTCGGGTTTCTCGACTTCGGCTTTGCCAAGCGCCTTGACGACCGCGCGGTGCGACAGCTCGTCGACTCTACCGCCGCAACGTACCGCCAGGACGCTCAGGGGCTTCTCGACGTGGTCACCGAACTCGGCGCGCTCCCGGCGGACCGCGAGCTGGCGCAACCGTTCCTCGAGAACTACAAAGCCATCTTCGGCTGGCTCCTCGCCGACGAACCGCTCGCCGTGGATCCGACGCAGACCGCAGACATGATGCGGCGGTACACCGCGATGCGAAGGAACGGCTTCGAGCGGCTCGATCTGCCCGCGGAGCACTTCGTCCTCATGCGCGCAGTCATGCTGCTCATCGGCACACTGGGGCAACTCGGCGCCCGCCGCGCGTGGTTCTCAATCATCAGCGAATGGCTCTTCAACCATCCGCCGGCCACAGCGCTGGGCCAGGAGGAGGCCGACTTCTTCGCAGATCGTTACCCCTACCCGGCCCCGGCGGCGGCGTGATGTCTGTGACCGCGGATCACAACATCCTCATCGTCGGCGCCGGATTCTCCGGCATCGGCCTGTCGATCGCTCTGCAGCAAGCAGGCTTCGACGATCACATCATCCTCGAAGAGGGCGACGACGTCGGCGGCACGTGGAACTGGAACCGCTACCCCGGCGTCGCGGTTGACATCCCGTCGTTCAGCTATCAGTTTTCCTTCGAGCGGCGCACCGACTGGTCCCGGGTCTACGCCCCCGGAACGGAGTTGCGCCGGTACGCCGGCCACTGCGCCGACAAGTACGACGTCAGGCGGCGCGTACGGCTTCGCACGCGGGTGACGGCCGCCGCCTTCGACGAGCACGCCGGGGTCTGGCGGGTGCAGACCGACGACGGCGGCGAGATCCGTGCGAGGTTCCTCCTGGACGGCACCGGAGTGCTGACACAGCCGAAGATGCCCGACATCCCGGGGGTGGACGATTTCTCGGGCCACACCATGCACACGGCCCGGTGGGACGACGGCGTGGACCTCGCCGACGAGCGCGTGGGCATCATCGGCACCGGCGCGTCGGCAGTTCAGGTCATCCCCGAGATCGCTCAGGACGTCGCGTCACTGACCGTCTTCCAGCGCACGCCCATCTGGTGCCTGCCCAAGCCCGACGCGGCCATACCGGGATGGGCGCGGGCGATCCTCGGCGCGCTCCCGTTCAGCGATCTGGGTCCGCGCTGGGCGAGCCAGGCGTTCGTCGAGGCGACGTTCCCACTGCCCGCGCACTTCGGAGGCATTCTCCCCTTGGGCGGGGCCGCCGAGCGCCTCGGGCGCTGGTACCTGCGCAACCAGGTCACCGACTCGGACGTCCGTGAGAAGCTCACGCCCGCATATGCGCTGGGCTGCAAGCGCCCCAGCTTCCACAACGAGTATCTGGCGACGTTCAACCGTGCCAACGTCTTGCTCGAGACGTCGCCGATCACGCGGATCACTAAGCAGGGCGTCAGCGTGCGCGGCGGCCGGCATCGCCTCGACGTGCTGATCCATGCGACCGGCTTCAAGGTCTTCGAAGACGGCAACATGCCGCCCTTTGCGATCACCGGCCGCGGCGGCGCGGACCTCGCATCCTTCTGGAAACAGCATCGCTTCCAGGCCTACGAGGGCGCGAGCGTCCCGGGCTTCCCGAACTACTTCCTGGTGCTCGGCCCGTACGCCTACAACGGCGCTTCGTACTTCAACCTCATCGAGACCCAGGCACGGCATATCGTGCGCTGCCTGGTACGGGCCCGAGAGCTTGGCGCGAACGTCATCGAGGTTGACCGGGGTGCAAACGACCGCTACTTCGAGGAGATGCTCGCGAGGCGTCCCCGGCAGATCTTCTTCCAGCCGAGCTGCGCGCACGCGAACAGCTACTACTTCGACGCACACGGCGACGTGCCGTTCCGGCCCTCGCCCTCCGCGGAGGTCGACCATCGCAGCAGGCACTTCGATCTGGACAACTACCACTTCACCGCGGCATGAGCGGCACCGATCCGAAGGGCGCTCGTGTGGTCATCACCGGAGCAGGCAGCGGCATCGGAGCCGCGACCGCGCTGGAGTTCTCGCGCCGGGGCGCGGAAGTCGTCATCTGCCTCGACATCGACATCGAGCGCGCGCAACAGACAACGGCGTCGTGCCGTGGCCCCGCGGCCGCATACCGGTGCGATGTCGGTGACAGCGACCTGCTCCAGGAGATCGCCGACACCGTCGCGGAGACCCACGGCCCGATCGACATCGCGGTCAACAACGCCGGGGTGGGGATGGGAGGCCCGTTCCTCGAGGGCGGCGCCAAGGACTGGGCGTGGCTGATGCGGGTCAACCTGGACGGAGTGGCGAACGGGTGCCGAGCGTTCGGCGACCCGATGGTCGGCCGTGGGCGCGGCCACATCGTCAACGTGGCATCCGCCGCAGCGTTTGTGATGAACCGAGACATGGCGGCCTACTGCGCCTCCAAGGCCGCGGTATTGGCGTTCTCGCGCTGCCTGCGGGCCGACTGGGCCGGCACCGGAGTCGGCGTCAGCGTGATTTGCCCCGGCGTCATCAACACCCCGATCGCCTCAGCGACCCGGCTGCTCGGGCCGCTCGCCGGCAACCAGGAGCGGCTGCAGGCTCGGTTCCGGTACGGCCACGCACCAGAGACTGTCGCACGAGCCATCGTCGGCGCAGCACAGAAGAACCGGGGCACCGTCCCGGTGGGGCTGGAGGCGGAGATCGCGTATCGCGTATCGCCCCTCCTCCCACCTCCCGTGCAGGCGCTCTTGGACCGAGCCCCGATCGGACGAATCCTATGAACGCATCACCACGAGAGTCGCCACGCGATCCCGTCGCCTTCGCGCTCCTGCACGGTTCGGCCGCGCTGGATCTCGGCCTCCGGACCGGCCTGGCCACGGCTATCGCGGCCGCGTCGATGACCACGGTCACCGAGGTCGTCACCCGCCGCGACGCTCGCCGCCTGCGCTGGTACGCCGACGTCGCGCGGGACTGGGACCGCGAGCGCATCTTCCCGCCTCCCGCCACCGTGGACGTCCGCGCCAGGCCCGGCGAAGGGCCCGGCGTCGCGGGCGGACGCGTCGAGCTGCTCGACTTCGACAGCCCGTACGAGGCGATCAACCCGCATCTGCGCGAAGCGTACGCCCGCCACGCAAACAACGCCGTCGCTCATGGCCAGCACTGGCGCCACGCATCGGGCCCCCGCCCGACGCTCGTCGTCATCCACGGGTTCGGCGCCTCACCGGCATGGATCAACGTCTCGTTCTTCGCATTGGAGGAGGTCTTCGCCGGAGGATGGGACGTACTGCTCTACAAGCTGCCGTTCCATGGCTCCCGTCGCGGATCGCTCACACCGATCAACGGGATCGAGCTCTTCGCACACGGCATGGCGCATTTCACCGAGGCGATGCTGCACGCGGTGCACGATCTGCGGGCGTTCCTGGACTACCTGCTCGCGCAAGGCGCACCGCGCGTCGGTGTCACCGGCCTGTCGCTCGGTGGCTACGTGACCGCCCTGACCGCAGCCGCCGATTCGCGTCTGGACTTCGCTGTGCCGAACGCGGCTGTGATCGACCTCGCACGCCTGCTGAAGATCTGGTTTCCCGCCAATCAGACGCTCGGCGCCATCCGCGCACTCGGCGGCCTGCCCGTCGAGACGTTCAGCGAGGCGATCGCCATCACCAGTCCGCTCTCATACCCGCCGCTCGTCCCGAAGGAGCGGCGCATGATCGTGGCTGGCCTCGGCGACCGACTGGCACCGCCAGAACAGAGCCTGCTGCTGTGGGAGCACTGGGAGCGCCCGCGCATCGAGTGGTTTCCGGGCAGTCACTTCATCCACGTCGGCTGGGACGCCTACCGCCAGGGACTGCGCGACCTGATGGAGACGTGACGGCCATGAGCGTTCCAGGCTTCGGTTCCCGGCAGCGTGCGCTCAACCGCCGACGAGCGCACCGACCGTCGAGCCCGACAGCAAGGCTCCCTCGTTGTAGTCATCGACCAGCGTGGCCACAGTGTCCTGTGAGCAGCGCCTGTTCGTCCCGATGAACCCGCTCGGGCCGCGCTTGGCCCAGCCGACCACGTAGGTCCCGGGCACAGGTGCGCCGGTGTCCGGGTCGACGACGCGGCCCTCGACGTTCGGGATGGTCCCCGTGCCTTCATCGAACGGAAGACCGGCGACGGGCTTGCCGCGATAGCCGATCGCGCTCACGACCAGGTCGGCGGTAACACGTTCCACACCCCCTGCGGCACCACGCGCGAACTCGACCGCCTCGACCCGCTGGGTCCCGGTGAGACGCTCCGGCGTCAGGTGATACCGCAGCGTCACGCGCCGTCCGCTGACCGGCGGCTCACCGAGACGGGCGAGGTGCTCGATCTTCGGACCGCCGGCGGTGACCCCATCGAGATCCTCCGACGGCACACCCACCGTCACGCCGGGCGTAGCGGTCAGCCCTACAAGCTCGGGCAGCGTGAAGGCTGACCGCTCCGGTCCACGGCGGGCCGCCACGATGACCTCGGTGATCGCGCTGCGGCGTAACACCGCCAACGCCGCGGGGGAGATCTCAGTGTCCTCGAGCACATCGGGCTCGATGGTGAGCATGCGCGCGACGTCCAAGGCGACGTTGCCGTTGCCGATGACCAGGGCCCGGCTCCCGGAAAGGTCGGGTGCCAGGTCGGCATGGTCAGGGTGCCCATTATACCAGCCGACAAGCTGCGTCGCGGACACGACACCTTCGAGCTCTGCGCCGGGAACCTTCAACGGCCGGTCCGACGCCGCCCCGACGCCGTAGATCACCGCGTGATGGCGGTCAACCAGTTCATCATGCGTGACATCGCGTCCCACCTCGACGCCGAGGCGCATCGTGAGCCGGTGGTCGGCCCGGATGCGATCGAGCTGGCGGCTGACGCGCCGCGTGCGCCGATGGTCCGGAGCGACGCCGGAGCGCACGAGGCCATACGGATGAAGCAGGCGCTCGTACACCGTCACCTCCGCCGCCGGGATGGTGAGCACCTCCTCCGCAGCGTACATCGCGGCGGGGCCGGAGCCGACGATCGCGACGCGCAACCTCTCACCGCGGTCACGTACGACGAGCCGAGGTCGGACAGGCGCCATAATCGGGCGCGGCGGCGCGGCCCTGTGGTACCGCGCGTTGATCGCCGCGAACTCCTGCTCCTCCGGCTCCAGGCGCAGGTGCCACTTGATGGCGTCGACCGGGCACGCAGCCACGCATGCGCCGCAGTCCATGCACGTCGCGGGATCGATGTGGAGCATGTCCGCGTGCTCGAACCCCGGGTCATCGGGGGACGGCTGGATGCAGTTGACGGGGCAGCTGTAGACGCACGACCCGTCCCCGATGCAGGACTGGGTGACGACGTGCGGCATCAGGAGACCATCAGCGCGGTGCGGTCCGGCTCGCTGCGGTACCGCGACGGCGCGCCGCCGATCCCCAGCCGCTTCCACAGTCGCGCGCTCATGCCGTTCATCAACCCGACCTCAGACGCAAGCGCACGCATGTCACCGAAGTACGAAGCGAGGATCTCCCGCGACTTCGGACCGTCCCAGAACGCCTCGCGATACACGGGCTCGGGAATGTCGAAACGCCGCTGCATAGCTCGCGGCATCGTCATGATCTCTCCGGCAAGCCAGCGCATCGTGATCGGGAACGCGATGGAGAGGAACGCCCGCTCGACCCGGCCCCGGCGCGGAACGTGCAGGCGAAGGAACTCGCTGGCGAAGGAGATGTGCCGCGCCTCCTCGGCGATGTGGATCTCCATCGTTCGGCGGACGGCGGGGGGCAGCTGAATGTCGTCGCGGAACAGCGACTTCTGATAGTGGTCGATCGGCTCCTCCCCGCCGAGGATGCCGATCATCAGCAGCATTGGAAGGAATCCGCCCACGTGGCTGACGGTGGGTGCGATCAACCGGAAGAACGGGCGCATCCCCGGGACGTCGGCCCCGGAGCGATTGACGAGTTCCTGGAACATTTGGATGTGGTTGCACTCCTCCGTCATCTCGTGGAGGCAGTACCGGAACTCCGCAGACCCGTTGGGGAGGGTCATGGCGTAGTGCATCATCGAGCGGATGAGGTGGCTCTCGAAGGCAGCGCCGACGCGGACGGCGTTGATGACCCGCCAGCGACCGATCTCGATCTGCCGGTCCACAGGCTGGGCCTGATACCAGGCGGTCGCGCCGAGGGGGTCGATGTCGCGCGGCAGGATCCAGCGCGGGTCTGCCGGGTCGAGCTGCATCTCCGGCGCGTCCCACGCGATGTCCTCGTACGGATCGTAGTGGACGTGCACCGAGCCCTCGGACAGGGTCTGGAGCATCTCCTCATACGCACGGTCGTGCTCCCGCGGACGGGGCGGGGTAAAAACGGTCACAGGGATCCTCCGTCTTCTTCAGATGCCAATACGAACGACACGTCCGCCAGCGCCTCGACCAGAGGCCCGGCCTGCAGCAGAATGCGCGCGAAGTGCTGGATGAGCTCCGACCTCGTCAGCTCGATCTCGCCTCGGACATACGCAATCAGCAACTCCTGCGCTGCGCCGATCAGCCCACGGGCGATCAGCTCGACATCGCGTGACCGACTCGCTCGGGGACCGAACGCCAGCCCCGCCGCCGCGCGCACGACATCCGCCAAGCTACCGATCAGGATCCGCCGACGATGCTCGAGCTCACGACTGACGCCAACGGCCTCGACGAACAGGATGCGCGCGCGGCGCGGATCGTCGGTGAGCGAGGCTACAACGGCATGCGCGATGGTGTCGATCGCCGCCTCAACATCCGTGGCACCGAGCTCGATGCCCGGCCGGGCAGCGACGACAAGGTCTGTGACAACCTCATCGGCGATGGCGGCCAGCAGAGCTTCCTTGCTGTCGAACGACTCGTAGAAGTAGCGCTGCGTCAACCCAGCCTCGCAGCAGACGTCACGGACCTTCGCTCGCTGAAAGCCGGCAGCGCAGAACACCTCGAGGCCGGCCTCCATCAGCCGACTGCGGCGATCGGCCACTCGTCGTTCCGGGGCGATGCCGCGCCATGGACGAATCGGATGATCCGCCCGTAGTTGGCGCTCGCCGCTTGCGTTGTGGACAACCACGAATGTCAGGATGGCAGATTCCGGCGCGCCGCGCTAACTGCTTCGCCTCAGGCCCGACACCCGGCCGTCGACGGGGCCGGCTCAATGTCATGCGACAGATGCCTATAGATACAGAGCGTCCTACAACTGGCGACCCACTGCCCCAGGGAGTCTTCGTGACCATGTCCATCCGCACCAAGCTCCTCGCAGGAGCCTGCGTGCTCATCGCGTTCAGCGCACTCATCGCTGGCATCGCCATCAAGCAGCTCTCCGATGCGCACGAGAAGAGCGACGCGCTGTACCGTGCGGCGTACCGCCCGGTGGTCGCGTCGCTCGCCATCGACGGGGCCGCCCGGGACGCGGCGCTTCAAGGGGCGACGTACAACCAGCTTGCGGCCACCATGGGCCCTGCCCGCGCGCTCGAGTCGGCACGGGGCAAAGCTGCCGTCAAGGCCGTCGATGCGGATCTCAAGCGCATCGCCCGGGCCCTCCCATAGCTGGCCACGGTCCCCCCCTCGCTGGCGCCCAGCGCCCGGCAGGTCCGGGTGGGCGCGCTGCAGTTCCGCGCCGCCTTTGAGCGCATGCTCAAGCAGACCGCAGGCTCGCCGGCGTTCCGTGCCAGCATGCAGAAGGTCTATGCGGCCCTCGACAGCATGCAGTCCGGCGCTGCCTTGATCTCGGCCAAGGGTGACGAGGTCGCCAGAGCGGACGTGAAGGACATCTCCGACGCGTACACGTCAAGCCGTGCGCTCGTCCTCGGAGCCCTGGCGCTGTCGGCGCTCCTCGGCCTTGCCGGGGCCCTGCTCCTGAGCGGCTCGATCCGCAGGGGAGTTCAGGCGATCCGCGATCGCCTCGTCTCGCTACAGGAGCACGATACGGCGTCGCTGCGCACCGGCCTGGAGGCGATCTCCGCGGGCGACCTGACCCAGCGCGCCAACGCGGTGACCACGCCGATCACGCGGATCTCGCGAGACGAGATCGGGGGCATCGCCCGGGCCATCAACGAGATCGCCGCGGACACGCGACGCTCGGTGGAGAGCTACAACGCGTCGCTGGCGTCGCTCTCCGACATGATCGGCCGCGTGACCGGCAGCGCGGAAGCCGTCTCGGCCGCGTCGCAGCAGATGGCGACGACCTCCGCGGATGCGGGCCGCGCCGTCGGCGAGATCGCATCGGCGGTGGGCGAGGTCGCGACGGGCGCGGAGCGGCAGGTGCAGGCCATCGAGGGTGCGCGCCGGATGACCGATGAGATGGCGGCGGCGACGAAGGCGTCGGCGGCTGTGGCCGAGGAGACCGCGCACGCCGCGGACGCCGCCCGAGAGGTTGCCCAGCGGGGCGCCGCCGCCGTCGGGCAGGCGACCGAGGCGATGGCGGCCGTGCGCGCGGCATCGGGCCAAGCGACCGACGCGATCCGCGAGCTCGGCGCGAAGTCTGAGCAGATCGGTGGAATCGTCGACACGATCACGACCATCGCGGAGCAGACGAACCTGCTGGCGCGCAACGCCGCGATCGAGGCCGCGCGGGCCGGCGAGCAGGGTCGCGGCTTCGCGGTGGTGGCCGACGAGGTGCGTAAGCTCGCCGAGGAGTCGCAGGCTGCGGCCGCGTCGATCGCGCAGCTGATCGGCGAGATTCAGTCCGAGACCTCGCGCGCGGTGGATGTCGTCGAGACGGGAGGATCACGCACCGACGACTCGGCCCAGACCGTGGAGCAAGCGCGCGAGGCGTTCACCGACATCAACCGTCACGTGCAGGAGGTCACCAGCAGGATCGAGCAGATCGCGTCCGCCGCGCAGCAGCTCTCGGTCACCTCGGCTCGCATCGGGGACGAGATGAGCTCCGTCGCCGCGGTCGCCGAGCAGACGTCGGCATCGACCCAGCAGGTCTCCGCCTCGACGGAGCAGACCTCGGCTTCCACGCAGCAGATCTCGTCGTCGGCGCAGGAGCTCGCCCACACCGCCGCCGAGCTCCACGATCTCGTCGGTCGCTTCTCGCTCGAGGAAGCGGAGGCCGAGCCTGCCGCCGTCGCCGTGGCGGGCGAACCGGTCGACGAGACGTCAGACGCTCCCGCTACATCTGACTGCGCCTCCTAGACGGTATGGGGAGGCGTCCCCGTTGGTGTAGGTGAAAACGTCGACGCTCCCGCGCTTCGTATGTCGCGGGCTGGTTACCGCATCGAAGGAAAGGGAGCGTCGACGTGTCGGAAGGTATCTGCTTTGCGGGGCTTGATGTGCATGCCCGCAAGACGGCGGGGGCCGCGGTCCAGTTGGGGTCTGGGGAGGTCTACAAGGCGCAGATCGCGGGGTCGCCGACGGCGGCGATCGAGTGGCTGCAGTCGCTGCCCGGGGAGGTCCGTGCGGTCTATGAGGCCGGGCCGACGGGGTTCGGGTTGGCCAGGGCGGCGCGGGCGGCGGGGATCGAGATGACGGTCTGCTCGCCGGGCGCGATTCCGCGCCAGCCCGGTGATCACACCAAGACCGATCAGCGCGACGCGCTGAAGCTCGCCCGGCTGCATGCGGCGGGGCAGTTGCGGGCCGTGTTGGTCCCGGCGCCCGAGCTCGAAGCGCTGCGCGATCTGGTCCGAGCCCGCGAGGACCTGCGCGGCGATCTGATGGCCGCGCGCCATCGAATCAGCAAGATGCTGCTGGAGACTGTCCGAGTAACTGTGTGTGAGGCCGTGGTGACTGGTTGTTTGATTAGCCGGGGAATCGGTCTGCGAAGTGGATCTTGAGGCCTGCGCGCGCTGAGGTCCAGGAGCGGTTCTGCTGCCATTTGGCGTCGGCCTT
>SXGQ01145640.1_pt1 | contig 21437 bp, 12 predicted proteins | sample 3178371 | NCBI WGS metagenome assembly SXGQ01 (sample SAMN11356859, study PRJNA531348) | freshwater metagenome | isolation source: freshwater sample F1-20 | place: China: Fuxian Lake, Yuxi | collected 2017-12-25 | reverse complement strand
TCCTATATCAGGCGTAGTTATTACGGTTGTTTCTGTTGGGTCCCACCCGAGTAAAGTTTTTGTACAGTTCCCATCTACTTCGCATAGGGGCGGTTTGCATTCTTTTGTGCCCCAGTTTGCAGGGTCTTGACACGAATAGCGATAGCTACCGTCGTAACCGCAGCTAGCAAGCAAAAAAGCAATAACCAACCCAAAACTAAACCGCTTCATTTTTATTTACTGTCGACTTTCGGTCTACTTTGTTAAACACTTCATTTATTTCTGAATGTGACAACTTGCCGTCTTCAAGAAATGCGCGAGACAGACCTTCTACTACTACTGCAACCCCTGCAATTCCAGCCATAAAGACGGCCTTAAGTACTGGAACACCAGCAATCGTTCCTGCGCCGATAACACCAAGACCAGATGCTGCAAAAGTAGCAAGAATTCTAAGAAGGACATTGACAAAAAGCTCTTTCTTCATTTATCTATTATCTCACACGAAGAAGTTATTTAGTTTTAAACTCAGCCCAAGTCTTGTCTCCGACGCCGAAATACTCTCTGGCATAACCGGATTGAATAATGTCAAGATTTAAGCAAGCTGTTTTGGGGTCATCAATCTGGTCGGAACTGAATATTCGGGCCAATACGCGGCCATACTTGTCATTCTTATCGGGGATGGTATTCACAAAAACCCATTGATGGTTTGTGAGCCAATCCTCTGTAAATTTCTTTGCTTTCAAGCCAAGTTCTTTTTCGGAAAGGTCTTTTGTTCTTGATTCTGGTGTGTTCACTCCATATAGACGAACACGCATTTTGAAGTGAATATTAAACCCGAGGTCGACCATTAGGTCGAGGGTGTCTCCGTCAACAACTTTTAATGGCTTAGCTCCATACCAAAATCTTTCCATTGGTTATCAAACCATCTCTCCAAAATTTCTTCCAGTTCCTCTTGGTTTGAATTTCTTCTTCGGGCGGAGCCTTTCCATACGTTCAGCCTCTGCGTCACGTGGCTTTGATGGGCTTGGGTATCTGTCTGCTGGCTTTTGGTCTCTTGGTTTTGGACGAAGTCTTTCCATACGCTCAGCTTCAGCGTCGCGTGGCTTTGGTGGGTCTGGATATCTATCGGCTGGTTTGCCCGGCTCATAGCCATCCGGATAGGGGGGTTTTGTCTTTGGGGGTGGAGGAGCTGAACTTGTCGGCTTTTTCTTCGGCGCCCCAGCGTTAACTCTTCTGTCGTACTCTGCTCTTGCTGCTTTGCGGGCAGCGCGCTCCTTGTCGTCACGGTCTTCCTTCTTTGCATTTGCGGTAATCCCCTGCTTCTTGAGCTGATTACGGACAAAGCGCTTTCTGTCCTTATCCTGGTCAAAAGTTTCTCTTGCTTCAGCTCTGGCGTCTCTTTCTTTTTGTGGTCTGCCATACACTTGAGTTTGAATTGAGCCATCGTCATATTCGTAGTCCTGTAGTTGATTTCCTTGAGTTGGCTTAATTCCACGTGAAGCCAATTCTCGCTGCACATGCCGTCTTCTTCTTTTTTCTAGGTAGGCGTTATCCATTGGCTTGTAGGGTTTTTTATCTTTTGGCTGGTTTGGTTTGGGCTGTTCATTTTCTGTTCCGTCAAAAACGTTTCCGTCTCCGTCATGGTCTATTGCTTCATCTGCATCAGCTCCGCCGCCTCCGGCCATTTGCCCAATCGATGCTCCAAGGGCTTTTTCTTCAACAATTAGCGAGTCTTCTTTTTTCTTTATGCCGTGATATTGTTTCAATAGTTTTCTTCCTTTTTCTGCCAGTGCAGCTGCATCTGAAGCATTTTTGGGAACCCTTTCCCCCCATGCTGCTGCAGAAAGGGCAAGTCTTGTCGCTCTTCCCTTTTCATCCACCATTGGACCAGATGGGTTTGTGAAGAACCTAGTCAAGAAAGAACCTTTTCTTCTCATTTTCTCAGGAGTGTCAGCCGGCCCCTTGACACCAGGCTTGAGGTTTGAGCCTTCCGTACGATTGAAATGAGCCCTACCAGCAGCAGTCAAACCTCCGTTAGGGTCGCGTAGTTTCTTTTTTTCTGCCTTTGTATCCAAATCTGGGCAGCATTCGTTCTCGGTTGCGTCAATTGACTTTGTGCCAGTTTTATAAGTACCACCACGCCTCTTGTACTCTCGCACCAACCAGGCATTGGCGTATGCGGATGGGTATACATCAAATTTCTTTTTTGCAGCGGCTTTAACACGTGCATAAAGTTCTGGATTGTCTGGTATTGCGCTTTTTGTTTCTATATCTGAATTATCAAATTCTTCAAGACTTTTGGCGCTTGTAGAAACATTAATTGGTTTTTTGTCAACTCTTTTTTCGGTCGACTCCGCTTTTCTTTTTCGTCGGACAGCAGAAGCTATTTCTTCTTTAGACATACTCGCTGCTTTTGAAGCGGGAACACACTTTGGATACTTACCGGTTTTTGCATCGTTTCTGCCGCACGGCTCAAAACCGCCGCCTTCTTTAGGTCTGGAAATATCAACCCATTTCTCCTTGAACCATTTATCCAAGGATTTTTCCTCGATTGGGACGCAATTAGGGACCATTTTTCCGCCCCTTCCCTTTTTCATTCCAACCTGCTCATAACCGTCCCAACATGGATTTGTCCCTTTTGTTTCATCTTCTTCAAAATCTTCAAATTTGCTTTCTATCGAAGTGAACAGTGCGCCAGAAAAGTACTCATCGAACACTGGCATGAAATCTTCTGATTCAAGCTCTTCCATGGTCGAATCGACTAGGTTTTTAATTTGAATTTCTTCCTCAAGCATGAGCTGGGTTTTGAGTAGTTCTTCAATTATTTGTTCGTCATTGAGTTCGTTCATGACACAATTCTCCCATATATTTCATTGATTTGGAGGACAATAAATAATAACACTACCCAGCGTCAACAATCATATGAATCCTGTGAGTGGGGCCGTCGTTCCTGACTTCGTGGATTCTGTCCGTATTGTCTATCACCCAAATCTCTCCGGGCTTCAAATTCATCGAAATGCCACCGACAGTGAAAATGCAGAGACCATTCGTAATAATCGGTATATGTATTCTGTGGGCGTTTTTGGTGAGTGTACCCCTGTCTCTGTGTGGCTTGATTGCCCCTCCAGGGTTCATTCTTGTCAGCATTGAGGATTTCTCGGATATGGGACCGATAAATTCTCCGGCAATTTCGCATATTTTAATAATGTCTGAACTAAATTTTTCGTAATGTTCGTGCTTTTCTGGACTATTGTCAAACTGTTTTGGAGAATATCTCAACGGTATTGTCTCGGTGTGATAACTAGCTACCCCTTTTGTGTTTTTTCTACCCTTGTATTCGCTCCAATCTAGGTCACTAAAGGACAAAACCTTATCTAATAGATTTTGAAAGTCGGGGAAAACCCCAATGTATCTAAATGCTTCATTTTCTTTCATTAAATCATCCTATATAAAGCAAAAACCCCACGCTCCCATTGCTGGGAACGTGGGGCTTTTTACTTGATTCGAATTAAGCTTCTGGAGCTGCGTCGAATGTTACTGCAACGAATGCTTCTGGACGCTTCACTGCAAGAGCAAGGCGCTGTTCAGCAAGAACAACGATTGCGTTGCGGACGAAGAAGTCCGAGTGCTGCTCGCTGATGCGGATGCTTGCCTGCTCGCGGTCGTAGAGCTGTGCTCCCGTACCAAACGCGCCAACAAGTGCTGTACCTTCTGCCATTGCTGGGGTGTCGATGAGTGGCATTCTCCATACCTTTGGCTCGCCGCCCATTGCAACCGAAACTGCAATCAGGTACTGGCCATTTGCATCCTTGGTCAATTCGATGTCTTCCCAGTCGTTCGGGTGCAAAACGATGCCTGATGGCTCGTAGTACGCGAGGAACGAGAGGGTTGCAGCGCGACGGAGTGCATCGGCCTTCGTGTCTGTTGCTGCTGGGCCATCGCTCCATGCGTAGGTCTGAATTCCTGGTGTCTGAAGAACGCCAAGAAGGTTCTCGCCTGCGCCATCACCGTTGAGGATTTGTTGGTCCTCGAGGAGACGGAGACCGTACATCAATTCGTTGTCGATGATTGAGCGCAATTGTGGCTCATCAGCGAGAACGTTTCTGTGTGCGGCTTCCCAGTGGGCCAACGTGCGGACCGGAGCCTGCTCGCCAACGAACTTGAACGACGACTGTGGCTTCAGAGCAAAAGCGTTACCTGAACGCTCTGCAACCGAAGATGCAGAGTTTGTTGGTGCAGTTGGGCTCGAGCTGACAGATGTAAATCCGATTTGACGGAAGTACTCAATCACTGCAGCTGTTGTCGTGCGGGTTGGGAACAAATCACGGACGCGCTTTGTGCGTGTTGGGTTTTGCACCATTGGGTCACGTTGAATCGTGCCGAACGAGCCCGGTGTGCCTGTTGGCAGTGCCGAGTAGACGTCCTTCACGTTGTACGAACCGCCGGTGAACGAAGCACCAACCTGCCATGCGGCAGCCATGTTTGCGCCATTCTTGCCGTTGTTCAAAGACTTGAACTCTGGTGAGTCAAGGAACATTTCGCCGATTGACTTGAGTTCGCGGCTTGACAACTGCTGAACTTCTGCTGTTGCTGCTGCGTACTGACCGGAAACTGTTTCCTGTGGTGCGCTTGCCCAGTCGCTGACGTTGTTCATTGTCTCCATGCCCTCTATCAAGGATTTGATTTCCTTGATTTCGACCATGTTCTTGTCGAACGCTGTCTTCTGCTCTGGTGTCACGACAACTGTGCCGTTTTCAATTTTGAATGAATCTGCGATGGCCTTATTGTCGGCCATTCTGCTTCGAAGTGCTGATTGCAGCTCTTCTGTTCTTGCTTTGTCTTGCGACATATTTTTTCTCCTGTTGAGATATTTTGAGGGTTGATTGTTTATTTCTATTGCCTACCGTGGCTTAGGTAAGCACCCAGCCCTAGGTATCAAATGTACTAGAGATTTACAGACAATATTGCAACTAGTTAATTTGGAAACTATTGTATGTAAATAGTTTATTTGTTTTACATTATCTAATTGACTATCACGATTTCTTTTTTAGTTTCCTAAGTTCTTCATTGACTATCGTTCTTACTGCGTTTCTCGTTTCTGCACGTTGATGCCTTCTTCCCAGATGGGTAGAGCCGGATAAACGTGAATAATCGCTCATATTTGTGCATGGCATCCACACCGCTCTTCCATTTTTGGACATTCTTCTACTAATCCCTACGCAGCCAAGCTGCCTAGACCTAAATCGAGCAGACTCTGGGTCAACAAAAACATCTGGGTCATTTTCTCTGACATACTCAGGACCTCGGTTTGCAGACTTAAAGGAACCAGAGGTTATTCCTGGAAAGGACCCATCTATCCCCATAATTGGAGACTCTCTAAGATTTTCCCATTCAGAATTCTTCTTTCTCGAACCAACGGAACGACCTTTTTTGGATGTCTTTTTTATAAATTCTTCATGACTTGAGCATGGCATCCAGGAACCATCAGAGTGCTGATGAGCCCCAGAGCATCCCATTTCCTGTGCCTTTCTAATGGCCTTAGATTTGTCTGTAATGTTTTTTATTTTTTTCTTACTCATTGAAATTTCCTTGTTTTTTTAACTATCGCCATTCGCTTTCTGTTGCGAATAGTGTTCTTATCTTTGCCTACTCCGGAAATTTATCCAATATTCTTTGTTCTTCTTTTGAGTCTTTTTTTGATTGCTTTCTTTTCAACTCCGATTGCCCTACCAAATCTTCTAGCCGAGCTATTCCCAGTAACGCTTTTTATTCTTTGGTGCGTGTAATCACTGGAAACATCAAAGCCACGACTCCTAAACACATTTGCTGATTCATCAAATCCAATTTTGCTTCTGCTTATTTCGTTAGTCATTGAACTAAGCATGGAATCTACTTTAAATGCGTGAGCCTTATACGATATCGCGTTTAATTTTCTCTTAAAGCTGAATCTATGTATTCCCACACCAGAAATTGGAGAAAGAAAAGACTTTGTTTCATAAATCATTCGACCAAGATAAAGAGAACTTCCTGTAGATTTTTTTTCTACGATTATTGAATCGGTGGCAGATTTTACTTCTTGATTTACCCCATATGCCTCAAACAGGGTTTTTGCCGCATATTCAGAAAGAACTCCGTTACTGGAAATAATCATTCCGTCTGGAGCTCCCCAGCAACAGGAGGAATTTTCCTTGGAACGCATCTCTTCTGCCCACTCCATACCTTTCTGATGGACTCCGTAGAACTCGGATTTTTCGTCGTCGGTAATTACTACGGCAAATGGTGTGCCGCGTATTGCGTCTGTAACTACGGAAAATGATGTCATTATCTACCTCTCAGTATTTCTGCGATTGTTCGCTTTCTTGTTCTCAAAGAATCGAGCCTATTTGTAAATAGTTTTTCTATAATTTGCAAGTGATTTTTTTCCCCAATGGTCAATCCATCGGGATTCATTTTGTTGCGCAATTCACCAATTTTGAAAGACATTGCTCGCTGAATATATGAATCCAAAGATTTTCTCATCATCACCTGTTGTTCCGCTCTTAGCTGGGTGTAGTACTCCGAATATCTTGGGAGACCAATAGATTCGTAGTAATCCTCGATGTTCATCTTGGTTCTTTTTGTTATCTCGATATCGCTAAGGGCTATTAGGCCTGAAGTCGTATTTTGAGCGAGCATCGGTACTGTACCAGTAGCAGTTTCCAGCGGATATATGGAAGAGCCTGGTCTTTCTCTCTGGTCTGTCAAAAAATCTGAAATCATTATTTTGGCTACGTCTTCTGGCTTTAAGTCATTGAATTTAATATTTGGATTAAACTTGGAACCCTTTAACGCGGTTTCCACATCTTGACGCAAATAGCTTCTTTTATCAGAAGGGCCACCAACAAGGAGGATGTCCGGTGACTCCAAGCCAAGATGTTGCTGTGTGTCAGATGCAAATCTTTCTGCAAGGTGTTGAAATTTTATTGACGGATTATAAAGAAAATACTTGTCATTTCCATTTACGACCAAAGATTGTTCATTGTTCAGTTTTTGTACTTTAAGAATATTTGTGCTGGAAAGAACCACAGCTAAAAGTTTTGGTGAAATATCCGAAAGCGTTCCGCCAGACTCTATGTGCGCAAGAGCCTCATCGAGGGTGTCTATTTTGCCGCTTATTTTTTGGTTAGAAATTGATTCTCTCGAAATTGTTCCGCTATCACCAATTGGTTTTTTGGTTTTATTCTTTCCGAACACTTCGCGTGTCCATTTTTGCTTTCCGTTTTCAATGGCATTGGGATTTTTGATGTTAACAAAATCCTCGGAGTAACCAATTCCCTCTCCGGTTTCGTTGGCAACAGCCTTCAATCTGGCTGATGGGTCGGATGAATTATTTAGTGTCATTGAAGTATTGACGGTTCTTCCGAGTTTTCTTCTTTCGCCCACTTCCAATACTCTTTTTTTCTCAAGCGAAAGAGTGGAGCCGCCTGGGAGAACGTAAATAAGTTTTCTTACTCCAGTATTTGAAAGAAGTCCCAATTCATCATTTCCTATTTCGGATGGGGCAAAAACAGACATTATGTATGTTGCTCCTTCCATGTCCCTGTTGTCCGGTATGGCTCTTAGCACTTTTGCTGGAACAACAGGTTCCAAAACAAACCCGTCTCTTCTAACCATTCTTGTTGCACGAGACGAAGAAGCAGCAATATTTTTGACTATTTCACTTGAATTTCTTATTGCAGAATTTCTATTATCTTGAGATACTTTTGGTATTGTTGGTTTCCTGGATTGAATCAAGGAACCTTCTGGCTTCACCCCCAATATTGGGGTTCCGGACATTGAATCAACACTCGGCTTCCTACTGGAGCGGCGTATTGCCCTCAGTGCAAGACCGAGCGGAGATGGTATGTCAAAAAGCTGAACTCCGCATGTGGAGAGGCGGGAGTCGGTGAATCTTCCACCGTACTGATATCCCTCTGGACATCTATATCCTCGATTTTCACCAGGTACTGAACCACCAGGTCCACCGGGTTTTCCTGGGGTTAAAGTTCTATAAACTCCCGAGCGAATTGGTGAAAGTACTCGGTCAGAGTCTCCAGGAATGGCAAGACTTGTTAGCGTTGAACCAAGCTTCCTTATTGCGTTTGCTTTTGTGCTTATGTCAAACTGGTTGATGTCTTTTCTTTTTGTGTTTCCATTTCTCTTGGAAAGCGCTTTATATTCAATTACGTCGTGAGTAAGTCCTGTTCTAGAACGGACTATTCGATTATTTTTTTTATTCGTTGCGTCAAAAAATACGTGTCGAGTAACAATTACCTTTTTGGATTCTTCTAGTCCAGGGCAACAACCGTTATCAAAATGTTCCATTGTCGCCACAACATTCTTTGTTCATGTACTCTTCTGACATGGGGAAGGATTTAACCAAACCATTAGGGTCTTCTCCTTCTATTTCCCAGTTTTCGTGATTTCGTAGAAATGTTATGAACTTAGGTTCCATTTCAATAAACTCACTAAGAACATTCATCCCGTGGTCAAAATCTGAATTTGTGACAACTGGTGTTAATGCGTTCTCCTCGGTGGGCACAAAATCATGAAAAAAAGTTGCATTTTCTAAATCAAACGCATCTTTTTTGCCTCTTCCAGCCGAGCGCAAACTTCTGGAAAACTCAATATTGCTCCAGTTTCTTTTTTTGAGTTTTCCTCTGCAGTTCCTCATGCCAGGATGATGACATCCCTCGTTCGGCCATAGTCCTGTAGTTTCATGATGAAGCCAAGCGCAGATTCTCTCAAGTGGGTAAAGTTCCGGATGGTCTGCGAGTATCACTCTGCACCGGCGGAACCCACCAGGCTTCTTCATAATTGGTCTCCAATATCTGAGGAGCCTTTCGAGATTGCCGCGACGCGGCCCATATCCGCGAAGCACATCGCCAGTAACCAGCTCTTGAGGTATTACGCCGCCAAGCGGGTCTGCTTTTGAGTTTATTTCGCTACTCACTCCACTGTTCTCCTGATTGATGAAGCATTTTTATAATTGCCCATGCCCTATTTCGGTCATTTATCGATTTAATGTGTACATCAGACTTTACCACTTGTTTTGTCTCTGGATTAAAGGACAAAACGCCCTTGCCTGACAAAAAATCCGCAGCTGCTTTTTCTTTTTGCTTAATCTTCTTGACACTCTTTCCCAGGTCGGTTTTTATGACCACATCGCCAAGAAGTGTTTTTTCTATCTCTAGACGTTTTGCCACAAATGTTTCAAACCATTTTCCCTTTGTTGGGCGAACTGGGGAATCCCAAAGAAATCTATGAAATTTGGTGTTTCGTATTTTCTTGATGTTTGGATTTTTGGCTACATATGGGAAAAAAGAGACCTTGATTTCTTTTCCGGATTCAGTAACTACGTATCCGTCAAGGCTCTGATTCTTCGAGTCGACAACATAGTAAACCTTATCCCCATAGACACTCCCGACTAGAACTGCTTTCATGACGGGTCGCCGATTAGGGAATTGGCTTTGTTTTTGCGCATTTTTGTAAGGGTTTTTTTCAATGATTCTTCCATTTCGGAGAGTATCTGACCAACAATCAACTTCTCAACGTCTTCGTTGCCCTTGGCAAATTTGCTGTACGTTTTTGGACTTTCGATATTCACCCCATTTGGATGAGCGAATTTCACATAACCGATTCCTTGGCTTTCATATTTTTGTTTGATTTTCTTTGCTGCCCTGTATTCCTTGAGCCTTTGAACGCTTGCTCCGGTTAGTGGCTGGCCATTGGACATTGAATAAAAATAGGCTATTTCTTCTTTCGTAAAACCGAGTTTTGACAGTTTTGCCGTAATGGTTTTTTCTGGAATTGCGTCCTGTATTTCCTCTTGTTCCGCCAGTTTTTGGATTTTCGAAAATGGATAATGTATTCCTTCAACGTCATCCTTCTTAAACCCGCCTAATATTTGGGCTTCGAATGGCTCATGGGGCCTATCTGTTGATGGGTCCATTTTCCCAACTGGAGCCAACCTTCCATCTTTGTCTCTCCGGGTTCCAACTTTGGAGAAGTCTTTGTCTATTCCCGCAGACAGAAGGTGAATCATTGAGTCAACGTTTCTTTTCTTTGATTCAACTCCGTGAGTATTTGTTAGCGCATCAGAAATATCGTCCCTATTGGTTGAATTGAGCATTACTGGTCTGTGAGCTGTGTTAATGCTTTCGCCAATTCCGTAAGCCGTTCTTGAGCCAACCTCTGGTCTCAATACAACTTCTATTTCTCCAAGAGCAGTTAGCCCATCCCCAACTACGTCAATGTCGTCCATTTCAAATATTGCGTCTTGTCCATAGTTTCCGACACCAGACTGTTTTACCATATTTTTCTTCTTGTCCATATGTGATTTGTGCACCAAGTATCCACTCACTGGACGTGCTGATTCTGGAGTGTCTTCATGTATACCGATTCGTGACTGATACTCGCGACGGAAGTTATCTATTGCTGAGCCTTTGCGGATTACGGTTCTCTGACCAACAGCCATATCTTGTTTGATATCTTTTCCGGAATTCAAAGAAGCATTGTTTTTCCCAGGAGTTCGTGATTTCGGAACATTTTGTGCAAACTGCGCCCCCTCGTCGGTAACGACTCTACGAACTGTAAACCTTGCATCTGGGAAGTCCGCTTTTGCAACTTCTACCATCGCCTGTGCAATGCCTGATTTCTGGTCCTCTTCATCTATGATGATGCTATATAAATCATGAACATTCATTTTTCCATCGTTTAACAAAAGTTTAAGTTTGCCAACTCTCTCTTTTTCATCAAGTCTTTTTTCTCCACGGAATACTTGATATACCCCCTCTAACCCGTCTGGGTCATTAGAGATTGTGTATTTATCACCTTTCGGTGTTGTGTATGTAGCAAAAACTCTATTCTTTTCTCCATATTTGCCCCCAAAAATGCCACGGTACATTTCTAGACCCTGCACTCGCGAAGAGGTCAGTTTTTCCGCGGCCAAAAATTTATCTGATTCTTGAATACCAGCCACCTCGCCAACTATTTTAAAATATTCATCTTTCTTAATTGGTGTTGGCTTACTCAGCGAACTAGTGTCAACATTGACTTTTCTGGCTTCGTTACCCGTTGGGTCTTTTAACAAAACCAATCTGTCTATAGGACCGACTCTATTTATTTTGTCTCTTCTATCGTCGAATAGAACCCTACCGGAAGCCAAAACCCTAGGAGCAACAGAAGTATTGCGGGTGGGAACTTCCGGAACGGTTCCAGAAAAGTCCTCATATTCCTGAGTTCTTATCTCTCCAATGGTATAGAGAGATTCCTCGTCTGCTGGTATACCGATTCGTTCGGCAAGTCTAGTCATTCTGTCGTATATTTTGCGCCGAGCAACAGGGTCAGAGGTAGTTCTGTACTCTTCATAAAATTTATGTATGACTTCTTTTTCCACGACTGACTGTGGTGTGTGGAACTGTAACTCAAATCTTGTTCCGTCGGGATGGACAGCAGCAATGTTTATTCCTTGATATGGGTCCCCCGACTTCCAGTAATTTTTTACCGTTAGCGCGTATCCCTTCTCTTTCAATTCATCTATTACGCCCTTTGCGCCCGCCACATAGTTTTCCGGTGAATACGTCATTGTGTAGCGAATTACGTCTGACATGGACTCGGCAGTTTCTTTGGCACTTCTATTTCCTTTTTCGGAATCTATTTTCCTGGCCATTGCCTTGACTGATTTGAATCTATATTTAAGACCAACAAGAACAGAATTATGTTTTTCGCCAATATCTATAAGTGTTTCAGTTATTTCTTTCTCGACAGATTCTAATTTTTTGCGTTGATTTACCGCTGCATCAACAATATCTTGAGAATGCTTTCCGGCCTCCGGCATTGGATTGTCCGGCTCAACCAAGTCGTAGCCGTTGTAATTTCTTTTTGCGGATGAGGACTTCCATGGCTCTTCCACTTTTCTTAGGTCGATAATTCTTGCTTTTATTTTTTGATTACCAAGTTCGCGATTCATCGCGATTCTGTTGTGTCCGTCCGATACGTACATCTTCCCATCTACATCTATAACAATATGTGGATGGTATCCCTCTCTGAACGGAATCTCTCCAGAAACGACACTGTCTATTGCGGAACCTTTTACATGAGATTCTGTTGGAAGAATATCTGACGACAAATCCAATTCTGTTAAGGGCACGCTATCCCAGCCGTCCCATTTCTTTGAAGCTTCTACAGCTTTAACTTCCGAATATTCAGGAGACCATTCCATCCCATATTTATGAACAGGCCTGTCTCTACTGGCTTTTAGCCCGGGGGAGCGAGGTTCTGCTTGGGCTTTTTTAAACTCTAGGTCATCAACCCTTACTGGATAGATTTTCTTATCTGTTATTTCTTGTGCAAGAGTCTTAAAGTTTTTTTGAATATCTGCTTTTTGCGCATCAAATTCTTCTTTTGACATTGGATTTATATCGCCCTGTTTGTACGGGAATGGGTCTTTTCCGACTGTTTTGCCCTTTATTCCCATGCTCTCCTGAAACACTTTTGTCAACATGAGTGATTCAAAAATAGAAGTTTGAAGTTCGTTTACTTGAACCTTGATTCTCTCATGTCCTTCGGGAAGGTTGTCGTTGAGCATTTTTATTGAAGCCCAACGATGATGCCCGTCTACTATTTGTCCATCCCGAGACGTAAGAATTGCGCCCTGGAACCATGCTGGTTTTACGTAGTCTGGGTCTCCTGGTTTTCCTTTTCCTTCCAAGAATTCCTTACGAACCCTCAGGAATTCAGGGCTGCCAGGAACCAAATCATTACCATCTTTGTCAACAAATCTTTTAACCAAAGGCGGATTGCCGTCCTTGTCCTGCGGTGGGGATGTATACAGGTATTCATGCAACATATTCTTCATGCCTTTATCAACTTGGAAATTCTTTAACTGCTTTTGGGTTGAGTAAAGGTCTTCTGGGTCTCTGGAATCCTGCACAATTCCATCTTTTCCAAGCATCCCCTCCAGGAACTCCATCAGCTCTGGTGTTGTTTCCGCCTCAACTTTGGACAGGTTTGCATTTTCAAACAGCCATTTTCTATCTTCTTCGGATACTCCAGCGAAATCTGATTGTTTCCCAAGGCGTTTTGCTATGTCCTTGAATCTTTTTGCATCAGCATCTGACAGTTCTGATATTGGTTCAAATCCACTACTTTGAATTAAACCAGCGCGTGCAGCCCTCATTGCTGGGGATTCAGCACCAGTTGTTGGTCCTTGGCTTTGCGGCATATGCGCACGAACCACACCTATATTTTTGCTGCAAAACGCGTTCTTTTTTTTCTCGTAGATGCGACATAGGTCTATGTCGTGGTTTTCCATAAAATCTTTAATGTATTTTTTCTGTTCTGCACCAGTTAGATTTTTAGCTTTTGCTTCAGCCTCTGCAATGGACTTAAGTTCCTTTTCTGTTTGAAATGCAGAGTTTTTCACCATCTTTCGTGTTTTGTCATCACGCACTTCGACCTTGTATCCAAGTGCCAATAATGCAATTGCTTGGTCAGCGGAATCAGTCTTATATATCGGGTCATCCGACGTGACGCTTTTTTGTGTAGAACGAACCAAATTGTAGTCCCTTAGTAGGGCTTCATCTCCTATTTCATGCAGCCTTCCGTCCGCGAGTCCGTCAGATTTCAATTCGTTGAATATTAAAGCGGCTTCGGTTGCTGTTTTCTTTTGATTTTCTTCACTTAGGGCTTCCCTGATTCGTCTTCTCTTTGCCCTATTGCTCTTAAATGGCATAATTTTTGCGACTTTTGAAATCGAGGAAGTTTTTTGTGTACCTGCAGACAGTTCGTCAAGTTCTTGCTCTCGCATTCGAGCACGTGGGCGAGGGTCAAAACCGGAGTGCATTTCCACTGCTGCATCTTCTATCATTTTTATTATTTCGGATGAGTCTTTTTCGGAAATGATTCTTTTTACTTGTGGGTCCATGTCAATTCGTTCGGCGTCGACCATCACTCCAGAAGACAAGGTTTTTTTGAGTTCAGAGATATTTTCCCCCGACCTTGTTAATCTCTCTGTTTTTCTACCACTTCTATTTGTCAAAGCTCCAAGAGAGTCTGGCTCGGATGGGATTTTGGTTATTATCTCATCGATGTAATCATCCGATGGCGGTTCACCAAAACTTCCCCCAGAAGACAATATTTCTCGTTTTGCCAATATGCTTCTTTCTTCCGATTCAATAGACTTAATTGGCCTATTTGAACGAAACGGAGAACCATCTCTGCGTTTAATTATGTATTCATCTGAAAGTTTTTCTATTCGTTTATGAGTTGATGGGTTCCATGGTTTTCCGTCAGGACCGCCCTTGGTAAGGGAAGAAAGAACATCTTCGGTGTTTTTCTGTTCAATGATTTGAAGAACTAATGTTCCGTCGTCTTTTCTGCCTACGATTCTCATTTTCCCGGGAGGCATAATTAATTTTTGGTCTCGTTTGTCGTCCGTATCAACATCCATCGACCAGTGCGGGAACATGCCTCTGTCTTTTTCGGTTGTTTGAATTATTACTCTATGTTTTTTCTTCCCACTAGAAGATATTTCTGGATTATCAAGGGGTCCGCTACTTGGCTTATTCTTAGAAACAACTCTGCCGCTAACAAATCCGTCATGAATTATGTCGTTTTGCATTGAACTTTCTAGTATTTGTCCAGTTTCCAAATCAACGTCTATATCCATAATTGTTTCAACTTCTATGGAGTCCCCTATGAAGGAATCATCCATCACTTCCATAGATGGAATTATTATGTTTTCAATATGGTCCTCTACTGAACCGCTTTCTCTTGATGTTGGGTCAATTGGCAGTCCAAGTTTTTTTAATCTTTGATGTCGTTTTGTAATTGCGTCCGCGGCAATTTTTTGTTTTTCCGGGTCCAGTAACTGACCAGCAGAAGAAAACTCAGTATCCGAAAGCATTTGAACAGCATCTATTTGTCGTTCAGTTTTGCCGGAAAGATGTTCTTTTCTGCGGGCATTACCAAATTCAACAGCGCCGCTGTTATTTTTAAACGATTTTGTATTTTTTATAACTCCCGTTTTTGTGGGACGCAGTTTTTCGTCTATTTTTGTTTCTAATTCTCTTCTTTGTGCTGGCCACCCGCGTGTATCGCCAGATTCAGAAAGAAGGCTCTTGTATTTATCTCTAAATATCTTGCTTTCATCTCGCAACAAAACTCTGTCCGCGTCTGTTATTCCATTTTGTCTCATTTTTAATTCATAATCGACCATCTCGTTAATTAGCTCATCAGGGCTCATCGAATCAGCTTTTTTCGCAAGTGAAGTTGCTTTTAGTGCTTTACTTCTTTCTTCCATTTGCTTTGGTGTAAGAGTTCCCATTTCGGCTCGACGAGATTTGACCTTCTCGCTAAGTCTCCTCTTTTCCCCACTAACGCCAAGGCCGTATTTTTTCTTCCATGCGTATTCAATGGCGTTTTTTTCTGCAACCATAAAATCGAGGTCTTGTTGTAGTCTCTCTTTTGCAGAATCAACTCCGGAATTTTTGACCAATGTTTTTTGGTTTTCTATTTTGATTTCAAGATTTGCTATTTCCGTAATTATTTCATCTTCTGACTGAGTCAATACGCCTTTCTTTATTTGTTTTACATATTCCCTTTGAGCGGCAATTTCTCTAGCTCTTTGTTCATCAAGCATTTCGGTTGGTATTCCATCTGACGGCGAGGGATTCAGGTAGTACGAATCCTCAACAATCTTCATCGTTTCTATGTCAGAGCGAATTCTTCTGTCCGTATGTCGACCATCGGTAACATCGTCCATCCATTCAAGAACTGCATCTACGTCATCCCCATAGATAATCCCCATATCTCTGAGAGCATGTAATTCTGCGGTTGCTTCCATAACCCATATTTCACCAGAGCCCTCAAATTGGGTTGGGTATTTTCCTGCAAGAAATTTTACGTTTTCAAGTTTTGACATCACGCTTCCAAGCGACTCGGAATCTATTCCGTCACCGGTATTTTCCAATATGTCGAATACGTGCGCAGACGTTAAATCCTTAATATCAGTAATTCGTGTAACTTTTCCTTCTCGGTCAGTAATTTCGATGAATCCCTTTTCTGCCAAATCTTTTCTAATTCTTTTCTGAAATGCGGCGATTTGTATGGTGTGCGCTATTTCGTGTTTCATTACATGTCTTGCATAACCCCTAGGCTCAACCATCGCAGCAAGTTGTTTTGAGTGAACGTCTGCTGCAACTAGAAAATCTGCGAGCTGTGATGCTGCTTCTGCATCGGTTGATGCGCCAACAACATCTATTCTTAGTCTTTCGTCGGGAGCAAGTGATGGAATAATTGATTCCTGTTTGGACATTAATTGAAAAATATCAATATTTATTGCTGTTCCAGTAAAGTCCTCACCCTCAAACGAAGCGGCTGTCGCATACGCCTCGCTTCCGTCACTTGATTTCCCATACTTCAAAAGTACAATTTGTTTTGTGTGTTCTGGGTTCATGACGAAAGATTCAAGCGCCGCTTCAAGCATTGCTCTTTCGTTTTCGTAATATCGAGCAACATCTTTGTTTCTTAAGGAATCCTGAACTGATGAATCAAGTTCCGAAAACCCAGGGAACTCGTCATTTAGTCGTTTGTTAATCGTGTTTAGAACTTCCGCATGCGATGGCCTATTTTGTAAAAGTTCCCCCTCCCACATGCCCCTAGCTTGAAGTGACTGGAATGCAAGAACCACATCGGCGTTTTGTTTTTTTGTTTCTGGAGTTCTTATTATTCCAAGCAAATCCATGAGTCCAGAAACTCTTGTGTCCTGAAGCTTTAATCTTTCCTGTGCTCTTCTCATGCCGCCCACAAACCAGCGAGACTCCCCGGTTAGTGGAACATCACTCCATTGTGGTATTTCTCCTGGAATTATTTCTCCGTCGACACCACGGTAGGTATCCCAGAAAGTTCTTCCTCTCCCGGTAAGTCTCTTTAGAATTCTTTGACCTGTGAAATTTGAGCCTGTTGTTTGGTCAAGCTCTATGCCATCAAGAAGTGAACGAAAAAATCCTTCGTTGTTTGTGAATAATTTGTCCACGGCAGCAAACCTGGTGGCAAGTTTTTGAACCGCATTTATGAGATTCCCCGCCGATAAGCCGAAACAATTTGTTCCCATGTGGTCGGTGAATTGGTTTGCCGCAGGAGTTCCGGGAGGGCATCTCATTTTCCCAAGTTCGTCAACAACTATCCCTGCAGCACCCGCTGCGCGACTGAGAAGATTTCCCGTCTGACCAATTTTGTTCCCAGGCAATTGCTTGGAGTCCATGTTCGCAACTGGATTGCCCATAGGGTCAATCTCAACTTCTGACTCCGGTATTGCTTCTTGAGTTCTTGGATTAACTTTAAATTTTCGTATTCTTATTCTTCCCGTAGGCTCTTTTGCCTTGGTGGTGCTTGGGTCGTCAATCCAACCAAAATTTATTGTTTTCTTTAACGATTCTTTGCTTTCCTGAGTGGGGAATAGTTGAAGTATTTGTCCCTTTTCTCGCTTCTGTCCGGGCTTGAACCTATAACCATCTTTTTCAAAAAGGCCAGGAGGGGCACCGGTATTTGTCCTGGTTTTACCATCAGTATTTTCGTAATTCTTTTTATTTCCACCAGAACCAGACATTGAAGCTGATTTTGCAGATAACTCAGCATTCAGACGTGGTGAGCGAATTGATTCAATTACGGCTTTTCTAAAAGATAGAGCCGCTTCGTCAAAATCTTTTCTTCCAGAAAGTGGTGAGACGAACTGATGCGAAATCAGTACTCTTGTTTTAATGAACGGCCTACCCGTCATGGCGGGTGCCCTTTCTTTAGATTTCTGTCTCTGATTCGAGCAACTGGAATTCAACGAGAGACTTCATAAAATCCGCGTCCAATTCGTCTGCTGTTTTCTTTTCTGTTGCTGAAGTTCCCGCAACCCAAGATGCTGGAATCATTTCTTCCATTTCCAAATCTTTTGCTCTCTTCATGATGTGTCGCTTTGCTGCTTCTTTGTCCTTTGCGCGACCATACGCAGCAATGGCGTTTTTGAGGTCACTGTGTGAAGCTATTGGATATGAGCCATCCGGAAGGGCTGAGCCTTCTTCCGCCATCTGCATTCTCTTGTCATCAGAGAATGCTCTCTTAAGAGCAATTTCTGCAGCTTCAGCTTCTATTTCTTCTGCTTCTTCTGGTTCGTACTTGTCGTAACCAAGAACTTCTCCATCAAGGGCAACAAACACATCGTACGACTTTCCGTCAAATCCGTCAATCTCTACAGCGTAAGCATCAAACCCTTCGAATGTGTCGGGCTCGACTGCAACAACATGACCGTCAATTGACTTAACGGCAATGTCTGCTGCCTCAGAGAAATTAATCAGAACTAATTCATCTACTGCTGATTTTTGCTCAAACTTATCTCCGTCGAGTTTGTGCCAGCCCATAACCTCAGATGTGGTTCCGTCTACAAAAATTTCTACTGCGTCTCCATCTTTTGTCTGAACATCGACAACGAACAAATCGGATTGTGCAGAGTATCCAGAATCGATGACTTTTCCGTCGAACATTTCTTCTGCAAGACCTTCGATGTGCAGCAAGCCTGGAAGACCATTTTCCGAAATACATCCACCCGGGCAGTCTGCGCATACAGGTGAACTACCGGAAAGTGACTTACGGTCTATTGCGCATATGTAGCCATCTTCTCCGAGCTCTTTCTCATCAATGCCCATTGATGCAATTCTCTTTTTGCGATGACCATGCATTTTGGGAGAAATTTCTTGCATCTCTTCATCGTCGACCATATCTTCGTCGACCATGTCAACGGGCATGCCTTTCTTTTTCTTCTTTTTCTTTTCGACAAAAGGGGCCATTTCGTCGAATGCGTGCATTCCCTTTTCTGCAGGAACCTCTTCTCCGTCTTCGTCCTCGTCTTCGTCTTCTTCTTCGTCCTCGTCTTCGTCTTCTTCGTCGTCATCGTCGTCATCGTCTTCGACAGCAACCTCTTCGTCTGCATCTGCGTCTGCGTCTTCTGCATCCATGTCTGCATCTTCGTCTTCGTCTTCGTCTTCAGGGACATCCATTGAGGCAGGGTCGGCTTTTTTCATATCCTCTTCGTCGCTATATTCTTCGTCATCATCCATTGACATAGCCTCTGAAGGCTTCTTTTTCTTTTTTGGTGTCATCTCTGCGTCATCTTCAACTTCCATTTCCTCTTCAACCAAATCATCTGCTTTGCCGAATATGTCTGCTGGAACCATTTTTACCTCTAGTGGCTTTGCGCCGCATTTTCCGCAAACGGCATCACCCTTTACATAGCCACACTCCGTGACGTCTCCGCCTTTTGCGCACTTTAGAACCTGACCGTCGGCATCAATACTGACAGTGACCTTTTCGTCGTAGCTCATATATTGCGGCTCCTCATCCTTCATGTTTCATACAGACGACCGTTAACGTCGCCTATTTATTGAATTCTGTATTTGTAAAAGTATAACCTACCATAGAGCCCATACGGGAAGTGTTAATAATGAAACTCTATTTTTATTATCTATTAACGTCTCCTTATTAGTTTTTCACGCATTTCCAGCAGCGCTATCCATTGTGAGGAGCTCAGCTTCCCCGTACTATCAATCTTTTTCACGAGATTTTGCGCAAAGTTGCTCCAAGTTGCGTTTCTTGCGTAGTAAATCAACTCTTTTTGCATTCTTGGAGATATGTCTGCTGGAGCTCCATTGTCCGGAGTTGGGTCAACGCCACTGCTGAGTTTTTCGTCAGGAACTGAAATCTTGGGAGAAATCCTTCTTGTTGGTTTGATGTCCTTGGGCGGATTGTCGACTGGGGAATCCAGGTCTTTGCCACCGCTAGGGAAGAGGTCGTCCATGGTGAAGTTGGTTCCCAGTTTCTCATTGAGCCTGAAAAGCAATTCCTCTAATTCGCTTGGCGTATAGTCAACACTCTCGCCGACCCCAAAGCTGAATTTTCCTTCTTTTCCGCTTCTAGAGTTTCTTATTCTTTGGTTAATTGCCTTGAGACCGGTTATTTCCATGAGTTGTCTTTGAGACGGAGACACCTTTGCCTTCTTGAGCATGTCGTCTAGGGCTACAAGGAATTTTGGTTGCGAAACGTTGGAATCAAATTTTTTGCCATCCTCGCCATATACGGACTCGGCGCTTGGTATTAGCCCGTCTTCAATAAATTTCTGCAGCGTCCTTTTTGGAATACCCTGTTTTTTCCATTTATCAATTGCATCAACACCTGCTTGAACCTTTTTGCCATCGATATCCACTGCCAGGGTCTGTGATATTTCTTCTCGCGATGCGCCCTCTTTGCCTAGATACGACATCAGGGCCTCCACGGAGAACGAGCCCCTCTTTGTTTCGACCTCAGCAGTAACTCTGGCGGGAGCTGCTCCTACCGCATTCATTCCACTTGTGTTGTCATTTATGTCAAATGGTTGCGGGAATACTGTGGATGCAAAGTCTTCTTCTGTCATTAAATCAAATTCTTCTTTATTGAGTCTCTTTGGATTATCCAAGTCGTCGTAGCTGTCGTACCAGTACGGAGCTGCGTCAAATCCCCAAATTTTCCGCATTCCTTTATCGTATGCCCCCGGCTCGTCTCCAAGGTTTGTTGTCGCTTTAAGAATTAAATAGGCAGATTCACTATCTATCCCAGAACCGGGTTCACGAAGTTTTGCAACTTCTTCTTTGCTTATTTTTAAAGCATCCGCCAAAACAGAGTCAGATAGCAATTCGCCGTTTTCGTCTTTTAGCAAGTCCATTATTTTTTTTGATTCAACGAACCATGGAGAATCTGGTTTTCTGTCTTTATTGTCGGCGACTTTGCCCAAAACAATTCTTGGAGATTTACCAAACAAATCCGATATTGCTTCTCCGTTGGCTTGTGGCTTCGGCAAAACATCCTGCTCCATAGCCCTTCTTCTCGACCTATTGTTCTCCCCCATGGAAAGACCAAATTCGGATATGTCTGGGCCTTTCTTTTTCTTTGCTGGGATTGTTTTTGCCCTTTGTCTAACCCCATCCTTAAAGGCCTGACGGTCTGCGTCCGCCATTGGCTGACGCTTGGAGCCAGCACTTCTTTTCTTCTTTTTGCCAGAAGAAAGACTGTCTGGCGAGGTTTGAATTTTTGCTCGCTTAACGGATTCAGTTGTACTTCTGTTCTTTGGACTGACCATTTCTATATCGCCAGCCCTGCGTGCGGCACGTCCACCAGATGAAAGCTTGGTTGAAGCACCATCGCTATCAGATGTCACGTCCATAATCCAAGAAAGAGAACCTAGGTCCAGCTCTTCTTCGGCTCTGGTTACTGCGACATAAGACAATCTAAGTTCTTGTTCATCTGGGAGAACCAATTCACCCATGGCGTTTCTCTTTGGTTTTCTGAAGTCTGACCAAATTTTAACTCTTGGTGATTCAAGACCCTTTGATGTGTGGGCGGTCTGAATGTGCACATAGGAG
>SXGQ01476762.1_pt1 | contig 21445 bp, 30 predicted proteins | sample 3178371 | NCBI WGS metagenome assembly SXGQ01 (sample SAMN11356859, study PRJNA531348) | freshwater metagenome | isolation source: freshwater sample F1-20 | place: China: Fuxian Lake, Yuxi | collected 2017-12-25 | reverse complement strand
GGGGTGGGTGGACGACAACTTGCGGCAGCAGTCGCTTCTGAAACTGCAATGCTTGAAGTCCCGCGACGACCAACCCTTTGAGGACTTCTACGCCGGGGTACTGTGGCCCTGTCGGCGTATCTTCTCCACCAACGCCGTCTCCGTCGAGCAGTCCCGCAAAGTGGGTGAAGATGTGGACAAGATGCTCGCGGGGTAGGCGCTGCCATGCCCCGTAGCCGCAAGCCCCCGCCCTCCGGTAACGCACCCCCAAAGCGGGGCGCGCAGGGCGACGACTTGTCCTTCTTCATGGCCGAGGCGCGCAAGCACAAGGTCATGACCCGCGACGAGGAGCGGGCGCTTGCCTACAAGGCCCGTGCGAGCGGACCCGAGGGCATGGAGGCCCGCAACGAGTTCGTGCGCCGGAACATGCGGCTCGTGGTGACCATTGCTCGCAGGTACACCTCCGAGGACATGCCGCTGCCCGACCTCGTGCAAGAGGGCTGCATTGGCCTCATGCGTGCCTTGGACAAGTTCGACCCCGACAAAGGCTTCAAGTTCTCGACCTACGCTTCATGGTGGGTTCGCCAAGCCATTGTTCGGTCCATGCACAACGCAGGTGCCATTCGCCTCCCCTCGTTCGTGGTCACGGCCCGATACCAACTGTTGAAGGTAGAAAGCCGAGCGGGGCGAACGCTGGCCGCCGAAGAACTCCAAAAGTTGACCGGCTTCTCGCCCTCCATGCTTGACCGGCTCCGCGTACTTCCCGTGGCGCTGTCGGTGCTTGACAACCCAATGAGCGAGGACGGGGAGACGCTCATGGTGGACACGGTGGCTGACCCGAGCGGTCGGCCAACACCCGAGCGCGAGGTGGAGTTGGCACGCCTTCGCACGGAGGTCGAGAATGCGCTGCACGATGCAGCCCCCCGCGACCGCGAACTCCTGCTTACATGGGCCGGGGGTGAGGCTTCGTTGGAAGAACTTGGGAGGAGGGTCGGGCTGACCCGTGAACGGGTACGGCAGATACTCTCGCGTATGCTCGCGCAGTTGAAGCAAAGGCTCGAAACATGAGCCGCGCGAAGAAAGCCGCTGACCGCATCCGTGCCGACCTTCCCATGCTGGAAGTGCTCGCGGACTACGGCTACCGCGTCCACCCGAACGGTGGGGACCGGGAGCAGTCGTTCTCCTGCGACCTTCATGGCGACGGGCGAGACTCCCGCCCATCGGCCATCTACTACCCCCGCACGAATTCGTTCCATTGCTTCGCGTGCTCCCGCTCACGGGACACCGTTACGCTCGTCATGGAGAAGGAAGGGCTGGCCTTCTGGCCCGCCGTCCGCAAGTTGGAGAAGCAGTACGGGCTTCCACCGTTGCCGTGGGAGGACGACGACACGCCCGACGCCCCGCGCCCGCCGACGCCGGGGCAGCAGGTCACCACCGTCCTTGACGGGCAGGGCACGGTGTCATGGGAGCAAGCCTCGGGCCGGGTGGAGGTGTTCTTGCGGGGCTTGGGCGAGGAGCGCACGCTCGACCCCGCGCTCGTGGTCAAGTTGTGGGAAGCCTACGACAAGGTGCGGTACTTGCAGGTCGAAAAGGGGCTTTCGGAGCGTGACGCCGCGCACCTCGCCATGAAGGTGCTGGCCGCTGCGAAGGAGGCCGCAGGGGGCGGGGCAGGGGGCGCGGACGGGTAACTTTCCGTGCAGGAGACGCCGCCCGTATGCCTTCCGAACCACTCGACTTCATGGAAGCCCTCGACGCGCTCGCTCTCCCAAAGGTGGAGCAGAAGCCGTGGATGCTCAAAACCCACATGGAGCGCGTGACCGCCGAGACTCTCGACCGCGTGGTGGACGAGTGCATTGCTGCGGGGCTGTACGGCTTCGACATTGAGACGACGGGCTTGGACAACCGCGTGTTCTACGCGGACGACGGCTCCCCCTACACGGTGGACAAGACCGTGGGCGTCTGCTTGGCCCCCTCCGAGGACCGGGGCTACTACATCCCCATTCGGCACCGCGACCCCAAGACGGGCAGCATGGCGGCGGCGAATGTCCCGCTGCGGCTTGTGGTGCCCGCGCTGCAACGCCTCGTGAACAGCCCGGCGCGGGCCGTGTTCCACAATGCGAAGTTCGACCAAGAGTTCTTGCAGCACGAGGTCATGGGCGGGGTGGGCGAGTGGGACGACCCCGACAAGTGGGACGACACCTTCATTCTCGCCTACATGCGCGACACCCGTGAGCGCAACAAGGGCTTGAAGCACCTCTCCCATGTCGAACTCCAACGCGAAATGATTGAGTTGGAGGAGTTGTTTACGCCCGAGGAGCGCAAGGCGGGGGGACTGAACTTCGGGAACCTTGACCCGACTTGGGAACCCGCCGTGTGGTACGCCTGCTCCGACGCCATGTGTACGCTCGGACTGCGCCGCGTGCTCTACCCGCAGGTGACCGACCCTGACGAACACAAGAACGAGCAGCGGACCCTCTACAAAATCGAGAAGTCCTGCGTGTCGGCTACCCGGTGGATGGAGCGGTGCCGCATCCCCATTGACCGGGACAAGGTGGGTGAACTCATTCGCATCGGGCAGCGCGAATGGTTCGCTTGTCTCGTGGAGGTCTATGTCGAGGTCAACAAGGCGCTCGACCGCGACACCCGCCCGAAGTGGATGCTCGTCATGCAGGAGCACCCGACCCTGCGCTTCGACCCCGAAAGCGTGGAGCCGTCCTACATGGACGCCCGCGAGACGGCAATGGCCCATGCGGGGGAGGAGGACAACCGCACAACGGAGAAGTCGGTGCCGTCGCTGACCGACCCGCGCAAGCAGGAGACGGTCGCGTTCCCCGTCACCTACGACGTGACCATCCCCGAGCAACTCGGTCTGCTCATGCGAGAACTCGGCGTGCGCGGGCTGCGCGCCACCGAGAAGTCCGGTCAGGTCAAGACGAGCAAGGACGAACTTGAACGAGTCATCGAGGAGGCTGGCGACGAGTACCCGTACATGGGGAAAATCCGTCGCTTCCGCGAGGTCGCCAAGGCGCTCTCGTCCAACCTGTTCCCGATATGGTTCGACACCTCGCCCGAGCGTTCGCCGGACGGGCGTATCCGCGTGTCGTTCAACGCCCACAAGGTAGACACGGGCCGGTTCTCGACCCCCACCCCCCGTGACGAGGCGCGGTTCACCGGGCAGGTGCGGTGGAACCTTCACTCCATCCCTGCGACCTACGACAAGAAGAAGCCCGAGTGTATGCGCCGGATGCGCGAGATTATCCGCGTGACGGACGACAAGGTGCTCTACGCCATTGACTACTCGGGCGTCGAGTTGCGTATCGTCACCAACCTGTCGGGCGAGCCGAAGTGGGTGGAGGAGTTCTTCCGCTGCTCCGAGTGCGACACGAAGTTCGACAAGGGACAGGGCGCGAAGCCTCCCCCGCACTTCTGCCCGAAGTGCGGCTCCGACAAGATTGGGGACTTGCACACGCTCACCGCTCTCGCCATCTACGGCGACGGGGCCAAGGACGCCCCTGACTTCAAGCAGAAGCGGCAGTCGAGCAAAGCCTTGAACTTCGCCATGTGCTACGGCGGCGGTGGCTCCGCTGCCCAACGCGCGGTCGGCGTGGACAAGGAAGAAGGCTGGCGCATCAAGAACCAGTTCGACAAGTCCTACATGGGCCTGCGGCGGTGGTGGGGCAAGCAGCACGACACGGCGCGGCGGTGGACCTATGTGCGGACGGCGTTCGGGCGCAAGTACCCGCTGCCGGACATTCTGCATACGGACGGCGGCTTCCGCTCCAAGGCCGAGCGCAACGCCGTGAACGGACCCGTGCAGGGCACGAGCGCCGACATCATGAAGTTGGCGATGGTGCTCATCTACCGCGAGTTCAAGAAGCGGGGGTGGCTGCGCCGCGCCAAGGCTATCGTCACCATCCACGACGAGTTGGTGTTTGAGGTGGACGGCGACATTGCCGAGGAGATGGTCGATGTGACGGTGCCGCTCATGGTCGAAAAGACCGTGGCCCCGCTTGGGTGGCTTGTCCCCCTCAAAGTGGACATTGAGTTCGGGCAGAACTGGCTCGTGCCGCTGAACCTCATTGAGATGGAGCACGGCAAGAAGCCGTGGCCCGAGAAGTGGGCGCGCATGTTCCCCCGCCGGTCGAGCGGGCAACCCCACGCACCCGCACCCGAACCCGCTCCGAGCGCGCCCACGGCTCCTGCCGCCCCCACGCCCCCGGCTCCCGCCGCTCCGAACACGCCTGTTGTTCCAAGCCCGTCCCCGGCTCCGGTAGAGCAGTCTCCGCAAGAAGTGAGCACGAGCGCGCAGACCCCCGGCACCACGGTCGAAGGCGGCAAGTGCGTGCATGTCATTCACACGAGCCGCTTGTCTCTCGGGCTCATGGACAAGTTGGCACGGGTCATTCAACGGTGCGAAGGACGCGGCACCACCCCTCTGCGTATCGTCACCGAGACAGGAGAAGTGCTGTTGGACGAGGCTTCCACGAAGGTGCGAGTAGCCCCCGGTGAATTCAAGGCTATCGCCATGTACGAAGGGATTTAGCAACCATGCGACCCGACGAACTATCTGTGCTGGTCGGCCCCACGGCGGTCGAAGTCCGGCTCGCCCGCATTGAGCAGGCCGTGGCGAACCTCGCCGCGTGCTTGGGGCTGGACGCCGAAGTTCTTGCCGAGCAGGACGAGGCAGACTTGGAGGACAACGCTGTGGCCCGGTTGGAACGCATGGTCGTTGACCTTGCGGACGCCGTGCGGCTGCAAGCCATGTGGGTGCGCGAGGGGGAGCGCGCAGGCTACTTCACGCCGAAGCAGGCCGTTCGTGCTCGCCTACAAGTGGAAGTCACCGACTTGCAAGGGCAACTCTCGCAACTGGAACGCGCGCTGCAAAGCGACCCCCACCCCGACCTCCTTCCGGCGTTGGAGCGGCGCGCGAATGCTTATCGGGAACGGGTGAAGGCCGTGCAAGCCAAACTCGACCGACTTCCCCTGCACGCCCCGGTACAGAAGAAGGAGGGGTGACCCACATGACGCGCCTGCTCATGAAGCCGCTGACCTTGGAGGACGGGAACACGCTGCGGTGCGCCCATGCGAAGGTGTGGCCGCCTCCGCACCTGCACCTCATTCCGAAGGTGCTCGGGCTGGACACCGAGTACCTCCGAAACCGCATCCCGAATGAAATCTACCTACGGGTCAAGACTTGGGAAGGCGTGTGCGGGCTGACCGCCATGAACGCGGACAAGTGCCCGTCATGCCCCCATGTTCTACGGGGCGAGGAGCAACCCCGGCCCCGGCAGTCGGTGTTGGTGCCGCCTCCTGCAACGCGGGCCTCTCCCGTGGCTCGCGCACGGGCCGCGACCCCGAGCACGACCACGGAGACGGTTTCCCGTAGGCCGTCTGTGCCGCAGTCGAACCGAGTGCGGGAGTACCTCGACATGGACGCCCGCAAGGCGCGTCTCGACCAAGGCAGTCCCGAGCACGCGGCTCTCCTGCAACGCATGGCCGAAGTGCTACGGGCGCTGACCCCTGCCGAGCACCGCCAACTTGGCGCAACCCTCCGCGTGAAGCGGACTTGACCCTCTACACCTCGCGGCGCAGCGTGGAGACACACAATGGCTGACCTTCGTGACCTGTGGGGCGAGTGCTACGCGGGCGAGGCGCGGGCCGTGCCGCCCGAGCAGTTCAAGCAGACCTTCTGCGCTGTGTGTCAGAACGGCGGTTGCAAGAACTCCCGTGCCGCCGGAACGCTGTGGTCGAAGCGCATGGCTACGCAGGTGGAGGACTTGCTGACCAACCCGAAGTTCGCGGACATGAACGACCCCATGTTCCGAGAAATCCGCGCGCTCGACTTCCAAGACAAGGTACGGGAAGCCCTCGCCATTGAGGTGAGCAGCCGCAAGGGTGACTGGTCTATCCCCACCGAAACCGAGGTCGTGCAACTTGCGGCGGAACTCACGGGTGCGGCTCCACCCCCGTTGTTCTTCCAGCCGAGCGCCTTCAATGCGCCCGAGTCCGAGCCTCCTCGTCCTGCTACCCCCGAACCGCCGCCCGCACTTCCGAACACGCCCGCCCCCCTGCCTCCCGAGCCCGCGCGTGTGCCTCCCGTGGACCCGAACGACGGTGAGTGGGAGGTGCGTGGAGACACACCCAACTCCCGCTACACGGTGAAGCGCGCACAAGGCGTGTGGTCGTGCTCCTGCCCCGCGTTCTCGTACCACCAAGGCTGCAAGCATGTCCTCGATGTGTCGGCGCGGCTCTCCCGCGCACCCGTGGTCGCCCTCCCGCCGCCCCCGAACACCGAACAGGAAAACAAGAACCTGCGCGCCCCCGACCCGACTGCGTGGACGCAAGCCTTTGCATTGAGGGGTGTGCCCGCCATGCAGAACACCGCTGTTCCGGCAGCGGGCGTCATGGTCGGCGGGAGTGCGCCGCCTCCCCCTGCGGCTCCTGACCCGTGGGCGGCACCGGCTCCTCCTCCCACCCGCACCGTCAACGAGTTCGTCATTCCCGTTGGGGGGAAGGTTGTCATGGGCGGCACGGGTACACCTCCGAACGGAGCAAAGAAATGAGCACCCCCGACGACATGAACATCGTGCGGGCTTTCCAGCAGGCCGAATCCATCCTGCGGGCGAACCCCGAGTTCGCTGCGGCCTTGGAGAAGGCGAAGGCCGAGAACCTGTCCGCCGAAGTTGTGGCACGGCTACTCCTGTCCCGGCTTGACGAGGGCACCATGACGGCGCTCATGCAGTTCTCCAACGCGCTCGACACCGTGGCGGTCAACCAACCTGCACCTCCGCTCGTGGTGCAGCACCCGAGCGGGCGCACGGCGCTCAACCCCGTGGTCGAAGCCGCACTTGCCGAGCGCGTCTCCCTTGACGGGGACGCCCCCGAGTTCCGGTTCGGCCCTCTCCCCGAGGGCAGCACGCCCGCCGTTCCGGTCAAGACCACCTCGCGCAACCCGGTGCAAGTGGGCCTCATGTTGGAGCGGGCCTCCCAAGAAGTCGCCCGCGAGTACCAAGCCGCCCTCACGCGGCACGCCGAGCACGCGGCCCTCCTGCTCGACCAAGCCGAGAAGGAGGGGCAGAACCTCGCCCTCGTCCGTCAGACCATTGAAGCCCTCGTTCCTACGGGGGTCAAGGGCTACGCGGCAGGGGCGCTGCCCGCCCTTCGTGAAGTCGCGCCCCCCACGACGGGAGAACTTGCCCGGCTCTCTCCGAGCGAGGAGCGGCGCATGGTGTGGAAGGTGGTGGGCACCACCCAAGGCCGTCGCAGCCTCGCCCCGGTCTTTGAGCAAGCCCTCGCAGAGAAGTTCCCGAACATTGAGTTCGGGGGCTCTCCCAAGAAGGGTGCTACGGAGGTCAGTTGGACGGTCCAAGCCTTCGGCGCGGACGACCTCGACCCCAAGTTCGCGCTCGTGGAGAACGGAATGGGGGTCTTCGCCTCCGCGCTCGACGCCCTTGAAGGAAAGCCGTACCGAGCGTGCGTTCAACCCGTGAACAACCTGTCCTCCCGCATCTTCGGGTGGACGCTCTATGTGTGGAACAAGGAGGAATAGCCATGAACACCGAGTGCATCGGCAGAGCCATTGAGCAGGCGAAGCGTACCTACGAGCATGTCTACATCGTCGTTCCCGACGAGCGGTTGTCCGCTGTCCTGACCGAGACTTCGGCACTCCTGTACGGGCGGGCGACTTCTTCGGGGCGCACTTGGCTGTTTCCCGACGAGCCCACGCACAAGGGCGGCAAGTTGAGCGTCGTGCCCGTGAGCGAAGAACCTCCCGAGCACGCCTTCACGCTCGCGCCCTGTGCATGGGGCGTGGCCGACGCTCGCCCCATCAGCAAGTGGCGCAGCAAGTCCACGGGCGAAGTGTCGTGGACGTGAGCACCCCGTCTCACCACCTCTACATCGTGACCCTGCGAGGCGGCGAAAGTGCTTTCACCGTCAGCGCGAATGGCAATCCGCGCATTGACCACGACCCGACCCGCTCTCTCGTGAGTGCCCACGCGGTCATGCTTACGAATGAGGGTGCCGAAGAACTCCTGCGCGTAGTGGAGTGCTTCGGCGTCGAGGCGGTGGTACGGCGGGTGGACGAACTCACCGAGGAGCAGCGCGTGGAGCAGGCGCGGCTGCTTGGGCGCATGGGCCAAGAAGAACGGGTGTGGCCCACGGTCAACTGCCCGTCCTGCTTTTGGTTCGACCCGCTCCAAGAAGAAGTTCCGTGCGGGGCGTCGGCGTGGCCGGTCGAAGTCCGGCGCGAGGCCCACAAGACACACGAGACGGCCCGCACCGACCTCGACAACTGCCCGCTGTTCCTGTCGCCCGAGGAGTGGAAGTGACCTCTCGCCTGACCGTGAACATGCTCGTCTGTGGCTCGTGCGGGTGGGGAGTGTACTCTCGCGCCCGCCACGACTTCCGCAGGTGTCCCTGCAAAGCCGTGCATGTGGACGGCGGGTTCGACTACTTCAAGTGCGGCTATGACCCCAAGAAGGACCGCTTCGTGTCGCTCATTTTGCGGGTGAAGCGCGAAACGCTCTACAATGACTGGAACAAGAGCCGAGACAAGTACGGGATGGTGCCTCCCGAGAAGGTGCCGAAAGAAGTTGGAGGCGACCATGAGCACCGCGACCACCCCGACCCCGACCCTTCGGCGGGGGGACAAGGGTGAGTCTGTCAAGTTGTGCCAAGAGCGGCTGACGGCGCACGGCTACCCCTGCGTGGCGGACGGTGCGTTCGGCGCGAGAACCGAAGCCCTCGTCATGCAGTTCCAACGCGCCAAGGGACTGCCCTCGGACGGCGTTGTGGGCACGGCGACATGGAACCAACTTCTTCTGCCTCCCAAGGCGCTGCCCGACATCTTGCGGCGGTTCCAAGAACTTGGACACAAGGTCAAGTGGCAGGGCGACTACCACCTCAACCTGTTCGGTATCCGCAACCCGAATCCCCGGTCCAACTCGTTCGATGACCTCCTTGGGTGTGCGTACACCGTCAAGGGCATGTGGCGAGTCCACTACTGGCCGGGGACTACGGACCCCGGCGCGTACTGGTTGGAGAACCCGTCCCGCGTCGAAGGAACTGCCATTCTTGTCGAGGGGCAGTATGAAGATGTGTGGAAGGTAGACCTCCACGGCGGCGAGTACGAAGCCCTGTGCCAACGCAACGGAACCGTGCGGGTGTTCCGCGACGGCGACAAGGACACCGTGCTGGACATGAACCCGAGCACCATCACCACCGGGTCGTTCGGCATCAACATCCACCGCTCCTCCGCGAGCGGGCAGTCCACCTCCGTAGACAAGTGGTCCGCCGGGTGTCAGGTCCATGCCCGGCTCGACGGGTTCAACGAAATGATGGACTTGGCCCGCAAGCAGCGGGACATTCTCGGCGTGGACACCTTCACCTACACGCTCTTGAAGCAATGGTGGTGAAGGCGGCGCTCTCCCGGCTCACACCGGGCAGTTGAAGCCCGCCGGGGCGTACCGTTGGCGCTCATAAGGGGCTCCTTGGAAGGGGGTGACACGAGGAGTACGCATGACCACCCTCTCCCGAAAGCCCCTTCACGGGCTGTTTTCACCGAACAGGTCGTCGTTCGACTTGCGGCGGGCGACTTCCTTCTCATAGGCGTCGAAGGCGAGTTTCCAGTCCTCGCGGTGCATTAGCCGCAGCGACATGAACATCGGATAGCCGTTGATACCCCTCGGTCCTGCCGCCGACATATGCTCGTAGAGCACGCCCAAGTCCCGCGCCCACCACCGGAGGACGCGCTTCCGCACACTCCCCCACGCGGTGAGCCGGGCCTCATGCTCGGTGCGGAGCCGGGCGCACTCCTGCCCCCATGCGGTGACAGCGGCTTCATGCGCCGCCATTGAGCGGGCGTGGGCCTGCTTACCCGCCGCGTTGCTCGCCTTGGTTTCAGCCAAGTCGCGCTCCCACTCGGCGTAGCGGGTGCGTTCCCACTCGGCGTGGGCGGCGTCGTTGCGTGCTTTGACCGCCGCCACGGCCTCGTCGTAGTCCTCCTTGTCGATGGCGGACCACTCGTAGTCCTCCCGCAACTTGGCGGGGACCACTTCGGGCGTGGGAGGCGTGGGCGGCGAGGGTAGCGCCCGCTCCACGAACACCTTCGGCTGCGCGGGCTGCGGAGGCAGCACAAGGTCGGGCCGCTCCTCCATGAACTCGGGCGGCGACAAGGCCCCCATAACAAGGGGCATGAACACCATGCTCACGACGCTCTGCTCCACCTGCTCGGAGGTGAGCACGCGCCCGTCCACGAGGTCGTAGACGAACTGCCGCAACTGCTCGCGGGGCTTGCGGGACACCCCAAGCACGAGACGCGCTTCGCCCAAGTCCACCCCCTCGGAGGAAATGACCCTGCCCGTGGGGGTGACGGTGCTGCCCTCGGGAGCGAGCACGAGGGCGTCGTGCTCGGCGTCGAGGTCGATGTCAGGGGTGACATAGTAGGTCGTGTGCGACACGAGCGACCCTCCTTGGTTGCCCTCCCGGTGTACGCGCCTACCTCTGTGTCCGAAACCCCCTACCGGCGGCGTAGTTCTTCCGTGTCCGGCGCAGCCGGGAAGGCCGGGGGGTTTCGCGCACCCTGTCCCCCGCGTACTACCGACACAAGGAGGCTTCATGCTCACCCCCCGAACCCCCCGAACCCACACTCGGCAGGAGCCGGTGCCCACGCCTTTCGCCGCTGCGGAGCGGCGAGGTATGCGGCTCGCGCTCTCCCTCGCCGCGCACCTCGCGGACGAGACGACCGACCCCGAGGTGGGCGGTGAGGCAGAGGCGTTCTGCTTCTACATGACGCAGGCGCTTCTCGCACACCAAGCCATGCACGGGCTGACCGACCTTGAACGCGGGGGCGAAGCATGAGCACTCCGTGGTTGGAGGGAACCCCCTTCCTGCCCGAAGTCATGTCCGGTGACCCCGTACATGAACGGGTCATACAGGATGTCGTGTCGGGGAAGTACAAGACGCCCGAGGCGTTGGCGGCGCTGTTCAACATCCCCGGCGTCGGCTTCCACCGGAGCCTCTACTACTTGACCATGAGCCTCGCGCACTTCCGCTTGGCGGGTCGGCAGGTGTTCGTGCTTCCGCCGACCATGCAGGACATGCTCGCGGAGACGAGCATGGACGGCGTGCAGTTCAAGGAGGTCAAGTTCCCGTACCCCTGCTTCTACGTCGCGCTGCCCAAGAGCAACTTGCGCCTGTGGGGCGGGGAGCGGACCAAGTGGCACACGCTCGCCGGGGTCATGGTGCAGAACATTGGCGACGACGCCATGAACCTGTACCTGTGGGCACCTCCGAATGAACACTCGCAAGGGCCGGGAGACGACGCGGCGTTTTGGGCTTGTTTACGGTACGACCGGGACGGTCGGGACATGGAGCAGACCGTCCGCACGGTGCTCACAGACCCGAAGGCCGAGCACCCAGTCAAGGACGACCTCACCCCACTCGGGCAAGAACTCGACCTTGCCTTCGACCACCTCTCCGTAACCGACGAGGTGCGCCAAGAACTCCACGAAGATGTGGTCAAGGCGGTGCGTATTGTCGTGAACGCGCTCATGTACCTTGACAGCGCAGGGGCCGAGCAAGAGCGTGACCCGGCTTGTGTCGAGGGCGAACAGAAGCGTGTCGAACTGGAACGGGTACTCGCCCGGTTCAAGAACCCGAACAAGAAGCAGGCACGAGGCGTCCGTAAGCAACTCGACACGCTGCCCAAGGACAACCTTGTGTGGCTTGGCCGGTCGGTCGGGCGCACGCTCCCTGCCCGTGAGAACATGGGCGGGAGCGAGGCTGGCACCCGGCGGCACCATTGGGTGCGCGGGTATTGGTGGCCGAAGCGCGAACTCTCCTACGAGCGGCAAATGGCCGAAGCCCGCGACCGCGTGGTGAAGGCACAATGGGAGCGGGACGAAGTGCGTATCCGGCTCGGGGCGCTCGCCTCTACGGACACGGACGGAATGGCCCGCGAGGCGCTCGCGCTCATGGGGGCAACGAAGCACCTCAAAGCGTGTAAGGAGGAGGCAGACCTCCTCGCAGCCACCAAGACGCGCAAGCGTCGGTGGGTGCAGCCCTACGAGCGGAATGTGGAGGCCGAAGCCTCCGTTACGCACACCTACGCCTTTCCTGACCCCTGACCCGAGGACTGTCCCCATGCCCTACTCGTTCGACACCGATGACGATGCGGACTTCAACTACGGCCCGTGCGAGGACTCCGAGGACTGTGGCTGCGCCGAGGTGGGCGAGGCGGACGAAAGTTGGCGGCAGGGGGACTTGACGCTGACGCTCTACCGCCCCGTCGAGGGGCAGGAAGAACCCTTGTTCCTCACCGTGGTGGTGGTCGGCGGCATGGCCCCGTGGGCGACCTGTCATTGCGGGCATGTGGTGACCGGACCTCCGCACGAGGACCACACCCTGACCTGCTGCGGCGTGCAGGAGAACACCTTGCCGTGGAACGATGGGGACTATTGGGTGCTGGAAGCGGTGGACGAGGACGGGAACCCTGTGACCCTCACGCCCACCGAGTACCGGGACATGCTCGCCACGGCTGCGGCCACACCTCCCGGTATGCAGGTGTTCTGACCCGGCCACAATGAAGCCTGTATAGGGTTGGCGTGAGTAGCATAAGTCGGGGGCAGGAGTCCGAGTGGCAAGCACGCAACCCTTTCTTCTGCTCGTGGACGGCAAGGTGACCCCATGTTGGGACACGGCTCGCGCTGTCTACCCCCACGACGGCACCGAGCCCAAACACAACATCGAAGTCCACCTCACGAAGAAGGGCGTGCAAGTCAACATTGTGGACGAGCAGAACACGCTCGTTGAGACGGTTCATGTCCACCGGGAGGACAAGACCTTCAATGACGAGTTCGACGGGGACGACCCCGACACGCAGGACATTGCGCCCGAGACGGCGGACGGGGCGTTGGAGAACGTGCATGGCGCACTCCTCGCCTGTGCCGAGTTCGGCGTCCCCCTCAAAAACATCTTTGAGTACCTACTCTCGCGGGCGGCAGAGATAGCCTACGCAAGTGCAATGCCCCCGACCAAGTTCGTGGCGACTTGCACGGGCGTCTACGAGCAAGTTCTCACCGCGCAGTCTGAGAACCAGCGCACGCGCGGCGAGGCGTAGTTCCAAGGGGTCTTGGTCGGGAGAGGCGCGGGGCGGTGCGAGGCCGCAAGCGGTGAACAAGAAGGAAAGAAGCCCGACAAGCGACCCCCGCACCCCCGGCCCGAGGGGACTATACCTCGCGGCCAATGACCTTGCGGAGCCACAGCCCGAGGCGCAGCCCCACCGTCGAAGTGCGGGTGAGCAGCCGGTAGAGCCGCTCGGTGTCGGTGACATCCTTCGCAGCGGTGTGCGCCCCCTCCTTCGACCACCCGAGGAACGCTCGGATGGTGTCGAGAGAGAGTTTGTCCAAACCCAACGGGGCGAGGCGCGTGTAGGCGAGCGTCACCGTGTCTACCTTGTGGTAGGGCAGGTGCGGGTTCAGCCCCACCTTCCGCATGTGGCCTGCAAGCATGTCGAGGTCGAACCCGACGTTGTGCCCAACGACCACGGTGCCTTTGAGCACGGCCATGATTTCGGGGCCGACCTCCTTCATGGTCTTGGCTCCCTCCCACCGCTCGGGGAAGCGGGCGTAGCCGTTGACCTCCAACGCCTTCGGCTCGGCGTCCTCCAACCGCTCGGGCCGGATGAGCCAATGGTGCATCCGGTTCCCGACCATGACGGCCACTTCAATGACCTCGTGCCGACCGGGCACGAGCCCGGTCGTCTCGGTGTCGAGGAACGCCAACGGCTTGTCACGCAGGGTGGGCATGGTGAGCAGACTCCTTCACTTGTTGTTCATGCGGAGTACGCGGGGCGAGGGCATGGCGAAACCCCCACGGTGCGGACTTTATACCCGTAGGAAGTGCGGAGGTTCTTACCATGCCCGCTCGCTCCAACACGTCCGAGTACCAGCCTGCTCCCCCCATCAACCGTCTGCCCACCAAGGGTGGCAAGGTCTACACGGGCATCAAGTTCCGTGACGGCTCGACCAACCCCGGCGTGAAGCCGAATATGTGCGTGGCCCCGCCTCCCGGCGAGACGCGCCTGCCGAAGATTTCCAACCGCCTGTGACCTCCGAGCGGCGGGCAAGGGGCGGGGAAAGCGCCATGACACGGGTATAGCCGCGTCATGGCGCTCCCCTCCTACTCCCCGCCAACATCTCTTTCCAGCCCGCTCTTTGAGCAGGTGGTGAAGGCGTTGCTGCCGCCGTTTCAGACGGCCCTCGGGGGCTTGCCCGGTTTGACCGACATGGTGTGGCAAGCCCCCTCGGGGCTTCGCGCGGTGTGGGCAACTTCCCGCGACCCCGTGTTCGCCACGACCACGGTGACGCTCCGTGTCCTGCCTCCCGGTCAGTCCGTAGAACTTGTCGCCAAGCAGTCCTTGTCCGAGTTGGTGCTCACGGCCACCCGCTCGGAGCAGGAAGTTGCGCTTCTGCTGGCAGAGTCCGTCAAGTTCTGCTGCGGGCTTCTTGCGCCGCACTTGTACGAGCACGACCCGCGCAAGGGAGACATGGTAACGACGAACCGCCCCGAACTCCCGGTCAACTTGCTGTTCGACCCGCCGGGGCAGAGCCCACCCACCTTCGTTGTCACGGCCCCCTGCACCGTCTGCGGCAAGAACTTCTTGCTCATGTTCGGCACGCAGGGACACGCGCTTGCCGTATGGGGCGGCGGGAACCTCGGCTTTCTCCACGCCGAGTGTTGTGAAGCCGTGGGGGTTTCGCTGCGCCTTTGACCTGCGTACTCCTGTCACGACCCCCCAAGGAGGAGCGCAGCATGGTTTCCCGAGAGCAGGCCCTCGTCGTCTACGGGCAAGTGCTTCAACAGGCGTTGAAGTTCCGCAAGGAGGGGCAGGAGGTCGCCATGACCTTCTTTCTCGTCCTGCCCGAGAAGACCGTAGTGGTCCCGGCGGCCATGCTGCCGACCTCGGACAAGGACCAACTCGCACTCATGGTGCGGGCGCTCGCGGCGCGCGTAGGTGCCCGGTATGTCATTCATGTAGGCGAGGCATGGATGAGCGCCATGACCACGGCTGGGGACGGTGCGCCATCGGAGCAGCCCGACCGGCAAGAGGTCGTGCTTGCGAGCGTGGACGGCCCCGGCCTCCGTCGCATGACCCTCGTGCCCATCCTCCCGAATGGCAGGTTCGGGGAGCCGACCGTGACCGACGAGTACGGCGGGCGCTTGACCGACTTCACCGACAGCGGGGAGTACCACTAATGGTTGGCCCGCTCACCATGCCCCCGACCGTGGAGCCGGGGGTCAAGGGCTTCGTGTCGAGTTCCCCGACAGGGTGACGCTTGCAGAGCGCGTGGCACGCACGGCGTTGGTGGCTGCGGTCATTGACGCCCACCATGAAGGGTGGCCTGTACTTCAATGGGAACGCATGACCCCGCCCACAACGACGGCGGCGGTGTTGTAGTCCGTCTATCGGCGCGGGGATGGCGAGAGCGCCGATAGAGGAGGCCCGCCTGCCTCATGCCCCTGCCCCCCTCCAAGAAGCACGACCCCGACGACCACGCTGCGGACGAGCAGGAGTGGGGGAAGGCCGTGCAACTTGCGAAGTCGCAGGGACATGACCCGCACGACTACGCCTACCTCATGGGTGCCTTCAAGGCGCAGAACCCCGAACGGTTCGCCGTTCGACCCTCGGAGAAAGCCGACATGGGCGCAGTTCAGTTCGTCCGCACTCCCGCCCGCGTGGCTTCTACCGCTCGCCGTGTGGCCCGCCTCTACGCCGCCCGCGTGGCCTACGAAGAAGGTCTGAAAGACCTTGACGGCCTCGGGTGGACGAACGGCACCGTCGAGGAGAACGAGTTCCACGGCGAAGGCTCGCTGTTCCCGCCGGGGCGCGACGGGCAGGGCGGCAACTCGCAGTCCTACGCCCCGGTCCCGACGAACGGCCTCACCAAGATGCTCTCCAAGAACAAGGCTCCCAAGACCGCAGGGAGCATGTCTCACGAGGACGCCATGCGGGTTCTTCGCAAGGAGAACCCCGACTGGCCTCCGAGCGAGTTGGAGCAAGCGGTGGGCACGACCTCCCCACGAATGAGCCCCGAAGCCCGCCGTGTGTGGAACCGCTACCGCTCCCTCGTGAAGTGAGCGAGGTGCGCGCATGAGCACTTGCCTTCCACCGACTCCTCCGACCCCTCCCGCACCGACGCCGAGCAACGGGAACTACGGCTACTGGACCTACAACGGCACCAACGGCTTGAAGGGTGCCGCGTCCACGGTCGAAGTTCTACCGGACGGCAGGCGTGTCGTTGTGCGCGACCCTCACAACCCCGCGCTGTTGGAGGATGCGTTCATCATCTACTCCATTCAGCGGGTGCCCCAAGCCCGGCACGACTTCAACCGTCTGTTCCCGACGCTGCTGCCCGAGGAGCAGGCCCGGTATGTGACGCTCTTTGCGAACAACCCGCGAGCCGCCCTGCCCCTGCTGAATGACCAAACATTCAGCGACAACCTGCAACTTGCGGCGAACACAGCGGGCATCCACCTCAACTTGCCGAAGCCTCCTGCCCGCACCGTTCCCGGTCGCCCGCTCAACTGGAGGCCCACGCCGTGACCACGCCCCCGCCCTCCGCACCGAGCAAGTCGTTCCCGCCTGCCCCCGCACCGGGGAAACCCACTCCGAACAAGCCCCTCCCCTTGGAGTCGAAGAAGTTCCTCGCCTTCCTCATTGGTGAGGTGTCGTGGAAGGTGGTGCTCGTCGTAGCACTCGTCGTGTTTCACGAGGACTTCAAGGAAGTCGGCGCATGGGCTTGGTGGTTCATGATGGCCGTGGTGGTGACCGCCGGGTTCTTGGAGGTCGGGTACATTGGCGGGCAGGCGTGGCTCGACAAGTATGTGCGGGTGGCCGAAATCGCCCGAAACAACAAGAACTCCGAGGAATAGCCCATGTCCCGCATCCCTTACCGTGCTCTCATGCGCCCCCAACGCACGCCCCCGGTGCAGCGCCCCGGCTTCTTCCCTGACCCGCCCGCGCCTGTCGCGGCTCCTCCCGAGCCCGAGGCCCCTGTGGTCGAGGCCCCTGTGGTCGAGGAAGCCCCCGAACCCGAGGCCCCTGTGGTCGAGGAGCCGGTGGTTGAGGAGCCGGTGGTTGAGGAGCCGGTGGTCGAGGTGGAAACCCCGCCCGAGCCGGTCATGGAAGCGGTCGCGTCCCCCGAACCGGCTTCCGAGCCCGTTCCTGCTGCCCCTCCCGCACCCCCGGTTGTACCGAAGGTGAACTCCGCAAGCAGCAAGGCCGACCTTCTTTTTGTTGCCGCCGCGTTTGGGTTGACCAACATCTCTGCCACGAACACCCGTGCCGAGATTTGGGCCGCTATCCAAGCCGCAACCCCTTGAACTCCTATGTTGGGGCTGACCTATTGTGTCAACCATGCTCGTGGAAGTCTACTCCCCGAGCGGAGGTTACGGGTTCTGCGTAGGAGAGGGCCACCGCGCTTACTTCGCAGCCGACGCCTTCGTGCGGACCACGGACGGCCCGCCTCCCATTGCGGGGGAGCGGGTCGAAGTGCATGGTGTGCGTCCAAGTTCTGACCCGGCCAAGGCGGACAAGGCCCGTCAGGTCGTGCGCTTGGACCCGCCCTTGAAGGTGACGGGGCGTGTGCGGTCGTTCGACCACCGTGCAGGGTGGGGCTTCGCGGAGAGCGTGGACGGCAAGCGGTACTTCCTCCACCGGAGCGACATGGTGCAGCCGTGGCTTCCTGCGGCGGGCGACGGGGTAGAGTTCTTCGCAGGGCTGCGAAACAACAAGCCGCGAGCCTGCTACGCACAACCCGTCGTGCAGACTTCATTGTGAGGGGCCAAGTGAGCGACCGCAATATGTTCGGAGGGGGCAACGCCGCCAACCTCTACACGCCCATGAGCGAGTTGGAACAAGAAGTGCTCGTGCGGCTCGTGGAGAGCGGCGACTTGCAGGTGGTCATTGTCGGGTGGGGCTTCGTCTCCAAGCCGCGCATCACCTTCGGGGACTTGCGACTCTCGCTCGCGTTCCGGCTGACCTTCGACCGGCCCGAAGTCCCCGTGGACTTGTGGTATCTCGACATGGAGTTGCGGACGGGCTCGGGGCGGTTGCTCTACAAGGAGCGCCAGCCCACCACTTACGGCGGCAAGCCCATCCAAGCGGGCGCGGGCATCTACTTCGACCTCGTGTGGGACATTGCCATCAAGAGCATGGACCCGGCGCTCGTGCGAGATGTTCTTCCCGGTGCGACGGGGCTGACCTCGCGCTTGCAGGACAAGGACACCCGCGACTTCACGCTGTTGGGCAACATGAAGTTGAACTCCGCGGAGAAGCGGGCGCTCGTGACGCTGCGGCAGGGCGAGGCGTCGTTGAAGGCGCTGACCGCCGAGCGGCTCAAGACCCGCAAGTAAAGCCGGGTGGGGGGGTTTCGCAGCCCGAGGGGCCTGCGTACTCCCGTACATGAACACCGTCACCACCACCTCTCCCGCCCGCACCCTCGTTATCGGGGATGTGCATGGCTGCGTTGAGGAGTTCAATGAACTCCTCGCCACCCTCGCCCCCGTCGCGGGCCACGACACCGTGGTGCTCTGCGGGGACTTGGTGGACAAGGGGCCGCACTCCGCGCAGGTGGTGGCCCGTGCCCGCGCCCTCCGCGAGAGCGGGGTCAACACGGTGCTCGTCATGGGCAACCATGAGGAGAAGCACACGCGCTTCCGTGCGCGGCTTGCCAAGGGCGAGGACACCTCGGCCTTGAAGGGTCACGAGGAGATGGCGTCCATCACGGCGGGTCTGTCGCCCGAGGACACCGCGTTCCTCGACACGGCGGTCCTGTTCCACCGGCTTCCCGAGCACGGCGTCACGGTCGTCCACGCGGGCATTCCGCTTGGGCTGGCCTCGCTCCCCGAGGACACGAGCACGCTCTCCCGCAAGGAGCGCGACCGCCTCGCCCTCGTCTGCCGCGTTCGCTTCGTGCGCCCCTCCACGGGTGGCATGGTCCCGCTCGGGCAGGAGCGGGACGGCGACGAGTTTTGGGCCGTCTCTCACGACGGGCGCTTCGGGCATGTCCTGTTCGGCCACGAGCCGTTCATGGGCGAGCACGACGGGCGCTTCCCGCACGCCACGGGGCTCGACCACGGCTGCGTCTTCGGCGGGCGGCTGACCGCTGCGGTGCTCGTTGAGGGCCGGGACATGGAGTTCGTCTCCGTTCCTGCCCGCGCCGTCCACGCCGCGCACCTCCACGCGGAAAGTTGAGCAAGGGGGGTTTCGCTCACTCCCTGCCCCGCGTACTCCAACCACGAGGGACGACGCCTCACCCGCAAGGGGACATAACGACGGTCGCAACGGCCCGTAAGGCTTACCTCCTTCGGTAGCGGGCTTCGGAGTGGTAAGGTAGGCGGACCCCCGCGACACAGGGGGCGGTCGGGGTGGAAGGCCCCGTGCTCTTTCAGTTTCGGAATGCACTACCGAGTGGGGCGCGGGCCTGTCCTCTCTGCTCTCTGGTAGTGCAAACCGGAACCTTCCGAGGTAACCCTTGCGCTAAACAGGGGTGAAGTTACGGAAGGAACGAGCGCGCTGACGACAGCCGGTGAGGGGTGCAAGCCCCCTCCCTCCTTGGGAGGTTAGGGAAGGAGGCGCGGTAAGGGGGAGGGGTGGTTACCTCTCCCGAGCGAGGGCGGCACCGGAGCCACACGGTGCCGCCCGACTTGTTTTTGGAGGGCAGGGGGTTTCGCAGGGCTGCATAGGCGCGTACTCCTTGCATGTTCAACACCCTCACCGTCAAAGCCGTCTGCACCGCGTGCGGGAAGGGCACCGTCAAGCACAAGGTCACGCTGACCAAGTGCGGGGCCTTCCTTCACCCCGCAAAGTGCTATCGGTGCGGACACAAGTGGGAGAGTAGCCATGACCGTAAGCCCCCTTCCCCTTGACAGGCTCGCCCTCCGCATCGAGAGCCTCATGCAGACCTCGACCTACGGCTGGTCGCCGGGCGACGAGTGGGACATGCGGCGGCTGCTGCCCGACCCGCGTGACCAAGACCAAGAGGGCCGCTCCCGGCTCCCGCATCCCGACCGCCTGCGCGCTGCGGCACGGGCGACGGGCGAGGGGAGCACCGTGAGCCTGCCCGACTACCATCGGTGGCTGCGGTGGTGCATGGACTTGGAGCACCACAAGACCCGCAACCACCCCTCCCACCCGCACCGCGTCATGCGCGACATGGCACGCGGAAAGTTCCCCCTATGACAACGACCCCCCGTGTCCGCGAGCGCATGGCTCGCAACTTCATCAAGAGCCGTGGACGCGCAAAGTTCCGCACCTTGCTCTCTCTGTTGGAGAAGCAGGAGAGCGGTCAAGTCATTGGCGACTTGCTCGGCGTGAGCCGCGAGCGCGTCCGTCAATGGAGGGACGCCTTCGGGCAGACCGTGACCATGTACCGGGTGTTCCCCGAGGTGCAGCGGTGCTTGCCCGTGCCGCAGCCCGCCCGGTCGAAGCGACCGGGGCACCATTCCCGGTGTGAGTGGGACGACTGCCAAGGCGGGTGCCACGACCTGTTCTACGAGGGGTGACGCTGTGCTCCGCAAGTTCAACCGCAAGTTCAAATACGACGACTTCCGCACGGGCGTCAGGAGCACCGTCTCTGTCGAAGTGACCGAACGCACCACCTTCTTGGAGTTGTGCGACCGGCTCGTGGAAGCCCTCGCACCTATTGTCGGTGCGGGTGCCGACACCGGAGTTCTCTCCATCGGGGTCTTTGGGCGTGGCTCGCTCGTGGTCCTCGACACGGCCCGTAAGGTGCAAGTGGGGAGGCTCTTGGCTCAAACCTCGCGCCCGTAAAGAAGAAAGAGGGCACGGTAGGGGGTGGAGGTCATTGGAAAGCATGGGTACTCCAATGCACGGTCCAAAGAGCCGTGTGAACCATGAACGGAGAATCAACCATGCAGACCGTCAACCTGACCCTCATGTGGTGGCTTGCTCACGGGGCCACCGCCCCCGAGGCCGTCGTCGTGTACGAGGCCCTCTCGCCCGGCAAGAAGGCGCTGTGCCGCTTCGCGCTCGGCCCCGAGGTGTGGACCCCCCGCGCCGAGTTCGACGCCAGCGGCGAGTGGCTTGGCACCGTGACCCCGCCGATGCGCGCGTACCACCCGGTGTTCACCTCGCCCACGGTTGACAAGGGCGACGAACTCCCGCCCCCGCCGCCCGAAGTCGTCGTGCCCGTCTACGCCGACCCGACGCCCACCTTGTGCGCCCTGTCCGAGAGCGGTGTCTCCGAGAGCGAGGAGAGCGAGGACAAGGGTGACGAGGGCAGCACGAAGCGCCGTGGTCCGCCCGCGACGGTGTGCCCGCCCGAAGTCGAGGCCCTGCTCGGCACCGACAAGGACACGCTCATCGCCGCGCAGACGGGCTTCTCGCTCCACCTCATCAGCAAGTGGCGCACCGAGCGCGACATCCCCCGCTACATCAAGG
>SXGQ01158857.1_pt1 | contig 21447 bp, 34 predicted proteins | sample 3178371 | NCBI WGS metagenome assembly SXGQ01 (sample SAMN11356859, study PRJNA531348) | freshwater metagenome | isolation source: freshwater sample F1-20 | place: China: Fuxian Lake, Yuxi | collected 2017-12-25 | reverse complement strand
GTATCAATGGCCTAAGAACGAGCACGTTCTCATGGTCTTTGGTCAAGAACAAGTTGGAATCCCGAAGGAGGTTCTTGATATTTGCCACGATACGCTCTATATTGAACAGTACGGATCTGTCCGTAGTTTAAATGTTGGTACAGCAAGCGGAATCGCTATGTACGACTATTGCTCTAAAACACTCTGAGAACAAACAAATGCCAAAAGCAAAAACAAACAAAAGGCCTACAAAGCAACAAATGCGGGTTGCTATTGCCAATGATGTTATTTCACAAATTAAGTCAAAAAAGCTAATTCCAAAGCCCGGCGTGTGGATTTGTGACCCAAAGATGGGAAGTCTTGATGAGCACATTGAAAATTTAATTGACGAGGCAATGGATGACCCAAAAAACGACACTTGCAACTTTACAGAATTTAACGCCCGCGATTTTACCAAAAAGGTAAATAAATGCGAGGTATGTGCGCTTGGTTCAATCTTTGTTTCTGCTGTAAATCTTTATGATGGTGTAGAACTAAAAGATGGAGGAGAGGCGGCAAGTGTTTTTGAAGAGCTTGACCTGTCTCCTCTATCAAAGTATTTTTCACCAGCATCTCTAGCTTTTATTGAGTGCTGCTTTGAGGGAGAAGACAGTGCTCACTGGTGTGATATTGATGGAAAAGAATCTGCGATTGGCATTGCTTATCACCGATCATTTCGTTCGTCAAAAGAACGACTTATTGCAATTATGAAAAACATCGTCAGAAATAAGGGCAATTTCGTTCCAGAACAAGATCTCACAAAAGAAATGCTTATTGAGCATCTTTCAGCTATGATAATGTAACATAAGCCCCTGCAAGTCAGGGGCGCTTGGGGTCGTAGACCAACGGCAGAGTCAGTTGACTCAAAATCAACAAAGTGTGGGTTCGAATCCCACCGGCCCTATTATGAAAGACGACTATGAATACAACTATGTTTGGATTTGCAACGACTGCGCAAGGGAAATGAATGCCAAAAAAGCAATACGAATATCAACATACCATACAGGAGTATGTGACTTTTGTGAGCAAACAAAAACAGTTACGGAAACAAGAGACTGGGGATACCCAGGCTTCAAAGAAAAAAATAACAAAGGCTGAGATATTTGACGAAGTTATCTCTTATGTTGCTATAATAATCACACTTCTCTTTGTAATAATACCACTGCTGCTTGTTGCTGCTGCGGTTATTTCTGCAGGATACAAATTCCCAAACTAACATGATCTGGCTAACATCTGACACACACTTTGGTCACTCAAACATCATCAAGTATTGCGATAGGCCATTTAACTCAATGGAGCAAATGGAAGAGGTTATAGTAAACAACATCAACTCAATGGTTGGAGAGCGCGACGAGCTATACCATCTAGGAGATTTTTGCTTTCACTCCAACGGTAAAAAGTGGGAGACTGAAGTAAACAGAGTTCTTGATCGAATCAAATGCAAGAACATTTATCTCGTTTGTGGCAATCACGATCCATCTGCCGCATACGCTAAAAATCGCACGACATCCTTCAAAGGCATTTACGATTATTACGAGATGTCGGCAAAGCATTTGTTTATGTCAATGCCTGAAAATCGACGTAACACAAAGATCATTTTGATGCATTATCCAATTGAGTCATGGAGCAGCCAAAACTACGGATCAATTCATCTTCACGGACATACTCACGGCAAGCTGTTTTCAACAATAAAGAACAGGTATGATGTTGGTGTCGATGTGAATAATTATATGCCTATTTCACTCATGCAAGTCATGGACAAGATTGGAATGGAGAACAACTAATGGAATTCACAGATCAAAACGGAAAAACATGGACGCCATCTGAAATGGCTGCAGCACTAATGATTCACACAACTCTTTTTATTGCAAAGGTCGTTATTTTCTGCCTTATCTTTAATAAGATGCGCGGAGGTTCGCTATGACAGCTATAGTAGAGGTAAAGATAAACACACCAGAAGATATGATTGCGTTTGGTAACGCGATCAAAGAGTTCGATATTGAGCATCTTAACGTTTCTTCTACATATGGATACAGCACGGTTTCATACGAATGCACAAAAAAAGAACTATTTAAGATCAGAGAGTTTTGGCGAAATACCTTTGATGGTTGCCGCGTAGTATCATACTGATAATATGTTCCCGTAGCTCAGTTGGATAGAGCATTCGCCTTCTAAGCGAATGGTCAGTGGTTCGAATCCACTCGGGAACGCTTAATTAAGAAAGAAAACAATGGGATATTCAGTTTCGACAATCTACGGTGAAGGACAAAAATTTTATTCCAGCGTTGACCAAGGATCAACATATCTTGGTGTCACTTTTGCAGAGCCTTTGCGATTTGATGCCAACTACTCAATTACAGAACCGCGATCTGCAGCAATCAACCAACCAACGGTAATCAACTACGATGCACCGGCCCATAATTATTTTATGGGTACATTTAGTGGCTTCTGGATTCATAAAATTTACAGAGACGGACATCTAGTTCATACTGTTCAAGGCGTTAATCAAGATCTGTTTATTCCAATACAGCACGATTACGTACAAAGCGTTTCTATGTCGTTTTCTGCTGAGACAATTCCATACGATGGACCAGTCAGACCACCAGTGCCAGCCCCATCAGTTTGCTCAGCTCTCCTGCTAGGGCTTGCGGTAGCGTCACTAAGAAAAAGAGCGCGATGAGAAAGAAGCGAAAGAAAAAAATGGCAACGCTTGAAAGACGGCCTGTGTTCTCCAAGATGAACGACACACAGGTTAATGAGTACATTATTTGCTACATTGAAAATCGCTTTCCACGAAGTGGGCCACTAATCGGCAAGCTCCCAGTATCAGAAAGAGACGATGCCGTTCAGGAGATTTACATTGACCTTTGGGAAAATCGCTTTTCCTACGACCCACAAAAGGCGGACTTTTCAACCTACGCCTTTAATCGTGGCCGTGGTGTTGTAAAAGATTTGCTAACTAAAAAGAACAAAACATACAGAGTTGCGTCAAAAATCTTTGAAGAGAGACCAAGAAGTTACTATACAGAAAACTCTGTTGATGAATCTGTGGAGCAAGTAGAAAAAATCCTCAGCAAGATTAAACCAGAACACGCCCAGATAATGCGGATGCGTTTTGTTGAGGACATGACAATTGATGCAATTGCTAAGACGATTAACTGCAGCAAGCAGAAGGTCTATCAAGTAATTTCTAGGGCTTGTGAAGAGGGGAAAAGGTGTATTAACGGTTGATGAAGAGGTACAATGACGCAAAAAGGATTCTATTTGCAGACTACAAAAACATAATGTCTGCATATAGTCTCATTTGTACCCAAATTGAAACGCAGGAAAGCGAACTAACAGCTGAACAGGTATCAGCAAAAGCAGCTTATTACACTGTTGTTTGGAGATATCTTGAGGGCGTTTCGCCAATGGTTTCAGCTATAGACAAGTTTATAAAACAAAACCTCGACACTGTATTGTCAGATATAGACAGCGAACTTGCCATTGCAATATTGATTGAAAGCAAGATACACGATCTTGAAAGAGCTGGTCTTGCGTCTGTTGTGCGAAAAGAAGACGGTACTACCGTAATAAACCTCACGGAAAAAGGCAAAGAGGTTTCCAAGAAACTCAAGCGAGATGTGCGAGATCAATAATGATTGAAAAGTCAGACAAGTCGGTTCCAACCGAAATTCTTTTTGTCCATATCACAACTAACCTTGCTCTGCATATGCAGTCAACAGTCAATCATCAGCCAACGATGAGTGCTGCTGAACGAGAATACGGTATCATCAGCAAAGAGCTGAAGAAGAACTTTTCGTTCATCTATACAGTGCTTGAATCAATCGTCATGTATGACAAGGAATGGGAAAAACAAATTACCGTTTCCGCAGCACTGCTTGCCGTTGAAGCTTTTGTTATTTCTCAGCAGGCTGGGTTTTCACCAGAAAAATCCAAAGATATTGAATTCATCCTTGAGTGGACTTCGCTACAATATAAGAACGGCACGTATCGTGCCAACAAACCAGGATATAAATGGCGAACAGCACTAATCTTTCTTCTACTAGACGAAATCAGCAACGAGGAAAAGCCTCAAAAGCAAAAGCGCAAAGCAAAAAGCTAAAGTTTAACAGCGGAATGTACGCCCAGATGTTGTTTCCATCTGTTTGTCACTTGAACGGATGGGAATGTGCGCGTCCATTGCTCGAAGAACTTCATTACGATTTTGTGGTTCGTGGAATTGTACATAATGAATTTGCAACAATTCAAGTCAAGCAGTGCTACTATGACAGAAACAAAGAATCATTCCGATGTGACATCCGCAAAAAAGCAAGCGGGAATAAGAAAGTTCCTTATGAAGAGGGCGATTTTGATTTCTTGGCGATCTACAACCCGATCTCAGATGCGTGGTATTTACTTCCGTGGCAATCCGTCAGTCATATCTCAAGCGAAATTTCAATAAATGACAATTATTCGAAGTATCGAATCAAAGTGGACTTTCCGTTCGCTGGACCAGATCTTGGAAGAATTCGAGCAAAGAAAAAGCGAAAATAAAAAGATAGCGCAACAATTTAGCTATACTGATATGAACAAAGGTGACGGGAGTACGGTACTCGTCACCACCAACGGAGATGGTAAGCCTGAGGGTTGTTTGTGCAGGCACTGCTACCAGAAGTTGGATCATCTACCGTTTTCGTATGGAAAATATGTTAGCCCAATATGCGTAAAGTGTTTACGCGACATTGCTTGGATTGAGTCACCTAATAATACAAAGGAGAACAAGATGAAGAAGAGAACATCGAAGAACGATCCGTCAGTAGTCCAAATCAACTGGAGCGAGTTTGAAACAATGGTTGGCAATGGAACAGCAAAGCTAGTCGCTCTTGCGCAAACTTACAACATCTACCCAAATGACATGCGTGACATGATCATCGCCAAGTACGGCGACAAGATTGAATTCAAGCGTGGCAAGAACGGTGGCGTTCGCTTTAAGTCCGCAATTCCGCAAGCTACAATGTGACATGAGCTTCAACTGGAATAAAACCAAAGTCGTATCGGTTGTTGGAAACACAGGCAGCGGAAAAACCGCTGCTTGTTTCAATATCCTTTCCTCTGTAAAGGACAGAAAAACATACATTGTCGATCATCCTTTTCCGGAAGCACTTGAGGGAAGTGGTGTTGAAAATATTCCGTCAATCTCTTTTGAGGATGTATCTGATTGCGTGATCTGGGTTGACGAGCCACAGCTAGTTTTTCCGAAGTACGAAAGACGCAACAACGATGCTTTGTTGATGATGTGCTCTCTTGCCAGACAACGAGACATCACGCTTGTGTTCTCAACAAGTGACACTCGTTGGATCAACAAGGGGATGGAGTCTTATGTTGACACATGGCTAATCAAAAATCTTGACTTCAATATGGTCAAGCAGGGAAGTATCATCAAGAAGATTATCGCACAGAAAAATCACAACATCATGCCATCGGCCTTCAAGCTTGCGCAGGAGGAGGCTATATTGTATTGTCCTAACCAGCTTGATCGACCGCAGAAGGTAAAAATGGGCCTTCCGTCATTTTGGAGCGACAAGCTAAGCAAGCCGTACAAGTATTCAGCACTAAACTCATCTAACATCTTTGGAGAATAATTATGATCATCAAGGTAAAGCACGAAACTGAAAATCCACAAATCTTTTCTGTAGATCAACCAGCAAAGTACAACAGCGGACACCACGAATTGTACTGCCGCTTCAGTAATTTCTCGCCAGAAATTGGCAAGAGTTACAGCGTGAATCCTGTTCACGAGTGGGCTGACATTAATCACAAGGAAACAGTTATTGTTCACGGCGTAGCCTTTGATGAAAGGCCGATTGATGATATCAATTAATTTCGAAATTGATGGCGATGATTCTTCAACGGAAATAGAGTACGATGATGAATCAGAGGTAACAGATGAAGTTGCCTACAGAATTCTTTACTGCTCTCAGATCTCAAAAGAGTGCTTTCTTGATGCTGCTGATGCACTTGCCCAAATAATTGGTCTGGAAAAAACTCAAGCAATGGTTAAAGGAATCCTTGAAAGATCAACAACTCTAACGGAAGAGCGCAATAATCCAGGAGACACGGTTATACCAACCGTATTTTTGAACAATGACAACAACAGAAGAAATGCTGAGAGCGATTGACTCAGCACACGCGTTTTTATTTGATTTGATGAATCCGCAAAGCACAAAAAGGATTCCAGCAGAAATCAGGCAAAGGGCGCGCAGAGTCGTAAAGCATTTTCCATTTTCCTCAGACTACATGCTTCAGTGCTTGAGTTCAGATCAATTTGCATCCGAAAATATTTGCGAAGAACTTAAAGATCGATGTGAACATCTAGAAATTGATAGAAATAATCTCGCCGCTTCTACAGAAGCTATGCAAGAAAAGCTTTCAAAAGTTATTGAAGAAAGAGATGAAGCAAGATGGGAGGTCTGTGGCTTTCATCACCTGACAGGATTCCTTGCGGGGGATTACGCCAACTCCCGTGGTTGGAATTATCTCAATGATGAGAAAAAGTGGCCAGGATTTCCACAATCGGTAAGTGACTTCAAGCTGTTCCTTGAAGGTCAAGATAAGATTTTTCTTGAAATGAATGATCGACTTCGTAATGATAATAAGCAGTTGCTTAAGGCAATGGTGCTAGTTGAAACCATTACCAAAGATATTTCTGTATTGTCTACACGCCCGGCTGACATCATAAAGCGTTCTGAACTCGTGGATCTCATCAACGATTGGGGAGACACCGCAAGAAGTATCAAAAACTCAGTATACAAAATAGACAACAATGAGCAGTGAAAAAGACATTGTAAAAGAAATAGACTGGTATCTTGAAAATTGGGTTGGATCGACGGTTGAACAAAATATAATGCAAAGATGTAAAATTGAAATAATAAAACTTCGCAATGACATTGATTGGCATCAGTCGCAAGATGGTCTTTCTCAGATTCTTATAGAGCAATTACGCAAAAAGGTTAGTGAATGCGAACAATAATTGCTGGATCACGAGACATTACTGATCAATCTGTTGTTGATTCCGCAATTTTAGAATCTGGCTTTTCAGTGACAAGCGTTGTTTGTGGAGAGGCCCGAGGTGTGGACTTGCTTGGCAAGCGCTGGGCAAACAAGCAAAAAGTTCCAGTTATTAGTTTTCCAGCCCAATGGAATCTTCACGGAAAGGCTGCTGGTTTTATACGCAATACCGAGATGGCCGAAAACGCCGATGCCTTGATTGCAATTTGGGATGGCACTTCTCGTGGAACAAAAATGATGATTGATATTGCAAAAAAGAAAGGGCTTGTTGTTTTTGTGAAGACTGTCTCCCACAATATACAGGAACAAAATGAAGAAGAAGGTTGACTGGACAAAGAAACCAGAAATCCGCTGGGAGAAACGTCTGTGCCCTATTTGCAATGAGCCAACTGGCGAAATGAGTAGATGTCACGACCCGAACTCGAAGCGTATATTTGACTCTTCTGATGAAGATTCTCCATTTCCAAAAACAATAGAGGTAAATGGTGATATATTACCGCTTTTCAGCCCACAGTGTGCCTTTAGGAAAAGCAATGATTTTATGGTATTTGTTAATTTTCCCATCACCTATGACATGGCTGATTCTCTTGGTTCTATAGATGGTGTTGAGAAAATACTTGTCAAGTCACCATACAGAATGTTTGTAACGATAGCAGAGCAATTTGACGAAGCCCAAATAAAACAGCAATTTAACAAAACATATAGAGATCATATTAGCGAGAAAGCACAGAAAAATGAAGATAAAGGTTCTTGACCACGGACACGTTCAGCTTGTTGATCATATGGGTAGCGATTTGACTGTTGTTAATTCGGCTCGCGTATCCTTTAACAAGGAAAGCGATTGGGCCATGGATTATGCATTTGGAGAAAGCGACGAGAGTCCAGTAAAAACCCTGTCTCAAAAAGACAAAAACCTAATCAAGTATTTAGCTGAACACAAGCATTGGACGCCATTTTCACATCCGCAGATCACACTTCGGATCAAGGCACCAGTCTTTGTCCGGACACAGCTTTTCAAGCACAAGGTTGGTTTTACAGAAAACGAAGTAAGCCGACGCTATGTTTCAGACCCGCCTCAGGTATATCATCCACGATGGCGTGGTGCGCCAACAAATGGCGCAAAGCAAGGCTCAGAAGATTTTCTTGAGATCAATGAGGATCTCAACACAATAAACAGGCATTATGAAATGTCTGTAAAAGAAGCTGTGTGGACGTACGAAGAGCTTCTGTCTCGTGGCGTAGCACCTGAACAAGCGCGTTCAGTTCTTCCACAAGGCACTTATACTGAATGGTGGTGGACTGGTTCTCTTGCCGCATACTCACGAGTGTATCTACAAAGATCGGACGCACACGCGCAATGGGAAGTCAGGCAGTACGCTGACGCAATGAGTAAGATAATCGCGCCACTATTTCCGGTGTCTTGGGAACAACTAAAGAATGTCAAAACGGCAGGAGCTACTAGAGAAAATAATCATAACAAGCTTATCGCTAAAAGCGAACAGCAATAAGATTGTTTACGATTACGCATTTGTCAACGAACATGGTTTCTATGGTTGTGTCGTTGATACTGCATCTCTTGACCTTTTTGAACCAGGGCTTGCCCGAAACAACAGGCTTATAGCAGCCATAAACTACCCATATCAGGGTCTTAGCAAAGACAGCTCCCTTGATTGTCTAGTTAAGACCTTTTCCATTATGAATAGTTCTTGTATAGGAATAATAACCAGTCTTGATAAAAACGATGTTGAGTCTGGCAATTACGAAAAAATACGAGAGTTCTTACTTGAGCTTTCTGAGTTAGCGTCGGTTGAAAAACGTGTAGCGGTAGAGTTTTCTTGGTTAAAGTCAGATGAACATCTATCAAAACTCTTAAGTGTAATTGCTCCGTACGAAGAAATACGGCTTGTATTTTCTGGATTCTTGTCCAACCCAAAAGACCTCAAAGAGCTAAAGCAGGCATCAAAGATATGCAAAGTTTCGGGCTTTGAAAACTACGAATACTTTGGTTCTGTGCCCAATAAAATAGGAAACATATTTACCATATTTGATATGGGCTATAAGCTTGTTGGCACACCATCTGCAGCAATTCCTAAGCTATTATTAGATAAACTGTAATTACCATCAAAAAACAAACTAGTGTATTTTAAAACAAGAGGATACACATGGCAGTACAAACAACAGGCGGCTCAGCCCTAACAAACGCTTCATCGTTCTATGCTCAAACTATTCGTGGTCTTGGAATAAAAAGAAATCAAGACACCCCACCAACCACAACCATTGATAAGCTTGGTAACTTTACTGGTCTTTCAAAGGCTGATGTTTCTGTTCCAAGCTATGTTCAGACTACATTTGCCGCAGGCACTTTTACTGCGAGAGTAGCTGGCTTTGCCCAATCAGAGTTTCGCAGAAGGCCAGGAGATACGACCCTCGCTTCTGCTCAACCACTTGCCGGTATTGCTGAACATGTTGCTGATGGCGGCATGAAAACTTATAGCCTAATTAAAAACTATGACCTTAAAGAAACCCAACAGGGTGGGTCTGCCACAAGATGGATGGATCTTTACGGTCGTATTCTTGAGGTTGACGGAAGTAACATCGCAATTCTTGGCGACAAGGCAGCAAACCCAGAAATAACATCAACAACCTTTGATGCAGACAAAGCCCCTGGTAATGAAACTTACGACAAAAACAAGGGCAACACATATTACGCTAAGATTACTGGTGGGTATGTTGGGCCAAAGGGCGGTAATAAATACGACGTAGGCAAATAAACATAGGACATAAAAATGTCAACAAACATAACATCATTAAATAACAACAAAAGCGTCTTTAAGGGCGGTGGCAGAGACGTTGGTGTTGCAAACGAAATTGACAATCAGTCTATCGTTCCAACTCAGCCAAGCAACCAGTTTACAACCTTCAGAGGCCCTAAGCAACTAAAGCTTTCCGCTGGAACCACAGAAACCTTCACCGCAAGAGCAAAGCAAATAGATGATGACTACGAAACATTTCTTGTAAAGTTTCCGTTGGCGGCTGATGCTGTAGCAGAAAACGGAGCCATTTTTATTGCAGAGCACGACTATGTAATAGATTCAGTGCAAGCAAGATGGGGCGTTGCTTCAACTTCATTAACAGCAACTTTATACAAAGCCAATAGTGGAACAGCTCTTAGCGGAGGTACAGCCGTAAGCTCCAGCATTGATACTTCTACAGCAGCAGATACTAATGTTTCTGCAACACTTGTTTCTGAATCTGCTCGTGGAATATCGCAAGGTCAAACTGTCGGCATAGTATTTAGCGGAACAGCAACTAACCTTGTAGGTCTTGTCATAAGCGTAAAGGCACGTAGAGTTATTGCTGGAACTCGCCCAGGCAGCTACTTAGAATAAGGATAAAAATGTCAAATATTAAAGATCTGATTTTAAAACTTCAACGAGCCGTTGGTCAAGACGAAATGGGTATGACCCAAATGCCAATGACCATGCGGCAAACCCAAATGGGTGGTGAAAGCCCTGCTATGGCCCCAGATGCTATGCAAATGCAAATGATGATGCAGCAAAACCAAATGGGTGGTGAAAGCCCTGCTATGGCTCCAGAGGCTATGCAAATGCCAATGGAGATGGAAATGGGTGAAAATGAGATGCCAGAAATGGAAGAAATGGACACTTCTGAGGTTGACGAAGAAACCAAAGAAATGTTTATGAGCGATATAAATGCCTTGATTGCAAACGCTGGCGACATTGCTCAGCACGTAGAGCAGGGCAAAGAGATTGAGGCCTGGATGCTTGGCAAAATCACACTTGCTGCAGATTACATTTCAGCAGTAAGAGACAACTTTGTTGGCGACAAGTAAATAAATACAAACACTTAAAACAAGAACCGGCAGAAATGCCGGTTTTTGCTATACTATATTCGTGATAGCAAACATTTACACTATTATAAGCCCACTTAGCGATGATTATTACCTGAGCGGTGGGCATACCACTGGTAGAGATTTAATTAATGCTCTTAAGAGTGTTGGTTATTATGTTAATGTAATAACTCCAAATGATCAATTTCAAGAGCCGGAAATGGCAGATCTTTGCATTTTCTTTGATCTATTTAATGATCCACAAGGCTCAAAGTGGTTTAGTACCGCCGAGCAAAAGCGGTTCTTAAACACAAACATTCCCAGTGTTGTCTTTGAGTGCGCCTACACTGGTGCAACTCCAGAGGATTATGGTGGCTGGAGACTATCGGACACCGACAAGTACCAACCAAACGCCATTCGAACATTTATGGCTGCGCTCATGAGCAAGAGCTTTGCAAATATCTTCCTAAGCCCATTACACTACCACGAATGGTGTAGATTTATTGGTGGGGTAATACCAAATGCCTTTAATTATTTTCAAAAGGTCGATCACAAAATATTCAATAATACTGAGTCAGAGCGCCCAATAAATGTTCTGTATGTTGGTGCAATTACTGAGGCAAAGGGCGTTGTTGAAGCTCAATACATGTTTGGTAACAACATTAAGTTTATTGGGCGGGGCGACTTGTCGCTAATTGACCCAGCCAACTACCTCGGAACAGCAAAGCCAGAAGACGTCGCAAAGGCAATGAATGCCGCAAAGTTTTTCTTGCATCTCCCGAACTGGAAAGAGGCTTCTGCCAGAACAGTAGTTGAGGCAGCGATGTGTGGGTGCAGGCTTTTGGTAAATGAAAATGTCGGTGCTTGCAGTTTCGGATTTTCTGATATTTATAACCCAAACCACGGAATTGATTCATTTAATCACATGGCTAGAATACTAAAGGCAAGGAGCATAAATGCTTGAGCAAATAATTAAAAGCATTAAGCAATGAAAAACAAATCTGATTGTTCTTTATCAATTACATGCTCTCCTGGCAGAGGAGACTATTTAAATAAATTATTATTGAGTATAAGCAAATGTAATACTGAACCAAAGGAAATTCTCATATTTTTTAATGAATTTTCAGAAGATTTGCTTGAGTCATTAAATTACTCAATAAACTTTGGAGCGAATGTATTTATATACAGACAAATACAGCCACTATCAAGACTTTGGAATCAAGGAATTTTAAATAGCTGCGAGTCTAATTACAAAATAATTATGAGCGAAGATACAGAGATAATAAATCCTGATTTTTTTTCAATTGTTGAAAACGCTCACAAAAATAATGACTTCATCGTAAAATACGCAGAAGCAGCATGCGCATTTTCTGTTACAAAAAAAACAATAACTGAAATAGGATGGTTTGATGAAAATTATATATGGTCATGGGAGGATTCAGATTACAGACTTAGATTAAAAAAACATGGCGTGGAAGCATATCATGTTTTTCCAGAGCCAGTCTTGCATCTTAGGGCGCTTGGATCAGATGGATATAAAATTCACAAAGATAAATGGGATCATGGCATGAACTTTTTCTATAAAAAATGGGACATTAAAAAGTGCATTACAGAAAATAATTTGCCGTTTCATTTAGACGAAAGTAGCAATGAAAGCAAAAGATCTCTTTTATTTTCTGGTTTCTTTTGCGATTATTTTTACTCTAATTTTGCGCAATCTGTAGATCAAAAAATTGAAACTACAAATTATTATAATCCGGAAATGATCAAATGATATCTGTTTACGGAGCCAGTGGATTTATTGGATCTCATTTTTGTTCTAAATATAAAGAATGCATTCCTATTCCGAAAGAACAAAATAAGCCACAAAGCAAAGACATCCTTTATCTTATAAGCACTGTTCATAATTACAACATTTTTGATGAACCGCATAAAGATATTGACACTAATCTAAAAAAACTTATTGATGTTCTTAATGAGTGTCGCAATTATAAAGACGAAATTGTGTTTAATTTTGTCAGCTCTTGGTTTGTGTATGGAAAAAATTGCACTATGGACACTAAGGAAAATGTTCCATGCGATCCAACTGGATTTTATTCTATTACAAAAAGAGCGGCCGAGCAAATGCTTATTTGCTACTGCAACACGTTTGGTATAAAATATCGAATTTTGAGGTTGACAAACATAATAGGCGAAGGAGACGTCAAAGCATCTGCACAAAAAAATGCCATTCAGTATATGATTGGATTGTTGAAGAAAAACGAATCCGTAAAACTATATGATAATGGATCAAACATCAGAGACTTTATGTATGTGGAAGATGCTTGCAGAGCATTGAGGATTTGCATAGATAATAGCCCTGTTAATGATATTGTAAACATCAGCAATCACGACCCGCACTCAATAGGATCTATTATTCGATACAGTAAAGAAAAACTAGGATCTTCTTCTGAACTAGTGTCGATTGAGGCACCTCATTTCCATAAGGTGGTTCAAGTTAAAGATGTGTGCTTAAATAATCACAGGCTTCTTTCTTACGGGTATAGACCATCCATAAACACGTTTAGTGCGATTGACAGAATATTGGCATTATGACGAAGGCATAATCATGGAACTAATAGTAACAGGTGGTCGCGGATTCATAGGCAGTCATTTTATTGAAAAGGCCCTAGAGGCTGGTAATAGAGTCACGGATTTTGACTGTATGTGTTATTGTTCACATGATTCTTTGCCATTTGATTCTCATGATAGATACAAACACATCAAGCAGAACATATGCGATATTACGCATTTGCCTTCGTGTGATGTGGTTGTAAACTTTGCGGCAGAGACCCATGTTGACAATTCAATCAACGATACCAATCCATTCTTGAAAAGTAACGTAGTGGGTGTGCATAATTTGCTTGAAATTATTCGCGGAAAGCAACCACATGAGCGCCCCTTGTTTGTACAGATCAGCACAGATGAAGTTTATGGAGATAGGCCGGAAGGCTCGTTCTCTGAAACAGACAAGCTCACCCCAAGCAATCCTTATTCTGCATCAAAGGCAGCAGCGGAAATGTTCGTTCTTGCTTATCATCGTACATACGGATTAAACTATTTAATCACTCGTAGCTCAAATAACTACGGCCCAAGACAGTATTGCGAAAAATTAATACCGAAGTCATTGAAATGCATTGAGATAGGAAAAAAAATTCCTTTGCATGGTAACGGATCATATGTTCGTGATTGGATTTATGTGAAAGATAATATAGAGGCAATATATAGCCTGATCGAACGCGGAGTAAAGAATGAAATATACAATATTGGCGCAAATAACCACATGACAAATTTAGAGGTGGTTCGTGATTTGCTATCATCATTTAACAAGGGCGATGAAAATATACAGTTCGTAGAAAATCGATGGGGTCAAGACTTAAGATACTCGCTGAATACGAATAAGATTAATTCCTTGGGGTGGTATCCACAAAACACAAAGGGAATACTTAAGTGGTGGAATTGAATATACAGGCTACAGATAAACAGGCTCTTCTTGAACAACTCGTCACTGAGATTGTGCAATCTAAAAAGAAGAATGAATGGATTCCTGGTCAAGATTGGGTGCAGTATGCAGGCTCATACTTGGACGAGAACGAATACATTGCTGTGATTCGTTGCTTAATTGATGGGTGGTTTGCTCTTGGAGAGAACGGCATTCGGTTTGAAAACAAGTTTCCAGCTCGTCTAGGAAAAGAACATGGATGCTTAACCAACAGCGGCTCCAGTGCAAATCTCCTCATGGTGTCCGCTCTTGGTTCTCGTAAACTCCATGCGCTACCAAAGGGATCTAAAATCATCACCCCTGTTGCTGGGTTCCCCACCACCATTAACCCAATCATCCAAAACGGATATACTCCAGTGTTCATCGACATTGAGATGGATACCTTGAATTTGGATATTGAGCAACTAGAAACAGCTGCGAAAAATGGTGCTTCAGGACTCATCTTCGCTCATGTGTTGAGCAATCCACCAAACATGGATGCAGTGATGGACATCGTTAGGCGGTATAACTTGGTTCTTCTGGAAGACTGTTGCGATGCACTTGGCAGCACATATAAAGGAAAGCCACTTGGTTCTTTTGGCGACATGGCAAGTTGCTCATTCTATCCGGCGCACCACATTACTCTAGGCGAAGGCGGATTTGTTGCTACCAAAACTAAAGAACAGGAAATGGTTGTGAAAAGTCTGCGAGAGTGGGGGCGTGGTTGCTATTGCAGTGGCAAGGGTGCTTCTTGTCTAAAGAACGGTATGTGCAAGAAGCGTTTCAGCAATTGGCTTCCTGCTTTGCCCGATGAAGTATTTGACCACAAATATGTGTACGAAGAAATCGGATACAATTTAAAGCCTCTAGACTTGCAGGCGGCTATGGGTCTTGTTCAACTTGACAAGTTGGATACAATTATTGAAAAAAGAAAACAAAACTACAAACAGTTATATTCAATTTTTTCAAAGTATGATGACAAATTTATTCTTCCTCATGCAACTGAAGGCGCTGATCCAGCGTGGTTTGCCTTTCCTGTAACTGTAAAGAAACATTCTGGATTTAAACGAACTGAACTTACCATGTTCTTTGAGGACCACAAAATACAGACGCGAAATTATTTTGGTGGAAATATCTTGTTACAGCCTGGATATACGCATCTATCTAGCACAGATCCTATCAAGGCTTATCCAAATGCAACAAAAGCCACAACAAGCACTTTCTTTTTAGGAACCAGTCCAGTCGTAACATCAAATCAAATTTCCTACATAGAGAAAACAATTGATTTGTTTTTTGCTTAATAATTTTTGAATGGTAATAGAATCAATAAAAGGTCATAAATTGAATAACGAACTAATTAAAAAAGTAGTACAAGAATCTTCTCTTATTTTATATATTGGTGCAAATACTAGCCAAACTGTTCCTGAGTACAGATCAATAAATCCAAACGTATTGGTTGTTTCAATTGAGGCCAACTCCATATCTCCAACTAGAACCATAGATGACCTATGTGGTTTTCAGTGCTTTGACTTAATGAAAATTGATACGCATGCTTCTGCAATGTCTGTCATTGATGTTGCTGTAAATACTCTATCAAGAACAAAATGGCTTTTAATTGATGCTCTGGCTGTAGAGTGTAACGAAGGCGCTGCGTCAGCAAACGCAATCATTGATCGTCTTTTACAGATTGGCTTTGAGTCATATACACCTATTGAAGACAGTGTTTTTCAAAGCGCTGTGGCTAGAAAAGATGTTCTGTTTATAAACAGTAAATATGATGAACGAAAACTTCCAGACACATCTCCACGCAAAACCCTTGGTGTAAAATTTGATCTTCTTTTATGGGCATATAATAAAGAAAAACCAAAATACTTCATCGAAGTTGGCACTTATAAATGTCAAACCTCGGTTGGATTATTTAAAAATCACCTACCTAAAAAAGCCTTTTTGCTAGATCTTTTTGAAAAAGCTAGTCCTGATGAACTTCCACCAGAGCAGCCACCGGTTACAGCTGATCAAGCTTTAAAAATCATAAGCGAAAATTTCGGCAATGATTTTGACTGCAGTGTTGTTGTTGGTAATTCTTTTGAAACCCTTCCCCATGTTATTAATTCTATAAACTCATTTGATGATGGAACATCATTTGCATTTATAGATGGTGGACATAGCTATGAGACCGCCATTTCCGATTTAAAGAATGTTTGCAATATAAGACACGAGCTATTAGTTGCTATAGATGATGCTAATTTTGTGGGAGTTAATGCTGCGATAAACGATTTTATTAGGCTTTCTCATAAAAGAAGCCCTATAGTTGTAGCGCATAGACCAAATTTAGTAGTATTTAAATTACTGCCAAACTGGAAAGAGGCTTCTGCAGGCATATGAACATAACACTCAATGAAGCAGAAGTTCGTATTTGCCAATGGCTTGCAAAACAACGCCACTCTTCAAACAGGAGTGGCGGTGTTGTAGACGCAAAAATAGGGCCGCAGTCTTGTGAAGATACTGACCTAGAGGGTATTTGCGGAGAATTCGCTTTCTGCAAAGCAATGAACCTGTATCCAGACATGTCAATTAGTCCAAGGAAAGGCACTGATGACGTTACCTTAAACGGCAAAACAGTTGATGTTAAAACCACCAGATACAAAACTGGTAAACTGCTATCTAGAAAAACAAAGGGGGAAACACCTTCTGATGTTTACGTGCTGGTTGTTGGTCAGTGCCCAGAGTATAAAATTACAGGCTGGTGCAGCTCGGAAGAGTTGCTTTGCGAAAGCAATCTAATAGATCTTGGTTACGGAAAAACATACGGACTTGAGCAATGTGCGCTCAAGCCCGTAGAAAAGTTAAATTACTGCTTTAAATAATTACAAACCGCTTACTTTTGGTTATAGCTATTAGTTTGGTTAAGAACGTCGTAAAAGCGGTATCAATTGATGATTTGGAATAGCCTCACAGGAAGGGTGATTCCCAATCCAAGGATATGGCCCCATCGCATAAGATTGCGATCTTTGAATGTTGCCATCAACGCCAACATTTGTTCGGCATGTAGTATACTCACAAACAGGGCTACTTGTTGTAGGTACATTTATAATAGAAATGAACCTTCCAGTCGCGCCTATATATGGGTTATTTGATGAATGCACTGATCCGCCTGGAAATGGTATACATGCGCTACCACTTGGCAGAACCCTTACTGATAAAGGTCTTGAAAAAATAACACCAGAAGAAGCTCCTGAAAGAGCTGGGACTTGGCAAGTAACACAAGCCACTCTCGCCATCCCTGCTTTTGCTAAATACTCTGCCGCAACTATATTAAGTTTGCCTATGTAACCCTTCGCAGTGTTTGGGTTTGGTCCACCTGGCCTTTTTGACATCATTGCTTCGTCTATTGACTCTCCAGCTTCAAATGGTGTTGGAACTGGTGTATCAACAGCTTTCGAAAGATTACGTAGTTTATTTTCAATTGAGTCAGACATTTTATTTACCTATTTCAAATACACTAAACCGAACTTTACTGTTTAAGTCTTTTAATTGCCGCAGCGACCAACTCATTAATTCCATTTTTTGTTTCTACCTCAGAAAGTTCTGTTATTTTAATATTTTGATTTACTGGCTGTCCAGCTGCGGCACCGCAATTATCCCCACCTATTTGGTCGCAAGTTTGACCTGGGTAAAACTCGCCATCACAACTAGATGCACTAGAAACTTGGGTGCAAGAAAATCCTTCAAAGTCTCCAGCCGGAGAACAGCATGCACCACCAGTCTCTGGCAGTCTACCAAAACAGCCAATATCCCACAGCATTCTTCCGTATACGCTTGGCACCCCATTTCCATCATTGTCGAATGCAACCCTTTTAGGGGTTGACCAATACATTGACCAAAACTGACTGTAAGTTATTCCGTTTACACCAGTCCATGACAGAGAATGAACATTTGGGTCGTCTAGTATATAAGAAGTATCTGGTGGCGGCGATACCAAAAGCTCTTGAGAAGACTCTATTGACCATAGTGGATCTGACCAATAGACAAAGAACATAGAGGCCCAGTTGTTTCTAACAGAAAGCCACTCTGCTTGAGAATAGCCGTCAGCATCCATTTCCTCTATAGACGGACAATTAGATGGCTTTGGCCCTCTTCTATGCATATACCATCCTATGCATTTGCAGTTTGATGGCGGGTTTGCAACACAACACGGCCCGGATAATCCAATTTGAGTGCCGCCTTTGCACGAAATGCAAGAAACGGTTTCATAATAATTGTTCCACTCGGACTGGCTACCTATTGAGGGGGCCTGAGGAGGAAGCTCGCTTGAGCTGACCTTTTTTAGATAATTAGTAATTGCTTTTTCAATACTCATTTTTTGCCTCTGAGACTTTTGATTAACGCTTTGGAGAGTTGTGTAACAAGGACCTCCGTCTGTTCATTAATTCCTCTAGGGTCAACGGCATTTGGTGTAACGCTTATTTTAGTAGCGCCGCAATTGTCGCCGCCAATATTTTCACAATCCTCTCCTGGGTGGAAATCACCAGCGCAATCAGATTCTCGTAGGACATTTTCACAAGAAAACCCTTCAAAGTCCCCTGCTGGCGAGCAACACGCACCACCTGGGTCTTTAAGCCTGCATCTGGCAAGAAGCAGATCTTTAAACAGTTCATACTGGGGGTGATGGAAAGATGAAGATCCCCTTTCCAGGTAATCTAATACTCTATTGATTCCCTGCTGCGACAGCGGAAAAAGACGAGTGCTAGAAGAAACGAAAGGTGAAAGGTCAACACCATCCAATTCTGGGTTTTCGCCTGCGACCAGCTGCAAGAGATTCAGGTACGAGAGGGCAAAACTAGTTGGTGAATTTCCAAGATCTGCGTAATTTAAGTTGTGATAGTGCCCGAGTCCTGACTCTAACCACATTGTCTGTTCCGCCACCCAATTTGGAAGTGAACCAATATTACTACCATAACGAAGTTCGCGGTCGTACCCTCCTAGATATTTTTTACATCTTTCAGGCATCTGCCTGATAGGCTTTCGTGTATATGAATATAAATAGTAGCCCCACACGCTCCCGACCGGCGGTCCGGATGGGTCAACGGGGGGTTCCATCGGGGCAGGCCCTCCGAAACAAGGCATATAGGCGTAATCGTAATTGTTTATAACGTTAAGACAATCACACAAATCAGCTGAACACGTAGGGCATATATGTTTTGCTGGCTCTTCTCCGGCCCGGGATACAGTGCCGTCCGCCTTTATAAATCTAGCCTGTCCAGTTGGTATATCGTCACATCTAAACCATGCCTTCGCTGTGTCTACGTGAACATGAGTCCTTTCTTCAATAAAATTAGGATCACTAATCCGCCCCTGTTGTGGTCTAGTGGGCCATCGCCATCCTGGATTGTCACCAACCGGAAAAAAATCACCAGGTAAGCCATAAGAATTCCATACTTCTTCCGTCCAATCTCGCCACGGATCTCCTCCTCCATCGGGACCACCAAAACCACCATCAACAGCTTTCGAATACGATGCTGATAAACCAGCATTATTATTTATAATTTTCCTTATTGCACTTTCTAAACTCATTTTTTACCTCTGAGACTTTTGATTAACGCTTTGGAGAGTTGTGTAACAAGGACCTCCGTCTGTTCATTAATTCCTCTAGGATCAACGGCATTTGGTGTAACGCTTATTTTAGTAGCGCCGCAATTGTCGCCGCCAATATTTTCACAACGCTCTCCTGGGTGGAAATCACCAGCGCAATCAGATTCTCGTAGGACATTTTCACAAGAAAACCCTTCAAAGTCCCCTGCTGGCGAGCAACACGCACCACCTGGGTCTCTAAGCTTGCATCTGGCAAGAAGCATATTTTTGAACAGTTCTTTCTGGGGTGCTGGGGTAATTCCATCAGTTTGCATGTAAGCTAATACGTTATCGATTCCCTGCTGCGACAGCGGAAAAAGACTAAGACTAGAAGAAGCCAAAGGTAAAAGGTCAACACCATCCAATTCTGGGTTTTCGTCTCCGGCCCTCTGCAAGTATTTCAGGTACCCGTGGGTCAAATCAGTTGGTGAATTTCCAAGATCTGCGTAATTTAAGTTGTGCGTAAGAAAGTCTGAAAGGAAAAAAACGTTCGCTAACCAGTGTGGCAAGGCACCAATTTGACGATAATGAAGATCGCCGCCACCTATATATTTTTTACATCCTTCAGGCATCTGCCTGATAGGCTTTCTTAAATATGCGTGTTTGTTATTCCTACCCCCTGCAAAACAAGGCATATGGGCGTAATCGTAATTGTTTATAACGTTAAGACATTCACACAAAGCATCTGGACACGTAGGGCATATATGTCTTGCTGGCTTTTCTCCAGGCGAGGATACAGTGCCGTCCCCCCTTATAAATCTAGCCTGTCCAGTTGGTATGTCGTCACATCTAAACCATGCGTTTCCAAATCCTACATGATCCAATGTAGCTACTTCAACAAAATTAGAATCACTAGGCAGCTCCTCTTGTGGTCTAGTGGGCCATCGCCATCCTGGATTGGCACCAACCGGAAAAAATTCACCAGGTAAGCCATAAGAATCCCATATATCTTGATACACACCAAAAGGGTCTTCTGGGTTTTCTGGCAATTGCCATGGCTCTCGCTCGGCCTTCAAAACTTTGTCAACATAAGACCTTATTTTATTTTCTAAATTCATTTTTTACCCTTTGATGATAGTCTATGTGAAGCGGGAAGTAGATCAGTATCAAAAGGTTTTCTTTTGAATGACCCAGTTCTTAGTGCGTGCAAGAACCCATTTACTCTTCCGTATCCCCATTGGTCTGCACTGCGTACATTTGGCCTAACGCTTTGTGGATTAGTTTTGTAAGCGCCAACACCCCTTCTAAAAACCGTCACCAGTGTTGAAGTGCGGATCTTGTGCTTTCCTCTTTTATTGTAGTCATCTGCTTTTTTCTTCAGTGTCTTTTTTACCGAGTCACTAACGTAATCTCCACCTTGAGTAAAATAAGACCTCAG
>SXGQ01273183.1_pt1 | contig 21450 bp, 21 predicted proteins | sample 3178371 | NCBI WGS metagenome assembly SXGQ01 (sample SAMN11356859, study PRJNA531348) | freshwater metagenome | isolation source: freshwater sample F1-20 | place: China: Fuxian Lake, Yuxi | collected 2017-12-25 | reverse complement strand
GGCACCCTCGGCGTCGTAGCGCGCCGCGAGCTCCACCGGATCGCCGGCATCCCGAAGATCGACGAAATTCGTCCCCTTCACCACTCGACCATCGGTGACGTCGAGACAAGGGATCACACGGGCGACTTTCACGATCTTCCTCGCAGAAGATCGACGGCGTCGCGTACGGTGAATCGCCCTTCGTAGATCGCCTTCCCGGTGATCACACCGGACAAACTCGGAATCTCCGACAACCGGCGCACGTCGTCGAGTGACGAGACACCACCGCTCGCGATCACGGGAACCGTCGTGCGGCGGGCGGCAGCCGCCAAACCGTCCACGTCGGGACCGGCGAGCATGCCGTCACGCGAAATGTCGGTGATCACGAATGCCGCCGCCGACGGAAAGAGATCGAGAGCTTCGTCGAGCCGGAGTCCCGAACCCTCGGTCCAGCCGTGCACCGCGATCTCGCCCGCGCGGTGGTCGAGACCGACCGCGACCGGAACGACGTCGGAAACTTCCGTGACGAGTTCGGGACGACTCACCGCCGCCGATCCCATGACCACTCGCGCCACTCCCGCCGCGGCCAACTCGCGGGCATCGGCCGCCGAGCGAACTCCACCACCGGTCTGTACCGACGCACGTCCGTGCAGGGACTCGGCCATCCGCCTGATCACCGGGCGATTCACCGGATCTCCCGAACGGGCGGCGTCGAGATCGACGATGTGCACCCACGTCGCTCCGTCGTCGGCGAACGAACCCGCCACCGCGACCGGATCGTCGCCGTACACCGTTTCGCGGTCGTAGTCACCTTGCAACAGGCGCACGACACGACCGCCGCGGAGGTCGATCGCCGGATAGAGGTCAACGGCCACCGCGACCGGCCTCCCGGACGAAGTTGCCCAACAGCGCGAGCCCGACACGACTCGACTTTTCCGGATGGAACTGCGTGGCGAAGACATTGCCGCGACGGAAAGCGGCATTCAGGGTCCCGCCGTAATCGCACGTCGCCGCGATCGTGCCCGGGTCGTCGGGGACTCCGTGCAACGAGTGGACGAAGTAGACCCAGGCGGCATCGGTCGTGAACTCGGGGCCCTGCAGGAGCGGATCCGCGGTGGCGACGATCTGCAAGCGATTCCACTGCATCTGCGGCCGCTTCACTCCCGGAGGAATCCACTGCACGCGGCCGGGGATGATGCCGAGGCCGCGCGCCACCGGATCCTCGTCGCTCGTCGTGAAGAGCATCTGCATGCCCACGCAGATACCGAGGAACGGGCGGCCACTCGCCACCGCGTCGTGCACCACCGACTCGAGACCACAACCGCGCAACGCGTCCATACAGGCGCCGAAAGCTCCGACCCCGGGCAGGACCACCGCATCGGCCGACTGAGCGGCCTGGGCGTCGGCGGTCAGGAACGCATCACCACCGACGTGCTGGATCGCTTTCTCAGCCGAGCGCAGGTTCCCGATGCCGTAGTCGAGGACGGCGATCGACGGTCGAGTCACAACACTCCCTTGGTGGAGGGAACTCCCCCACCCTCGATGCGCACCGCGTCACGAAGACAACGGCCGAGTCCTTTGAAGACACATTCGACGATGTGGTGCACGTTGCGACCGTGCTTCAAGGTGACGTGCAAGGTGACGCCGGCCGCTGTGGCCAGCGAACTCACCGCATGTTCGGCGAGTTGCGGATCGAAAGCCGGCTCACCGAGGGGCAGACACTCGGGAATCTCGACGTCCCACACGACGAACGGTCGACCCGAAAGGTCGAGGGCGATCTCGCAGAGCGCTTCGTCGAGCGGGAACAAGCCGCTCGCGAATCGGCGCATGCCGGCTTTGTCACCGAGCGCTTCGCGCAAGGCTTCACCGAAAGCGATGGCGACGTCTTCTACCGTGTGGTGGGTGTCGATGTGCACGTCGCCGACCGCGCGAATGGTCAGATCGAATCCACCGTGCTTGCCGACCTGCGAGAGCATGTGGTCGTAGAACGGAATTCCGGTCGAGACATCGGTGATGCCCGAACCGTCGAGGTCGAGCGTCAGATCGATCGAGGTTTCGGCGGTCGTGCGCTGCCGGGTCGAGCGTCGGGGAACGGTCATGAGACAACCTCCGTGAGGGCAGCCAGAAATGCGGTGTTCTCATCGGACGTGCCGATGGTGACGCGTAGACAATCGGCGAGGCGCGGCCAACCCGAGCAGTCGCGCACGAGCACGCTGCGGTCGAGGAGTCCTTGCCAGACCGATCTTCCCGACGATGAGCGAGGACGGAACAGAACGAAGTTCGCTCCACTGGGGAACACGTCGAGGTCGAGAACGCTCATGGCCGACACGAGCCGGTCGCGCTCGGAGACAATCTCGCGCACACGAGCGTTCATCGCGTCCACGTACTCGACGGCCAGTGTGCCGGCCACTTGCTTCACGGCGTCGAGGTGGTAGGGCAACACCACTTTGTCGAGTTCAGCGACCAGCCAAGCCGGCGCGATCACGTACCCGAGGCGAGCGGCGGCCATGCTCCAGGTCTTGGAAAAGGTTCGCACCACGACGACGGAAGAGTCCTCACGAACGAGTTCGACCGCCGACCACGACGAGAATTGTCCGTACGCCTCGTCGATCACGACGAGGCCCGGGGCCGCGGCGATCACCTTCTCGACCAGCGCGGGGTCGTCCACACCGCCCGTCGGAGTGTTGGGCGAGCACAGAAACACGACGTCGGGGCGTTCGTTCACCATGACCCGATCGACTTCGGTCGGGTCGAGGGAGAAATCGGCCGCGCGCTCACCCTCGACGACCGTGGCCCCCGTGATGCGCGCGATGTGCGCGTGCAACTGATACGTCGGCTCGAACGTGGCGACCTTGCGACCGGGTCCGGCGAAGGTGAGAAGGATCGTCTGCAGAACCTCGTTGCTCCCGTTGGCCACGAAGATCATCGAGGCCGGAACACCATGAAGTCGAGCGATGGCGGCCCGCAGGGCCGACGCCGAACGATCGGGATACCGGTTCCAGGCGATCGAGTCGAGGGCCGCCGCGAGATCGCGGCGAAACTCGTCCGGCGGACCGACGGGTGCCTCATTGGTGTTGAGTCGCACCCGAACGTCGACCTGGGGCGAGTGATATCCCTCGAGGGCCCGTAAACCGTCCCGAACGCTCGCCTTGGCCACGCCCCTACGCTACCGATGTGACCTCTCGTGATCTGCCCACAATTGCCGCCGAACTCGCCGTGATGGCCGAGGGCACCGACCGCTACTTCGCGCGAGTGCGTGATCTCGGGTCGTCATCACTCGGCGAGGACCGAGAAGACCTTCTGGCGGCGATCCACGAGGCCGAGCGGGCCCTGCGATCCGCCCACCGCGCCCTCGTGCGGGCCAACCGCATCGCGAGTTGATCAACGACGAGTCGTCGGACCCTTCACCGGCTTACCGGCCGACGGACAGATGTCGTTCAGTTCGCACTCGTCGCACCGGGGTTTGCGCGCGTCGCACACCCGCCGTCCGTGCAGGATCAGTCGCAGGCTGAAGGACCCCCACTCCGACCCCGGGAGGTAATCGTTCAGTTGGAGTTCGACCTTGACCGGATCTTCCTCACGGGTGAGCCCGAGTCGACGCGACAACCGTCCGACATGAGTGTCGACCGGCAGGCCGGGCAGGTCGAACACCACACTCCGAACGACGTTGCCGGTCTTGCGACCCACGCCGGGAAGGGTCACGAGATCGTCCAATTCGGTCGGAACCTCGCCCCCGAATCGTTCGACGAGTCCGCGCGCCATGCCGATCAGGTTCTTGGCCTTGCTCTGATAGAAGCCCGTCGAACGGATGATGCGTTCGACATCGGTCGCATCGGCATCGGCCAAGTCGTACGGCGTCGGGTACTTCTCGAACAACGCAGGAGTCACCATGTTGACCCGCACGTCCGTGCATTGGGCCGAGAGGATCGTCGCCGCGAGCAGTTCGTAGGCGTTGCGATGAGTGAGTTCACAGATCGCAACTGGATACACGACCGCCAATCGGCGTGCCACCTCCACCGCACGGGCCGCCGCGTTGTTCGGACGACGACGGTCGGCCATGGCCGAACCCTAGTTGTGGGCCCAGCGGTAGGGTGAGGCCATGCGGGTTCTCGACATCAAACGTCAGATGCAACCCGACGACATCGCCATCGTGCGCGATCTTCTGCGCGACGCCGAGCGCGCCGACGGTCACCGACCGCTCTCCGATCACCTCTGGCTCGACCTCGTCGACGGTGGTCGTGAAGGTTTCGCCGGACTCGTGGCCTGGGAGCCAGGGCACGAACACCCGGTCGCCTACGCCCAAGTGAGTCGCGGTCACGAGTCGTATTCACTCGAACTCGTCGTGCACCCCCACCATCGCTACGAGATGAACCTCATCGGACCCGAACTCGTGGGTGCGGCACTCGAAGAAGTTGCCGCATCGGGTGGTGGGCACGTGCACTGGTGGGTGTTCGAGCCGACCATCGCCCACGAACAAGTTGCATCCATGACCGGGCTCCACTCGGGTCGCACTCTGCACCAGATGCGACGCTCACTCCCACTCTCGGCGGCTGACGCTCGCGATCAGGTGACGACCCGTTCGTTCGTGAAGGGCCAGGACGAAGACGAATGGCTCAGCGTGAACAATCGGGCCTTCGAACACCACCCCGAACAAGGTGGCTGGGACATCGCAACCCTCACGTCGCGTATCGCCCAACCCTGGTTCGACGCCGATGGCTTCCGTGTCCACGAGATCGACGGACGTATGGCGGGCTTCTGCTGGACCAAGATCCACCGCGACACCGAACCCGCCCTCGGCGAGATCTACGTGATCGCGGTCGATCCCGACTTCGCCGGTCGTGGTCTCGGTCGCGGCCTCGTCGTGGCCGGTCTCGACAGTCTGAGCAAGCGCGGCATCACGAACGCCATGCTTTACGTCGATGCCGCGAACACCGCGGCCATCACGATGTACGAGAATCTGGGCTTTCGAATCCACCGGACCGATCGCGCCTTTGTCGGCGACGTGTCGGCCCGCTCCCATTCAGGAAGGTGAGCGCCGTTCCATGAGCACCGAGAGTCTTCCCCGTTGGAGTGTGGCCGATCTTCACGACTCGCTCACCAGTCGATCCTTCGTCGACGCGATGGAACGTACCGCCGCCGAAGTCGGACGTTTCGAGGCCCTGTACGACGAACTCGGTATTCGGTCACCCGAGAACTCGAGCGTCGATTCCGAAACCGGTCGACGGGTCGATGCGGCCATCTCCAAATTCAACGAAGTGGTGGCCGACCTGGAGGTCCTCGAGGCCTACGTCTACGCCAACGTCACCACCGACACCCGTGACGAGACCGCCCAGTCGCTGTTGTCGGAGATCGAGGTGCTCGGATCGCGGGTCACCCCTCTTCTCGCCCGCCTCGCCGACTTCGTGGCCGGGCACGGAGTGGACGCTCTCGCCACCGTGAGCCACGAGACCCGCGAGCATCTCGGACCGCTCGCCAAACTCGCCGATCGTGCCCAACACCAGATGTCCGAGGCCGAGGAGAATCTCTACGCCGAACTCTCGACCACCGGTTCGTCGGCCTGGGCCCGATTGCAGGCCGACGTCACGTCGCAATTGACCACCGAGGTGGAACTGCCCGATGGTCGTCGGCGACTTCCAATGCCGGCCGTTCGCGGCCTGGCCACCGACTCCGACCCGCGTGTTCGGCGTGCCGCGTACGACGCCGAGCTGAACGCCTGGCCGACCATCGCCACGTCGTGTGCTTCGGCCATGAACGCCATCAAGGGTGAGGCCAATGCAGTGAACCGTCGTCGTGCGTGGCGCTCCCCACTCGATGCTTCGCAATTCGCCAACAGCGTGAGTGCGGCCACGTTCGAAGCGATGCAGTCGGCCATCGTGCAATCGCTTCCCGACTTCCGTCGTTGGATGCGTATCAAGGCGCGCCTGCACGGGCACGCAGCCGGACTCCCCTGGTGGGATCTCGTCGCGCCGCTGCCCACTTCGGCGAGCGCGATCTCTTGGGACGACTCGCTCACCCTCATTCGCGACGCCTTCGCCGGTTACAGCGCGAATCTCGCTGGCCTCGTCGATCGGGCGATCCGGGAGTCGTGGCTCGACGTTCCCCCGCGCGAAGGAAAAGTCGGTGGCGCGTTCTGCATGCCGTTCATCGACGACCGCTCACTGATCCTCTTGAACTGGAGCGGTTCGGTGGAGTCGGCCCAGACCACCGCCCACGAACTCGGTCACGCTTACCACAACACCCAACTCGCGCACCGCACTCCCCTGCAGAAGCGACTACCGATGGCACTCGCCGAAACCGCGAGCATCTTCTGCGAGACGCTCGTGGTGGAGGCCGGACTCTCGACGTTGCAGGGTGACGACCGCCTCGCACTTCTCGACGTCGATCTTCAGGGCGCCAACCAAGTGGTGGTCGACATCCACAGTCGCTTCCTCTTCGAGACCGAGGTCTTCGCCCGTCGCCAGCGGCGCACACTCGGGGCCCAAGAGATGAATGAGATGATGCTCGAAGCGCAAGCCGCCGCCTACGGCGATGGGCTCGATCAGACCACGGCTCATCCGTACATGTGGATCGTGAAGTCTCACTACTACGGCAGCCACTTCTACAACTGGCCCTACACCTACGGTCTCCTGTTCGGGCTCGGCCTCTTCGCACAGTTCCACCGGGATCCCGATCGCTTCCGCTCGGGCTACGACACTTTGTTGTCGCGTGCCGGCATGGCTTCGGCCGAAGAGCTCGGTGCTTCCTTCGGAGTCGACGTGACCGACGAGGCTTTCTGGACGGCGAGTCTCGACGTCCTGCGGGCCCGCATCGACGAGTACGAGCGACTCGCGAACGGATCATGACCTCGCGTTACGGAATCACCCAGGACGAGCTGGTCTCACTCCTCGCCGGTCACCCGCGTTACCGCGTGGACCAGATCTGGCGCGGCCTGTTCGCCGAATTCGTCGCGCCGGCCGACATGACCAACCTGCCCAAGGAACTCCGCGCCGAAGTCGACCGGGTTCTGCCATTGGCCCTCGAAACGGTGACCGAAAGCGTGTCGGACCGAGGCGACACCATCAAGTTCCTGTGGTCATTGGCCGACGGCAGCCGTATCGAGACCGTGTTGATGCTCTACCCCGACCGGGCCACCGTGTGCGTGAGCACACAGGCCGGTTGCGCGATGGCGTGTGGATTCTGCGCCACCGGACAAGCCGGATTCACGAGGCACCTCGACCATAGCGAGATCGTCGAACAGGTCGTGCGCGCCACTCAACGCGCCAAGTCGATGGGTCGTCGGGTCAGCAATGTGGTGTACATGGGTATGGGTGAGCCACTGGCTAACGAAGAGCCGGTCTGGCAATCACTCGTCCGACTGCACGACGACTGCGGCATGTCGGCCCGCCATCTCACGGTCAGCACGGTGGGGATCGTGCCCGGTATCCGGAAGCTGGCGACCCGACCCTTACCGGTGAATCTGGCGGTGAGCTTGCACGCCGCCAACGACGACAAGCGTGACGCGTTGGTGCCGATCAACAAGCGCTACCCGCTCGGAGAACTCATGAAGGCCTGTGATGACTACCTCGACGTGAAGGGGCGGCGGCTGAGTTTCGAGTGGGCCATGATCGATGGCGTCAACGATCATCCATCGGATGCCGTCGAACTCGCCAACCTGTGCCGCTCGCGTCGCCTGCCGGCGCACGTGAATCTGATTCCACTCAATCCGACACCGGGTTATCCGGTGCGCGGGAGCGCGAAGTCGAAGGTCTACGGATTCCGTGACCAACTCGAGGCGTTGGGTGTGAACGCAACCGTGCGGAGGAATCGTGGCACCGACATCGACGCTGCCTGCGGACAACTCGCCGCCGGTCAGAGCGTTCGGATCACTCCTTCGCGAAGTAACCGGGATTAGCCACTCGAAGCTTGTCGGTGACCGTCGCCCGCACGGCGACGATCACCTCGTCGAGTCGATCGTCGAGATCTCCGTTCCGGATCGCCGCCGCCAATTCCGACTCGTCGGCGACCCCCAACGATGCCAAGCGCAACGCATGTTCGATGGCCTGCTGAGGACCGAGGGACATCTCCCGTTCGACCATGGCCAGAACGTTGATGGCGACCCGTGCGTGGAACTGCAGTCGACCCGTGGTGCCGGCCAACACGTCGCGTTCGAGCCACTCGCGAACCGATTCGACGAGTTGGGACGCAGTGGGGGCATCGTGGATCTCGCTCATCGCCGACCTCCCAGTCCGGACCAGCGTCCGTCGAGGGCTAGAAAGAGGTCGTACTCGTTCTCGCACACTCGTCGGCCGATGGCCGCCAATTCGTGACTGCGCGCCATGCCGGTGAGATGTGAACTCGCCTGGATCATGCACATGATCCCCCACTTCAAGGTGCCGAGCACCTCCCACCAGCGGACGACATCCCGGTCGACCGTGAGTCCACTCGCCTTCTGATAGGCGCCGATCAATTCGTCGTACTCTCCGACGCCGGCCACCGGCTTCGGGGAACCGAATCGCCAAGCTCGCACGCACAGCCAACCGAGGTCTTCCATGGGGTCACCGATGTGGGCGAGTTCCCAGTCGAGGACGGCACCCACTCCGTCGTTGCCCACCATCACATTGCCCAATCGGAAGTCGCCGTGCACGAGCGATCGTCGACTGCCGGTGGGACGATTGGCTTCGAGCCACCGAAAGGCCAACTCGAACGCCGGGTGCGATTGACCGAGAGCCGAATTGAGACCGTCGAGGGTTTCGCGGTACTGCTGAACCTGGTCGGTGCTCGGCAATCCGGCGATCGTGTCGGGGTCGATCGTGTGCAGCGCGGCGAGCGACTCCGCGAGATCGTCCACGAGAACCGAACGCGCGGCCGCGAACTGCTCGTCCCGCAGGATCTTGCGGGCGATCGTCTCTCCGCTCACGTGCTCGAGGATCATGTACGACGAGCCGATCGGGTTTCCGACGTCGTCACCCGATCCGCTGAACAACAGTTCGGGCACTCGCACCCCGGCCGCGAAGGCCGCTCGCAGTACTCGCGCCTCCACGCCCATGTCACGAATGTCTCCGGAACGCTGACGCTGGAGAATCAACGGTCGACCATCAGCCTCGAAACGCCAGGTCTCGCGTGACGCGCCGCCACTCAGGCGACTGAGGTTCTCGACCTTCGACGATGCGGTCACCGACCGCAAACCCTCCCGGAGGGCGTCGAAGGGCTGATCGCTCACGGTTCTAGGTTCGCGCAACCGTCAGCACGCGGCACGAACCGACGGGTACGGATTGACGGCCCGACCACGATTGGGCCGGATCTCGAAGTGCAGGTGCGGGGTTCCCCGGGCGTTGCCGGTGTCGCCCACGTAGCCGATCACGTCGCCCTGCTGAACCTGCCGACTCTGTCCCTCCCAGGCCGAGAGATGGGCGTAGAAGTAGGTGTTCCCGTTGTCTCCGTACAGCGTCACCGAGTTGCCACCCAGACTCGTGATCGAAAAGCTCGCCCGACCCGACACCACCGCGACGAGTTGGGTTCCGGTTGCCGTGAGGATGTCGACACCCTCGTGTCGTCGACCACCGCTGCGCGGCGCACCCCACGTGTCGCCGAAACCCGCCGAGCCGACGAACGGACACAGAATCGACCCATCGAAGTAGATGCCGTTGTCGAGGAAACCCGATGAACCCGAACGACGACCACCCGTGTTGGCTTGGGCGGCGCGCCGCTTGGCCTCCAGAATCTGACGAACCTTTTCGTCCTTCAAACGTTTGGCTTCGATCTCCTGCAGGCGCTTCACTTCAGCCTCGGCCTTCTCCTTGAGCGCCTGATAGTCGGTGATCGCCTGCGCCGTTTTCTCCTTGGCCTTCTGCAACTTCTTGCGTTTGCTCGCCAACTCATCCGCCAAGGCGTCGTACTCGTCGAGTGTGGATTGCGACGACTCGGTGACGATGGCGAGGAGGACGTTGGCTTGAGCCTGCTGAGTGGGCCCGTCGAGGCCACTCAGCAACGGAATTCCCTGACTCCCCGAGATGAACCGACGGACGGCGAGTTCTTCGACGTCGGTCGACAATTGACTCGCTTTGGCCTCGAGGGCAGCAACTTCGGCCGCCGTGGCTTCTTCTTCGAGATTCAGTTGATCGAGTTTCGATTCGGCTTCGAACATGGCCGCTGATGCGGCATCGGCACGCTGGCGGGCGGCTTCGATCTCGGCCGCTGCTTGTTCGGCTGCGGTGTCGCCGGTGCGCGTTGCCCAACTGACCGACGATGGGCTCGCCAGCGAAACGACGACCAACACTGCGACCGCGGCGACCGTGGATCTCGCGCGGGAGCGAACTCGACGGGCCAGCGACATACGTGGTCAGGGTACTTGATGTGTCGTTTCTGTTACGGTCACCCGCCGAAATGCCCGTCGTGCCTGCTCTCGAACTTCGTGCGATCGATTTCGTGCGCGATGGACGACACATTCTCGAGCACGTGTCGTTGTGCATCCGTCCGGGCGAACGTTGGCTCGTGCTCGGCGCGAACGGTTCGGGCAAGACGACACTCGTGCGAATCGCCGCGATGTACGAACATCCCACCCGGGGTGAAGTTTCGGTTCTTGGCGAAACACTCGGTTCCACCGATGTGCGAACACTTCGACAGCGAATCGGATACGTCTCGGCATCGTTCGCCGGCGAGATCCGGCCGGCGCTCTCGGCGGCCGACGTAGTGATGACCGCCAAGAATGCGGCTCTCGAGCCCTGGTGGCACCAGTACGAGAACGTCGACCGCGAACGTGCCCTGGCTTGCCTCTCCCGCTTGGGGGTCGGTGAACTCGGCTCGCGCAGTTTCGGAACCTTGTCGTCGGGTGAGCAGCAGCGCGTTCTTCTCGCCCGCAGTCTGATGAACGAGCCGGCGGTCGTGTTGCTCGACGAACCGAGCGCCCGACTCGACCTGGGTGGTCGCGAACAACTCGTGACATCGCTCGAATCGATGATGGGCGACGAACGGGTTCCCGGGGTCGCGCTCGTGACCCATCATCTCGACGAGGTTCCGCCGTCGATGACGCACTGCCTCATGCTCCACCACGGGCGCGTCCTCACTTCGGGACCGATCAGCGAGGTGCTCGACGCCGAAGCCCTGAGCGAATGTTTCGGAGTGAAGTTGATGCTCGAGCGTCGGTCCGACGGGCGCTACTCGGCGCGAGCCGCCCACTGAAATCAGGCGACGAGGTCGCGCAATCGCACCTTGGATGCCTCGATCTCGTCGTTCAACACGCGCTCCACGACACTCGACCACAGCCGGCCCGAATACGTGAGCGTCATCACGAGACGCGAACCCGATTCGATCGCTTCCACCACGACGTCGAGCACCCATTCACCGTGACGACGACCGTCGTTCTCTTGGCGCTCGAAGCGGACGTGGCTCGGTGCGGTGAGGTCGACCCGTCTCATTCGAAGTCTCTTCGATCGGGCGAACGGGCCGACGCGCGCGCGGAGTTCGACCAACCAGACGTCGGTCTCGCGCGGCTCGGCCGCGTGTACGAGACCCATCCAGCGCGGATAACCGGCAAGATCGTCGACCTCGGCGAAGAGACGATCGGGTGGGCACGGAAGTTCGGCCGTGACGGCGAGTTCCATCGGTCAGTCGCGAGCGCGCCCGTTGTGCCTCGAGCGGAAGGCGTCGCGCAACATCGGACCGGTGGCGTCGAGCATCCCTCCGAGGTCGTCGTCGGGATCGAAGAAGGGCACCCACGACTTCGAGTCGTCCACGCCTTCTTCGGGTACCGCGTCGACCACTTCAGGCTCGACGACCATGGGTGACGAGTCCACCACGGGCTCCACGACCGGCGGGGCGGTCGGGGCGACAACGATCGGCGCGGGCGAAGTTGCAACGACGGCGACGGGGGCCGACTGCTCGGTCTTGTCACTCGTCTCGAACAGACGAGGACGCGGCATTGTCTTGGGCCGTTCACGTTTCGGCTTGGCGGTGGCCGGTTTGTCGGGCACGGCGGTCAGTTTGGGTTTGAACAGTCGCGGCATCGACTCGCGTCGGTCGTCCACGCTCCATCCCGATGGCGGGCTGAGCGATTCGCCGTGGCGCGCACACAGTGCGCCACGCGCATCCTTGGGAACCTCGCGGGGCTGATCGGGATTCCACGACTCGATCCAGAGGGTCATGGCACCACTAACGCCCTGACTCATGCCGTACATGAGCACGGTCGGCTGACCACAGCCGGGGCGTTCGCAGGTCCGTCGCACGGGCGTCAGAGTACCGGTCGGGGTCGGTCGGGTTGAGCAACCATCGAGGTCAGAACGAACAACGGCCCGGTCGCAAGACCGGGCCGTGAACTGGTGGGCGATACCGGGCTCGAACCGATGACCTCTACGGTGTGAACGTAGCGCTCTAGCCGACTGAGCTAATCGCCCCAGCGGAAGAACACGCTACCAACGGGTCCCTACTCGCCCACCACGCACACTTGCCCCATGCCCTGCCGATCCCGGTAGCCGACGAGACCAAGCCCACACAGCCCGTCGAAGGGCACGAGTTCCTCCACCACCGCATCGTGCGGCTCGTCGCAATCGGCCTCCACCGCCTCCCGGCGGGTCTCGTCGATCCGAACGCACGACCCGACCTGCATCAGGTTGTCGATCGGGGCCGGCTCGCCCGGCGAGGTGAGAGCACCGAGAATCAAAATCGCCGCCGTGGCCACGCCCACGAGAACGAGGATCATGCGCCACGGAAATCGCGGCGGGTTCTCGTAGCGCGCGAGCGGATTGAGACGCGGCTCGGGCATGGTCGGCGCCGCGTCGCGGATCGTCGCACCACCACCCCGCAGCGCGGCGTCGTACATCGCGCGTCGGCCCGGATCGGAGAGCACACTCCAGGCTTCGTTGATCGCCGCCATCTCACCGGATGGTCGACCGCCACGAGCGTCGGGGTGATGACGGCGCGCGAGCGCGCGATACGCCGCGCGAATCTCGTCGGCCGAAGCATCCGGCCGCACGCCGAGTCGTTCGTAGTACGCGCCGGTCATCGAGAGTCGATCAGTAGCCGAGTTCGGGATCGACCGGGCCGATCAGATCCTCCCCCGTCGACCATCGACGCACATTGGCCGCGATGCGCTCGCTCAGGAGCGGTACCGCCATGGCCGGCGTGTTGCCGACATGAGGGGTGATGATGCAATTCGGCAACGACCACAGTCGATGGTCGGGCGGCAACGGTTCGGGGTGGGTCACGTCGATGGCCGCGCCTCCGATCACGTCGTTCTCGAGGGCCCAGACGAGATCGTCGGTCACGATGTGCTTGCCACGCGCGACGTTCACGATCCAGGCGTGCGACTCCATCGACTCGAATTCGCTCCGCCCGATGATTCCTTCGGTCTCGGGAGTGAGCGAGAGCGCCAGCACCACGAGGTCGGCCCCCGGCAGCGCGTCGGCGTATTGGTCGCTCTGCAGAACGACGTCGACTCCCTCCATCTCGCTCACTCGGTTGCGCACCACGGTCACGTGGCAGTCGAAGGGCGCGAGCAGGCGCACGAGTTCCTCGGTGATCCCCCCGCCGCCCAGGATCGTCACCCGAGCGCCGATCAGGTTCCGGCCGTACGGGCCCGTCCATTCACCGGCACGCGTGTAGCGGCCCAATCCGCGCAGGCCGGCCAGCCCGAGCGCGAGTGCCATCTCGGCCACGGGTTCGGCGTACACACCTTTGCCACATGTCCACGTGCGCTCACCGTCGATCAGATGCGCGAATTCCTCCACGCCGGCGAAAGGCAACTGCACCCACGTGAGATGTGGAGCCGATGCGAGAACCTCTTCGAGTCCGCGGGGATCGCGGGCCGCACCCCACACGAGGGCTTCGGCTTGGGCGAGTTCCACCACGTGCCCGCCGCCTTCCACCACCGCATCGCTCATCCACGATGGTGCCGTGGCGGGAAGCACCGCGATTCGTGGTGGATTGGTACTTGGCGGTTTCGATTCGTTCATGGCGACGAGAACCCTAGCCCGATGCCCCCGAGGCTCGTCCTCCTAGGATCGCTTCATGTCGTCCGGCGCTCCTGTCACTCCGCAAGTGGTGGCGTATCCGCAACCTCCCGCGGGTGCGCCCAACATCGTGATCGTGGTGCTCGACGACGTCGGCTTCGGTCAACTCGGCTGCTTCGGTTCGCCCATCGCCACCCCCAACATCGACCGCCTCGCCGCCGGTGGCCTGCGTTACAACCGCTTCCACGTCACCTCGATCTGCTCGTCGACGCGCGCCGCGCTCATGACCGGACGAAATCATCATGCCGTCGGTGTGGGCGCCACTCAGGAGACTTCGTTCGCCCTCCCCGGCTACAGCGGACGCCTCCCCAAATCGGCGGCGGCCCTCCCCCGTGTTCTGCGCGACGCGGGATACAACACCATGTGCGTCGGCAAGTGGCACCTCACCCCACAGACCGAGTACTCGGCCGCCGGCCCCTTCGAACGCTGGCCACTCGGTCTGGGTTTCGAGCGCTACTACGGGTTCCTCGGCGCCGAGACCAACCACTGGTCGCCCGAACTCGTACGCGACAACACGCCCATCGAGGCACCTTCCCGTACCTCACAGAGCGCCACCTATCACCTCACCGACGATCTCGTCGATCAGGCGATCGCCATGCTCCAGGCGCAAGCCGAAGCGACCGCCGACAAACCCTTCCTGCTGTGGTTCGCCACCGGCGCCGCCCACGCGCCGCACCACGTGGAGAAATCGTGGGTCGAGCCGTATCGCGGCGCTTTCGATTCCGGCTGGGAAGAATTGCGCAACTCGATCTACGCCCGCCAACTCGAACTCGGTGTGATTCCCCCCGACACCGTTCTGACTCCCCGCCCTTCGTGGGTTCCCGAGTGGTCTTCGCTCACCGCCGACGAGCGAAGGCTCTTTGCGCGTTACATGGAAGTCTTCGCCGGATTCCTCACCCACACCGACGCCCAGATCGGCCGGTTGCTCGACCATCTCGAAACATCGGGTCGCGCCGAGAACACGATCGTCATGCTCATGTCCGACAACGGGACGAGCAGCGAAGGTGGCCCCATCGGAACACTCAACGAGGCGGCGTCGTGGCTCGGTGACTTCGCTTCGGTCGAGGAAGCACTCGCGCGCATCGACGACATCGGCGGCCCCGATCACACCAACCACTACCCGTGGGGCTGGGCATGGGCTGGGAACAGTCCGTTCCAACTCTGGAAGCGTTACTCGTGGCTCGGTGGAGTTCGCGCCCCACTCGTCGTGCGCTGGCCGCGACGAATCAAGGAAGCCGGCTCGGTGCGAACCCAGTTCACCCACGCCGTGGACGTGATGCCGACCCTCCTCGCCGCGCTCGGCTCCACGATGCCCACCGTCGTCGATGGAGTTCCCCAGCAACGAGTGGACGGCCGCGATGCGAGTACGTCGTTCGTGAACGGTGATGCACCCGAACATCGGTCGACTCAGTACTTCGAGATGCACGGTTCGCGTTCGATCTACCACGAAGGCTGGAAAGCGACCACCAACTTCGTGTCTCCCCTTTTCGACGAGCGCTCGCACATCACGGGAAGTCACTCGTACGACACCGACACCTGGCAGCTCTTCGATCTCACTCGTGATTTCTCGGAGTCGACCGATCTCTCAGTCGAACATCCCGAGCTACTCGAACGTCTCAGCGATCTCTGGACCTCGGAGGCCGAGGCCAACAACGTCTTTCCCTTGTTCGATCCGTCGGCCGGCTACCCCATGCATCCCGGCGAGTACCCACTCCCTCGATCGGCGTCGTACCGACCGAGCGATCATCCGGTGGCCGCCAACCGCGTTCCGTCGATGTTCGGTGGCTTCACGATGAGTGCAACCATTCGTTCCACGCCGTCGGCCTCCGGAGTGATCGCCGCGCTCGGTGACCACCAGGGAGGTTGGGTTCTGCACCTCGTGGACGGACAACCGAGGTTCGATGTCGTGTACGGACGACATCGCGCTCATGTGCACGGCGAAACCCTCTCCGCCGGCGCCCACAAACTCGCGGTCACCATGGACTCGGGCGCGCTCCGACTCGTAGTGGATGGTCGCGAGGTGGCCGACGGCCACTTCGGCGGCATCTTCATGTTCCCCGGCGTCACCACCGCCGCCGGTGGCATGTGGGTCGGGCGCCACGACGGCCTTGCCGTCGTTCCCTCGTACACGAGCCCGGGGCGATTCGAGGGCGAAGTGCAAGAGGTGCGGATCGCGAGCGGGTCACCGTCGAGTGGCCCCTCGCTCGCCACCACCATGCGGATCGCCGAAGGTTCGGACTGACCCGTCGTTCGAGTCAGGCCGTGATGCGCTCGGCCACCGTTCGGCCCGATTCCACGGCACCTTCCATGTAACCCGTGCACGTCGCGACGTGCTCACCAGCCAGATGAATGCGTCCGAAGGGACGACGCAGAACGTCCCAGTACGCCGTCACCTGTCCCGGTTCGTAGACCGCATACGCACCACCGAAGTGTGGTTCGACCGACCAGCAGCGCGAGAACGCACCGAGTCTCGACGTCTCGATGCCGTGCACTCGACGCATGTCGGCCTCGATCAGGCCGACGCGCTCGTCCTCGCTCACCTCACCGAGCTGCCGCCCGCCATCGCCACCGCAATACGACATCACGATGCCACTCGACCCTCCTTGGTCGACCGAGCAGTCGTACAGACGTTGTGAGATCGAGCTCGTGGTGCCGTATCCGGGTTCCCATTCACGCCGGTCGAACTGCACTGCGGTCTTGGTGATCGTTCCGTAGCCGAGACCATGCAGAGCCCGATGCAGATCATTCGGTAGTGCGCAGCGCCATGCCAGACGACGCAGCGGGACGAGTGAGGTGGCCAACACCAACACGTCGGCCGCCAACGTCTCCCCGTCGGCGAGCTCGACGCGCACTCCGTCGGCATCCTGATCGACGGCGATCACCGACCGCTCGAAGTCGACGGTGATTCGTGGGCGACGAAGCAGCCACTCCCCCCACGCCGACGCGATACGCGACACCCCGCCGTCCACCCGATGGGCGAGCACGTCAACCCCGAGTTCGCGGGCCGCCTCGGCTTCCTGGGCGCGTTGTTGGGCCACGAAGAGGAGTGACACCCGCGACGGATCGGAGGCGAACTCGCCCTCCGAATTGCGCTGGGCGAAAAGCGAAGCCGCCTCGCCGAGTCGGCACTCGCGCATCGCATCGGCCAACGACAGCCCGTCGAGGTCGGTCGCCCGCGGATGCGAAGTGGGTCGCGCGGCGTCGGGCAGGTCGACTGCATGAGAATCCACGGTTGCTTCGTAGTGCTCGACTTGTTCGAACACATGGGGATCGAGCGACACCATGTCGCTCGCGGTGTACAGACGCGCATCCCAGAAGAGCCAGCGCCGAATCGTCGTCCATTCGAGCCCCGGCCCGAGAGTGTTCACGCCGAAGCGGTCCATGAGTGCGTGCATCCGGTGATGGACGGTGTCGACCCACTCCGCGCCGCTCTCGGCGTATTGGCCGTGGGCGAAGCGATCGTGAACCGTGCGCGCCCGACCCCCGAAGCGCCGACCGGCCTCCACCAACCTCACGTCCACGCCGCGGGCGGCGAGAGATTCAACCGCGCTCAAACCGGCGAGGCCGGCCCCCACCACGATGGCGCGCACGAGTGGATCAGCCGCCGGCGAGTGTGGCCGCGATCTGGCTGGACGACTCGCCCGAGCGGCGCAGCACCCGGGCCACGAAGAGGAGTGCACCCATGGTGATCACGAACAACACCACTGCTCCGACACCCCAGAAGGGTTTGATGGTGCTCTTGGTGGCACCGAGGAGGGCGACCGGGAAGGTGGTCGAACCGGCCTCACTCACGAGGGTCGAGATCACGGCGTTGTCGAGGCACAAAGTGAACGACAAGAGTCCACCGGCCACGAGAGCCGACGAGATGAGAGGCAACGTGATCTGTCGGAACGCCCGCGCCGGCGTGGCCCCCAGATCGGCGGCCGCTTCCTCGAGTGATTCGTCGAGACCAGCCAGACGGGCGCGCACGATGAGTGTCACGACCGCGCTCGCGTACAGCGATTGTCCGACCCACAACTTGCTCATACCGCCGCTGAAGGGACCGATGCCGCTCTTGAACGCATACCCCAGAACCGGAACGTCGGCGATGCGCTGGAACCACGTCACGAGGGCGACCGCATCCATGACCTCGGGCGTCACCAGGATCAGGAACACCGTGGCCATGAACACCTTGGTCCAGCGTCCGGGTCGACGGGCCAAGGCCACACCGGAGAGCCCCCCGAGAACGACGGCGATCACGGTCGCGCCGAAGGCGGCGAGGAACGAGTTACGAATGGCATCACCGATACCCGCGAAGTCGAAGACGTCGTGATACCAGTCGGTCGAGAAACCGTTGATCACGAAGGCGACGAGGAATCCGAGTGGGCCGAAGTAGTTGAGAACTCGGGTCGGAACCGAGCCGCGATGCGCCAGCAGCCGTCGGATGGCCAGCGCGATCACCGGGACCACCACGAAGATCGTGACAACGGTCCAGGCCGACCCGCCATCGAAGAGCTCGCCCCACCATTTCGTACTCGTCCGGCCGGCCCAGATCGCGAACGACGTGCCGCCGTTGAACGAATGCCGGAAGACGAGAAGGATCGGGATGAACATGAAGGCCAGGACGAGAACGGCCCACACTGCGAAAAGAATCTTGATCGGTTCGAAGCGAGGCGCCCGCGCCGGGGCTGCGGCCCGCTCGACCGCCCGATTGCGTTCGTGGATCGAGCGACGGATGCGCTGTGCGATCGGCTCCAGCGCCCGGGTGATCCAGGGCACGACCCACACGATGAGTGCTCCGGCCACCAATGCCACCAGCACGGCACCGATCATGAGCACGGCCATGGCCGAACCGAGCGGCCAGTTCTGCGCCTGCGAGAACTGCGAGGCGATCATCGAGCCGATCATGTTGCCCTTGGCGCCGCCGAGCACGGTGGCCGTCACGTAGTCGCCACACATCGGGATGAACGTGAGCAACACGCCAGCCACGATGCCCGGGCCAGCGAGTGGGAGGGTGACACCGAAGAAAGTCGCGACGCGTCCGGCACCGAGGTCCTTGCTCGCTTCGCGCATTCGCACATCGATCCGGTCGAGGGCCACGAAGAGCGGAAGGATCATGAACCCGAGGTAGTTGTAGACGATGGCGATCTGCACTGCGGTCTGGGTCTCGAGGAGTTGGATTCCTTTGTCACCGATCAGACCGATGTCCACCAGCCACTGAGAGAACTCGCCCTTGGGCGCGAGAGGAATACGCCACGCCACGGTTCGGATGAGGAACGACGTGAAGCTCGGCACCACCACGAGGGCGAGGATCAGAGCCCGCCAGCGTTCGCTCACCTTGAAGGCCGCGAAATACGCGACCGGGAGTCCGATCAGCAGACACAGCAAGGTCGCCACCACGGCGATCCGCAAAGTCGCCCGGAAGACCTTGAAGAAGGTCTCGTCGAAGACCTCCGCATAGTTGCCCGTGGTCAACTTCCCGAGATCGACGGGAAGAAGTTTCGTCGTGTCCTTCGTGCCGAACGAATAGACGACGATGAAGGCGATCGGGATGACGAAGAACAGCAGGTACCAGATGATCGACGGGATGGCGAGGGCGAATTTGGGCCCCCGCCATCCACGACGACGAGAAGGTACTGCTGCGGTCACCCGCTATCAGGCCCCGGCCTTGGCCTTCATCTTGTTGAGGATTTCGACCTGACGGTCGATGGCCTCGGTGATCTCCTGCGTGTGCATGTTGGCGACCTGGGCATCGTCGAAGAAGATCATGTCGCCCTTGTCGAGATCGGGAGCGATCTCGGCGATGAGGTCGGACATGTTCTTCATGCCGGTGTGGTAGCCGTGGTACTGCAGATCCTGGATCGAGATCTCGGGGATGAGTTCCCAGTTGATCCACGCGTGGGCGGCCTCGGGGTTCGGAGCGCCGGCGGCGATGCAGTAGTTGTCCATCCAGAGTTCGGTGTCGGGTGAGCCGAGGGCCCACTTCCACACGCTCGGGTCTCCACCGGCTTCCTCGATGCGGTAATACGCCTGACGGGCGTCCCCGTTCCAGGCCATCGACAGCGAGTACGCGCCCTCGGCGATGGCCGTGCTCGGGTAGCTGTCGAACTTCTTGATGTGCTGGGCGAGTTCGTCCACGAGGAACGCCTCACAGGCATCGAGATCGGCGACATCGGTTCCGTTCCAATCCTTGCCGTTGGCCCAGCACCACGCGCCCCAGAGGTTCGGGCCCGTATCGAGAACCGAGCAGTTGCCGCTGGCCTCGTTCATGCAGGCGTCGAAGAAGTCGGTCCAGGTGACGAGATCGCGTTCGATCACGGTGCTGTCCCACATGAATCCGGTGGTACCCCAGTTCTTGCAGACCGAGTAGTCGTTGCCCGGATCCCAGGCCTGGGCCAGATAGTTCGGATCGACGTTGACCATGTTGGGGATCAGCGACTTGTCGAACTTCTGGATGAGACCCTTCTCGATCATCTGCGGGATGTACGGACCGGTCGGCACGACGATGTCGAAGCCGCTCGCGCCACCCGAGGTCGAGAGCTTGGTGATGAGGTCCTCGTTGCTGTTGAAGTAGTCGACCTTCATGGTGGCGCCGATGGCCTTCTCGGCTTGTTCGCCAACCAGCAACGGATCGTTGTAGTCACCCCACGTGTACATGGCGAGAGTGCCACTGGCCGCGTTGATCACCCGGCTCCAGTCACCACTCGCCTGAGTGCCTCCGGCACCGCCGCCATCGGTGGTATCGCCACCGCCCGACGATCCGCCGTCGTCACCGCCACAGGCCACGGCGACGATCGCCAAGCCGGTGGCCGCGGTTCCCATCTTGATGACGGCACGCCGTGACAACTTGTCGCGGAAACTCGTCGGAGCGAGCATGCGGAGTTGCTGGGGCTTCTTGGGTGTGTTCATGGGTTTCTCCTTACTTGCTGGATCTTGGTCGGGAAATGGAATGAAGGCCGATCATTCGTCGACGAGTTCTTCGTCGGCGGCATCGGCCATCACGATGTCGGCTTGGCGGGCCGAGAACAGATACACGTCGTCGGCCGTCCAACTGCACCACACGTCGTCACCGGCGTGCAGTCGAGCCGCGTGAGCGCGCGGGGTGAGAACCAGCACGTCGCGGTCGCCGGCCGACACCACGTATTGCAGGACGTCGCCGAAGTGCGACACCCCGGCGACCTTGCCGCGCAGGACATTCGACTCCTGGCTCGGCTTCTCGGACGCGAGATTGATGCACTCCGGACGCACCGCTGCCAATGCCCCTTGACCATTGGGGACGTCTTCTTCGGGACGGCTGGCCACGAATTCGACCCCGTCGTCGCTCCGCGCGCCGTGCTCGGTGGCCACGCCCTGCCAGAAGTTGTTGCGACCGATGAAACCGGCCACGAAGGCCGAGGCCGGGTGCTCGTAGACCGATTCGGGGTCGCCGAGTTGTTCGATGTGACCGTCGAGCATGATCGCGATGCGATCGCTCATGCTCATGGCTTCCTCTTGATCGTGGGTCACGAAG
>SXGQ01823113.1_pt1 | contig 21454 bp, 14 predicted proteins | sample 3178371 | NCBI WGS metagenome assembly SXGQ01 (sample SAMN11356859, study PRJNA531348) | freshwater metagenome | isolation source: freshwater sample F1-20 | place: China: Fuxian Lake, Yuxi | collected 2017-12-25 | reverse complement strand
GGTTTGCGATCAGGTGCGGCCGCGGCCCGCCAATGCCGAGCCTGCGATGACCAGCCAGCCGGCGATCATCGCCGTGCCGCCGATGGGCGCGGACATCGGAAACAGCCGCGTGCCGGCATAGTGCCGCATCAGCAGATCGCCGCGGAAGTGCCCAGACTCGACCTCGCGCGCGAGCGAGCGCGAGGAGGCGGCGATGACCCGGGCCTCGAGCCCTCGCCCGTCGCGACCGGCCCCAGGGCCGCTGTGGACTTCGAGGGCGCGCAACAGGCGGGCCTGAACCTCAAGCGGCAGGTCACCGACCTCGTCGAGGAAGAGGGTGCCGCCAGCGGCCTCGCCGACCGCCCCACCCAAGCGGCCGCCCGAGGTACCGCCCCCGAAGAGCTCACGGTCGACGTGGTCGGGCGCCACAGCAGCACAGTCGAAGACGACGAAGGGGCGCGCAGACCGCTCGGACTCGGCGTGGAGCGTCTCGGCGACGAGCTCCTTGCCCGTCCCGGTCTCGCCCTCGACGAGCACCGCGACAGGCGTCGGGGCGACGCGCGTGACGAGCGCGAAGAGCTCGCGCATCGGCGCCGACCGCCCGACGAGCGGCCCAAGCCGGGCAGCCCGGGCGAGCTCGACCGCGACCCGCTCGGCGTCGAGCGCGAACCAGACGACCGCGTCGCCGAGCTCGAGGCGCGCCGTCTCGTCGAGCCAGGCGGTCTCGACGCGGACGCCGTCGACGGTCACGCCGTTCTTCGAGCCCAGATCGGTCAGCCGATAACCCCGACCGTCGTATTCGAGGCGGGCGTGGACGCGCGAGACCGTCGGGTGGTCGACGACGACGTCGCTGTCGGGGTTCGAGCCGATGAGGATCGCGCGGCTCTCGAAGGCGCGGGACGGGCCATCGCCGACGCGCAGCCGGAAGCGGCGGAAGTCGAGCTGCTCGAGGCTGCCAGCGGCCGCCCGCGTCGCCTCCCGTCCATCGCTCCGCGGCTCACCGGTCGTCTCACGCATGGCGGCATCCTAGCATGACCGGGCTGCCGCTGGCACGCGCTGGCACCGCACGCGGCGATATTCATCGAACATGCCATGCGCATCACCTTGCGTATCGGCGCGACCCGAGGTTGACCCGCCCGGCTGCGGCCGGCATTCTCGGGGTCTGACCACCTGACCGGGAGCGGACGGATGAAGAAGCGCGTGCTGTGCCCACTCGCCCCGGGCTTCGAGGAGCTCGAGGCCATCGCGACCATCGACCTGCTGCGCCGCGCTGGCGCGCAGGTCATCACCGCGAGCGTCGGCGCGGCGAACCCGATCCCGGGGAAGAACCGGGTGCGGGTGATGGCGGACATCGACCTCGCCGAGGCCCTCGACGAGTGGGGCGACGCCTTCGACCTCGTCGTCCTGCCAGGCGGTCCGGGCGTCGCGACCCTCGCCGAGAGCGCGCCGTTGCGTGCGCTGCTGGCCGCACGCATCGCGTCAGGTCGGCTCGTCGCCGCCATCTGTGCCGCCCCGACCCTGCTCGCGGCGGCCGGGCTGCCGACGACGACGCCCATCACCAGCTGGCCGGGGTCGCGCGAGGCGCTCGCGGCGTTCTCCGACTGGCGCGACGCACCCGTCGTGACGGCCCCGGGCGTCATCACCGGGCGCGGGCCCGGGACCTCGGTACCCTTCGCCCTCGCCCTTGTCGAGGCGCTCTTCGGGGCCCCCGCGGCCGCCGATCTCGCGCGCGAACTCGCCCTCTGAGCGTCACCCGCCGCCGGGAACCCGGCCCCTCGAGCCCCGGAGGCCTCCGTGCCGTCACGCCGCCCCACCCCGCTGTCCGCCTTCGTCGCCGTGGTCGCACTCGTCGCATGCGGCGGGGATGACGACCGCGACCGCGTGACGACGACCGACACCGCGGGGACAGACGCGGGGACAGACGACACCCTGGCAGCTCCCGACCTGGGAGCCGGTGAGGATACCGGCCCACAGCTGGCCCGCGGCTTCGGCGAGGCGTGCACCGAGAACCGCGAATGCGAGTCGGGCTACTGCGTGCCGTCCGCGAGCGGCCAGGTCTGCACCCGCGGCTGCACCCCGAGCTGCCCGGACGGCTGGATCTGCGGGCGGGTCCTCGACGCGGGCGTCGACGCGGCCCGGGTGTGCTTCCAGCGCGCGACGACCCTGTGCCAGCCGTGCATGGCGGACGCCGACTGCGCGGCGCTCTCCGCGGGTGTCGGGGCGCGCTGCCTCGCCTACGGGGACGCTGGCAGTTTTTGTGGCATGGCCTGTGATTCCGTAACCCCCGGCCCGGCTGGCGACCTGTGCGCGGATGACGCTGGGACCGCGGCGACCGAGGGGCAGTGCCGGGCGGCGGATGCTTGCAGTTGCAACGATGTGGGCCGCAGCCTAGGGCTCTTCACGAGCTGCCTCGCGCGCGGCGAGCTCGGCACCTGCGGCGGCACCCGCGGCTGTGGAGACGCAGGGCTCGAGGCGTGTTCGGCCACCCCGCCGGTCGCGGAGGTCTGCAACGGCGCCGACGATGACTGCGACGGGCGGATCGACGAGGACCTGCCGCTCGGCGACGCCTGCCCGTACGCGAACGAACACGGGACGTGCCCAGGCGTCATGGTCTGCTCGGGCGGCACCTTCCGCTGCGTTGGGACGCCCGCCGAGCCCGAGCGCTGCGACGGTCTCGACCAGGACTGCGACGGGAGCACCGACGAGGGCTTCTCCGACCTCGACGGTGACGCGGTCGCGGACTGCGTCGATCCCGACGAGGACGGCGACGGGACGCCCGACGCGGAGGACTGCGCTCCGCGCGACGCCGCCCGCGGCAAGGCGGCCACCGAGGCCTGCAACGGTCTCGACGACGACTGCGACGGCGCCATCGACGAGCCCGGCGCTTCTGGGTGCTCGGGCTTCCGCCCCGACGCGGACGGCGACGGCTTCGGCAGCGCGACCGCCGCGGCCCGCTGCCTCTGCGCCCCCGATCCGGACGGGGTCTGGGACGCCACCTCGGCCAACGACTGTGACGACCGGGCGCCCGGCGTCTTCCCTGGCGCCGCCGAGACCTGCAACGGGCGCGACGACGACTGCGACCAGGCGCGCGACGAGGGCGTCACAGCCCCCTGCGGTGGCTGCGCCAACGCCTGCCTGCTCGAGGCGGGGGTGTCGGCGACGCGCCTCTTCACGCTCGGGCCGCACGCGACGAACCTCGCCCTCGACCCGCTCGGCGCGCTCCAGCTCGGCGCGGGGCAGCTCGCGGGCAGCTTCCGCATGACGCTGTCGGGCTGGCCGCTCGGCGGGACCCGCTGGGAGGGGCTGTTTCTGACCGCGACGACCCCTGCTGGCACGACGCTCCGCGCCCGCTGGCGGACCTCCTCGGCGCTCGCGGCCCTGCCGTTTGCGGTCTGGAGCGACTTCGCGCCGCCGATGCCGCCCGCGAGCTCGCCGCTGTGGCTTGACGCCGACGGGGCCCACCTCGAGGTCGAGGTCGCGTTCGCGAGCACCTCGGTCGCGGTGACGCCGGTGCTCTCACGGGTCGGCCTGCTCTCCTCGAGCCGGCCGGAGTGACGGCACAGCATGTTTGAACCTGAAACATCCTGTTCCAACGGCTGAAACATATTGTTTCATCGCGGCGCCGCGGGCGGGCCGACGGGTCCACGAGACCCCGGCCATGGTGGCCGGGCGACGCGAGGTGCGGGCGCTCGGCACCGATGTTGCAGGGGGTTCCCCAACGTGGGCCCATGGCTCACGCCCCCGAGCGAGGAAGGACCCCATGGAAGCCATCGAACAGCGCCACTTCGACACCCGCCTGCAGGCCGCGGACGGGCTCGTCCTCGTCGACTTCTGGGCGGGCTGGTGCGGCCCCTGCCGCGCGGTGACGCCGATCCTCGAGCGGCTCGCCCCCGACTACGCGGGCAAGGTCGACTTCTGGAAGGTCGACGCCGACCAGAACCCGGCGCTCATGAGCGCGTTCGGGGTTCAGGCGCTTCCGACCGTCATCCTGCTGTCGCCGCGTCGCGACCGGCCTGGCGCCGAGGTGCTTGGCCACATCGTGGGCGCCCGCCCGCCCGAGGCTTACCGCGCCCTCATCGAGCGCGGGCTCGCCCCAGCCCAGCCAGGGCTTCTGTCGCGGCTGAAGGCGAGCCTCTTCGGCGGAGGGTCTCAGCCCTCGTAATGCGGGTCGCAGACGTCGAGGCAGCGGTCGATGATCGCGAAGGCCTCGCGCAGCTGCGCCTCGGTGATGCAGAGTGGCGGGTTGCAGGTGAAGTTGTTCCACCGCACGAAGGTGAAGAGCCCCGCCTCGTCGAAGGCCTTTGCGAGCTTGCCCATGGCCTCGCTCGTGCCGTTATACGGCGCCATCGGCTCGCCAGCCGCGTTCTTCTGCAGATCGACCATGCCGAAGAGGCCGATCGCACGGCCCTCCTTGACGCACGGGTGGCGGGCCTTGAGGCGCGCCATCTCGTCCTTCATGACCGCTTCCAGGCGGGCGGCGTTCGCGATCATGCCCTCCTCGAGCATGACCTGCAGGTTCGCCTCGGCGGCCGCGAGCAGCATCGGGTGCGAATTGTAGGTGAGGCCGCCGTAGAAGACGTTGTCCTGGAAGTGCTGGGCGATGCGATCGGTCAGGCCGACCGCGCCGAGCGGCAGGTAGGACGAGGTGAGGCCCTTGGCGACCGTCACGATGTCGGGGACGACGTTGAAGTGCTCGTAGGCGTAGAGCTTTCCAGTGCGCCCGAAGCCGGCCATGACCTCGTCGAAGATGAGGCAGATGCCGTGCTCGTCGCAAATGCGGCGGAGGCCTTCCATGTAGCCAGGTGGCGGGATGAGGACGCCGTTCGTGCCCGTCACCGTCTCGACCATGATCGCGGCGACGGACTTCGGGTTCTCGTACATGAGAACCTCTTCGAAATACTTGAGGTTCTCGCGGCAGCGGGTGGCCTCGTCGTCGCCGAAGCTGTAGTTGTAGGGGTGCGGGTCGAGGACGCGGATGATGCCTGGCGGGCCGGGCTCGTTGGCCCAGCGACGCGGGTCGCCGGTCAGGTTGACCGTGAGGTTCGTGCCGCCGTGGTAGGCGCGGTGTCGGACGACGATCTTCTGGCGGCCCGTGAAGAGCTTGGCCGCGCGGACAGCGTTCTCGTTCGCCTCGGCCCCGCCGAGCGTGAAGAAGAAGGTGTTGATGGGGCCAGGCGTCAGCTCGGCGAGCATCTTGCCAAGGCGCGCGCGGACCGCGGTCGCGACCTGCGGGTGCGCGAAGATGAGCTCGTCGGCCTGCGCCTTGATGGCGTCGCGGACCTTCGGGTGGTTGTGGCCGATGTTGACCGACATCAGCTGGCTGTTGAAGTCGATGTAGCGCTTGCCGTCGGTCGTCCAGAAGTGGATGCCGTCGGCGCGCGCGACCGCCATCGGATTGACGGCGCTCTGCTTCGCCCAGGTGTAGAGGGTGTGCTGCTTGCAGAGGTGGATGATCTCGTCGGACGTCATCGGTTCGGACATGCGGCTCGCTCCTCGGTCGGGTGCCGGATCGTAACGCAGCGGTATCGGCCTGTCCAAGCTTTGGCGCGCGGGCGACTCAGCGACGGACCTGCTGGAAGAGGAAGGTCCCCGCACCGCGCAGGTCGCGGGCGCGGGCGCTGTCTGGCTGGACGCGGAGCAGCCAGCGGGCGCGGGCGAAGCGGAAGGTGAAGGGCTGCATGAAGCGGCGGACCACGAGGCGCTCGAGCTTTTTCAGCTGTCCGAGGTCGTCGGTCCGGGCGCTGAGGGGGCCGAGGGCGAAGACGCCGCGCAGGCCGAGCGCTGGGGCGGCGACGCGCACGATGGCCGGCAACAGGTAGTCGCTGACGTCGTCGGGGCGGAAACCCTCGGCGGTCAGGGCGACGTCGGGGGCGTGGAGGAGCAGGCCGTCGTCGTCGGCCGCGAAGAGCCAGCCCCGGACCTCGGGCACGGCGCCTGGGGGCGCATCGGGCGGCAGGGGACGCTCGAAGGCGGAGAGCAGAAGGGTCACGTCGTCGCCGATCGACGCGACGTTGTACCAACGCTGGGCAAGCAGATAGGGCGGCAGGTTGCCGGCGCGGTGTTCGACGAAGCCGACGCCGTCGGCCTGCCAGCGCTCCGGGCCAGACGTCGGTGGCGGCGCGTCGGGCGCCTCGGGGGATGGCGCGGTCGCGTCCTCTCCTTCGCCCTCGGGCGGGCCAGCCCGGGCCCTCCAGCGGTCGGGCGCGGCGTCAACCTCGACGCCGAGCGCGCCGCGCGGCACGGGGATGGTCGTGACGTAGGTCGTGCCACCGAGGGCCACCCCGCCACCTGCGGGACGGAGCGCCTCCGCGAAGCCGCGGAGGTCGAGCGCCACCCGCAGGCCGTCCTCGGCGATGGTGAGCTCGGCACGCCCGACGCCGACGGTCAGGCGCGCCCCCTCGAAGCGCACCTCGAAGCGGTCGGTCCCGGCCTGCCAGGCGCCACGGTCCGCGGTCCTGGACCAGGCGAGGCTGCGTCCGTCCTCGTCCGTCAGCGCGAGCGAGAGCTCGGCCCGCCCGTCGGCGCCCGCGAGGTTCGTGACGCGGAACCGCAGGTAGACCGCCCCACCCCCGTCGAGCACCCCGCGGAGGACGAGCTGCTCGGAGAAGTCTCCATCGTCGCGGTTGCCGTCACGGCTCCAGGCCACGGTGAGATCGGCGTCGGTCAGGCGTTCGGCGGGCGCGGACGGCGCGAGCCCCGACGCGCAGCCCGCGGTGAGCGTCAGCGCGAGGGCGAGGGCGAGCCTCGCGCTCACGCGGAGGCCTCACGCCGGGCCGCAGCCCGACCGATCCAGTAATACCCAATGAACATCAGTATGTTGACCACATAGGCGGCGGTGATGCCGATGACCGCGACCCAGCCGATGCTCTGCAGGCCGCGGTTCTCGACCGCGATGAGCGAGGCGAAGCCGAGGACCGCGAGCAGCGAGCTGATGCCTGCCGCCTCGGCGGTCGCGATGAGGTTCGCGCGCAGCTGCGGCCCGCCCTCGCGCAGGCGATGCGCGAGGTGGGTGCCCGTGTCGATGCCGATGCCGAAGATCTGCGGCAACACGATGACGTTGAAGAGGTCGAGGTGGAGGTCGGCGAGCCCCATGACGCCGAGCATCAGCACGAAGCCCGCGGCGATCGGAGTCAGGATCATGACGAGCTCGCGCGGGCGGCGGTAGTCGACGAGGACCACGACGAGGACGGCGATGAGTCCGAAGAGCACCGCGAGCGGGCCCTCCTCGCGGACGACGCGGTAGGCCTCGGCCGATACGAAGTATGTTGCGGATGTGTGAAACGTTCGTGCAGGCAGCTGCTCGGCTGGCGCCCCGGGGAGGGAGGCTGGCAGGGACGCAGCTGGCAAATCGATCGTCCCGATCTCGTTCTGGATTCCAGCCGCGACGAGGGCGTTGGCCTTCGAGCCGCGGGCGTTCAGCAGCACGTAGCGGCCGTAGCGGCCGTGGGCGTCGGTGAAGCGCGCCTTGACCCAGTCGGGCAGCGCCTCGGGGGTGACGCCCGTCGGGGTCAGGTAGGGGCGCAGGCGGTCGGCGTCGGCCTTGGCGTCGCCTTCGAGCGCGGCGTACTTGTTGTCGAGCTTGCGCTTGATTTCGGCCACGACGGCGAGTTTTTCCGGCTGCTGGTCGGGGACGAAGGTGAAGACCGAGACGACGTCGTCGAGGACGGGGAAGCGGTCGCGGTGGGCGTCGAGCCAGCGGTGCAGGCGGCGGGTCTCGGCGAGGTTCTCGGTGATGACGAGGGCGGGGCTCGCGCCGCGCTTCTCGACCTCCTTGTACCGGGTCTTGAGCGCGTGCTCGGCCCCGCCCTCGGCGACGCGGAACTTGCCCATGTCGGCGTCGAAGGTCACGTCGAGGGCGGTCGCGGTGAGGGCGCCTGTCGCGCCGAGGACGAGCGTCACGAGGCCCCAGCCGAGCAGCGGGTGGCGCTGGCCCGGTGCGGCCTCGACTGCGGCTCCCGAGGGGACGTGAGGCGGGGCGACGCGCTCGGGGCGGACCTTGTCGAGCGCGGCCGCGAAGACCGGGTGGACGAGGTAGAAGGCGACGAGGGCCAGCACGACGCCCGCCCCCGCGATGAGGCCGAGCTGCGAGAAGCCGCGGAAGTCGAAGACCATGAGCGCCCAGAGCGTGACCGCGGTCGTCAGCATCGCGTTGAAGACCGGCCGCGCGAGCCCGACGAGGCCCTCTGCGCGCGCCTCGGCGAGGGTCTTGCCCGGACCGTGCTCCTCGCGGATGCGGCTGAGCCCGTGGATGGCGTAGTCGACGCCGAGGCCGTTGAGGATGGCGACGATGACGGACGTGACGAGATTCAGGTAGCCGACGGTCACGGCCGCGAAGGCGAGGGTCCAGACGTTGGCGACGACGAGGACGAGGGCGACGGCGAAGACGGCGCGGACGCGGCGGAAGTGGGCGATGACGACGCCGATGATGAAGGCGAGCGACCAGAGGCCCGACGTGACCGCGTCGTCCTTGATCTGCTTCACGGCGGCCGTGAACTGGCTGTAGTCGCCGTCCATGACCCAGGTGAGGCCGCGGTCGGGGTGGCGCGCACGTTGGGCCTCGAGGACCTCGAGGATCGCGGCGTTCAGCGCGCGGGTCCGCTCGGCGTCGGCGGGCTTGAAGGTCGGGAAGGCCTTGACGGCGAGGACCTGGCCGTCGGCGGTCTCGAGGAACGGTCCGAAGTTCTGGAGCCCGTGTTCGCGTTTGATTTCATCCAGATCTGGCAGGCGATCGGCCTTGGATGCCGGGGCCTTCGGGGCGGGCTCCTCGTCGAAATCGTCGAGGCCGAGGTCGGATTTCACGGCCTTGCCGATGGCCTCGGATACGCGGGTCTCGAGCTTCGCGAGCTCGTCGAGCGGCAGATAGAGCAAGGCCTCGCGCTCAAAGAAGGCGACGTCGCGCTCGAACTCGACGCGGGCCACGTCCACCCTGCGGGCGGTGAGGGCGTCGGCGACGGCGCGGCCAACGGTGCGGTTCAGCGCGGGGTCGGGGCTGCCGATGAGGACGCGCAGCTCGCTCGTGTTGCCGAGCGTCTCGCGCGTCTGACGGGCGAGCTGGACGGCGGGCGTGTCCTCGGGGAAGAGGTCCTCGAGATCCCCTCGGACCCTGAGGCCGCTCGCGACGACGGCGAGGCCGGCTGTCAGCGCGGCGTAGAGGGCGAGGAGCCGCCAGGGATGCCGCTCGGCGAGGGCGAGATAGCGCCGGTAATGCCCCTCGAACCAGTTGCCCATGGCCCCCACCCTCTGGCAAGGCCCGCGGTCCTCGGATACGGTCCGTCGAGTCGACGGGGCGCGGGCACCTCGCGGCCTTGACCGCGACGGCATCATACCGGGTTGGCGGCGCGATGAAAGAAAACAGGAGACCGAACCCCATGCACCGAGACGCCGATCCCATGACACCGAGCCCCGCGAGGTGCGTGATCCTCGCGGCCCTGCTGACCGTCACAGCGTGCGGGGACAGCGGCCGGGACGATCCCGCAACAGATGCCGCAGATTCCGCGGATGCCCCTGTTATACCTGATGATTCGTCAAACACGGAAGTGACCGATGTGCCACCGCCCTCGGGCGGGCTCGTCATCAACGAGGTGGCGCCCGCCGGGCTCGGCGGCTCGGAAGACCCTGCGAACCCCGGGACGCCTCCGGACTGGCTCGAGATCGCGAACCCGACGGGCGCGCCGGTGTCGCTCGACGGCTGGCAGCTGACCGACTCGGACCCGACCCACGTCTTCACCTTCCCGGCTGGCAGCGTCATCGCGGCAGGCGGCTGGCGCGTCGTCGCCGAGGGGACGGGCGGGCTCGACTTCGGGCTCGGGGCGAGCGATGGCGTGCGGCTCCTGGCACCCGACGGGACGGTCGTCGACACGGTCGACTGGACGGCCGACAGCCTGCCGCGCAACGCCAACCTCGGGCGCCTGCCAGACATGACGGGCGCCTTCCAGGCGGTCTTCGTGGGAACCCCGGGTTCGGCGAACCAGCCGAACCCGGAGACGACCTGCGGCGACGGGGTCGTCGAGGGCGCAGAGCGCTGCGAAACGGGCGTGGAACCAGCGATCGGCTGCGAGGATCGGGGCTTCGGCGGGGGGAGTCCAGCCTGCGGGGCGGACTGCGCGGCGCTCGACTACGCAAGCTGCAACGCGCGGGCCGCCGGGCTGGTCATCAACGAGCTGACGTCGACGGGCGACGACCGGGTCGAGTTGCTGAATGGCGGCGAGGCCGAGGCGGCGCTCGGCGGGCTGACGCTGACCGACGCGGGCGGGGGGACCTTCACGTTTGCCGACGGCGAGGTGCTGGCCCCGGGAGCTCGACGCGTGCTGGTCCGCGACGTCGACCACACCTTCGGGCTCGGCGACAGCGACGGCCTGACGCTGGCCTCCGCGGACGGGACGGTCCTCGATCGCGTCCGCTGGGGCTCGGGCGAGGCGGTCGTCAGCCTCTGCCGGCGCCCCGACGGCGTCGGCGGCTTCGCCTCCTGCCCGTCGGCGTCGTTTGGCGATCCGAACTTCTGAGATGGCTGGCTGGATCGCACCTGGAGACGCGCATCGCGGAAGGGGGGCGATTGAGGCGGCGGCAGGAGGCGGCCGACGACGCTTGACGGACGTTCGCGATTGCGCCAGTCATGATTGAGCGGCTCAAGAACGTTCTGCGCCGCGGTGCTGTCGGTCGGAACGACATGATTCATGACACCAAGGGTACTTCGATGCGGAACGCGTGGGTTCGGGGGGTGACGGTCGGTGTCCTGGCGGGGCTCGCAGGCGCGGCAGAGGCCCGTCCACCCGAGCGCGTCGCGAGCGGGCTCTGGCCGACCCCGGTGGCGCCAGCCCCCGAGACGCCGAAGCCTGAGCCAGCGCCAGCCCCAGCGCCCGTGGCACGGCCTGCACCCGTCCCGCGGCCCGCGCCGACGCGCACGCCAGCGGCTCCCCGTCAGGCCGTCCCCGCTCCAGCGAGGGGCACCGACGCAGGCCCGGCGCGCCGCAGCCTGTTCATCGGCGTCGAGCGGCTCTTCGGAGCCTCGCGCGCCGACTGGGCGAACGACCGGTCCGAGGGCTTCTACGCGTCGGAGCGGACCGTCTCCGGCCTCGCGGTCGTCGGCCTCGACCAGCCTCTGCGGGTCGGCCTCGACCTCGCCCTCGGCCCACACGCCACCCTCGGCGGCATCATCGGGTTCGGGACGCGGACCCAGGCGAACGAAGTCAATGGCCTGCGTGAGGCGCGTCCGGAGACCATGACGTCCCTCGTCGTCGGCGCGCGCGCAGGCCTCATGCTGCCGGCTGGCTCGGTGGTCGAGCTTTGGCTGCGCTTCGGGTTCAGCCATGTCCGGCTGACGGAGGAGTCGGAGTCCGAGGTCGAACGCTACCAGGAGCGCCTCGCTGTCACGGACCTGAACGTGGAGGCGACGCTGCTGCTGAAGCCAGCGCCGGGCTGGGCGATCACCCTTGGCGCCTACCTCGACAAGAGCCTCTCGGGCGAGCTGCGGTACCTCAACGACGACTTCCGGGACGACCGTGCCGACGCCATCGCCACGACCGACCTCGACAGGACGGGGTACGGGGCGGCGCTCGGGCTGGTCACCTGGCTTTGACTCGACCGCAGACCCCACCTCAGGATGCAGGGTCTCCGAAGGCTTGCGTCAGCGAGACGGGGGCAGCCGGCCAAGGACTGGAGCCTCGGCGGTGAGGCCTGGCCTGGCCCTTGCGGAGGCCCCTCGGGTGGCTTCGCGCAGCGCGACGGCGGGCCACGTCCGAAAGCGCCTCGCAGGCGAGATCGACGAGCGGGTGCGGGCTGCGGGCGCGAGCGTCATCTCGTCGTGCTGGCGCGGCCCGAGCGGGGCCATGGTCGACTCAGGGGTTCGGCGGGCGGACGAGGCGGGCGGGGATCGTCTGGACCTTCAGCGCGAGGCTGACCGACTCGGGCTCGCCGTCGTGGTCGAGGTCGATGTCGCTCGTGACCAGCACGTCGAGGAGCGGCGCGACAGAGGCGGGATCAAGCCCACCGAGGTCGGATGGGCGAAGCGAGAGCAGCGCCTGCATGAGCTGCGCCTTCGGGATGGCGCCGCCGAGGACTCCATCGATCGACACGATGGTCTGGCCATCTGGCGTGAAGCGGAGCCCGCCCTCGAAGCGCGCCGCGGCGACGGTCAGGCCGAGCATGGAGCCGCCCGCGAGCGGCAGCGCCATGCGGATGACGGCGTCTGGCCCGCCCGCCACGATCTTGTCGCTCAGGACACGGGCGGCAGGCAGCTCGAAGGTGGGGTCGCAGCGGGCGTCGAAGCTGATCTGGGACAGGTGGTAGTCACAGACCTCGCTGATGGTCGCGGGAGCGGCGGGTCCGCCCGTGTAGTCGCAGGCCCACATGGCGTCGGTCAGCATCCCCTCGTGGAGGCGGAGGGCAAAGGGCGCGTCCGTGCCGCTCCAGTCCGAGTAGTCGATGAGCCACATCACGAGGCCGTCATCGAGCGCGCCCTGCACCTGATCGCCCAGGATCGGCGCGAGCGGGCCGAGCGCGTTGTCGACGCCCGCGCCACAGCTGTCGGCGGGGGCGCAGGTGGCCGGGTCGTCGTCGATGTCGAGGCCCGAACCGAGCATCCCGTCGGCTGGGACGACGAGACGGATGACCTTGTTGGCGGCGTCTGTCGGCTTCGTGTCGCAGGGACGGCAGGCCGCCGTCTTGCCGCCGAAGCACAGGCCAGCGACGCACTGGTCCTCGGCCGTGCAGGCGAAGCCGTCGTCGCAAGCGGCCGGGACGCAGGTGACGCCCTCGCAGACAGGCAGCAGGAACTGCGTGACGCAGCCGCCTCGCACAGGGTCGCAGCGCTCTGCGGTGCAGGCGTTGCCGTCGTCGCAGTCGACTGGCGTGGCGCCGAGGCACGCGCCCGACGCGTCACAGGTCTCGCCCTCGGTGCACGGGTCACCATCGTCGCAGGCGCCGATCACCGGCGTGTTCGTGCAGGCGCCCGTGGCGGCGTCACAGCGGTCGTCGGTGCAGACCTTGCCGTCGTCGCAGGCGGGGCGCGCACGGCAGCCTGCGGAGGCCTCGCAGAAGTCGGTCGTGCAGGGGTCGCCGTCGTCGCAGGCGCGCGCGCCTCCGCCCACACAGACCCCGGCATCGCACGCGTCTGATACCGTGCAAGAATCACCATCATCGCACGGACCCGCGACGACCGCCGCGACACAGCCCGCGGTCGGATCGCAGACGCTGCCGACGCACGGGTCGGGGTCGGTGTCCGGGCAGGCCCGCGACGGGCCGGCTTCGCAGGCACCTGCGCGGCAAGTGTCCCCGTTCGTGCAGGCGTCACCGTCGTCGCACGTCTCACCGTCGCTGGTGATGGTCGTCAGCGGGCCCGCCTCCCCAAGGACGCAGCGGGCGCATCCGCCCGAGACCGGCGCGCCGTCCGCTGGGACGCAGGTGCCGTCGAGGACGCAGAACGCGCCCATGACGACGTGGACGCAGGCCCCGCCAGGCGTCGCGGAGTCGCAGCGGTCGGTCGTGCAGGCGAGGCCGTCATCGCAGGCCCTCGGTGTGCCAGCACAACCGCCGCCCGCGTCGCAGCGGTCACCGTCGGTGCACGGATCGCCGTCGTCGCAGGCTGCCCCGGTCTCGCAGCGCGGGGCCTCGGTCGGGCCGTCGCCACAGGCTGCGCTCGCCGCCATCGCGAGCCCGAACAAGAATCTTTCCTGGGTCTTGACCACGCGGCGCGTGTCCATGCCGATCTTCCTTGTGTTCCTTATGTCGCTCATGAGCGCTGATGTCGCTCATTTCGCGCGCGAGTCGCAGCGTTGGGCACGCGAGCGCCCGGACTTTGACGCCAGGCCCGGGACGCGCGATGTCTGACGTCACGATGTCGTCGCCGTCGCGTCCGCCTCGAGCTCCGAGCCTACCCCCTGCGCCGCGTCCGCGGCAAGGGGCGGCCGTGACCGCGCTGCGGGCGGTCCTGCTGGTCCTCGCGGCGATGATCGGGGCCTGCGAGGGCGCCGCCGAGCCCGCAGAGCTGCCCGTCCTCGCCCGCGCCCTCGCCCCGCTGCCGCGGCCCCACGACGTCCGGCCACCAGCGCTGTCGGAGGCCCCGACCGAGCCGACCCCATGGCAACCCCCGCTGGCCGGACTCACCCGCGGGACGCCCGCCGCAACCGACTGGGCGGGCCCGTGCTCCCGCGGCCCGACGCATGGCGGGGCCCTCACGGGCGGCGCCACGATGCCCGACCGGGGCGAGGGGTTCGCCCTGCTGCCGCAGACCGTCCGGCGTGACGCCCGCCACGGCCACCCGACGCTGGTCGCGGCGATCCTGCGGGCTGCGCGGCGCATCCACGCCCTCCACCCGGGCTCGACGTTGCATGTCGGCGACCTGTCCACCATGCACGGCGGCAACTTCGGCCCGCACCGGAGCCACACGAACGGGCGCGACGTGGACCTCGCCTTCTATCTCGCCAGCCCGGCGGGCGAGCCTGACGACCTGCCGCGCATGGTGCCGATCGGTCCGGATGGCGCAGCACCCGACGGGAGGCGCTTCGACGCAGCGCGCAACTGGGCCCTCGTGGCGTTGCTTCTTCAGGACCCTGGGGTCCAGGTGCAGTGGGTCTTCGTCGCCGCGCCTTTGCGCGCGTCGCTGCTCGCGGAGGCCGCGCGCGGCGACCCCGCCCTCGCCGAGCGGGCCGAGCGGGTTCTGTTGCAGCCACGGGACTCGAGCCCCCACGCCGACCACTTCCACATCCGCATCTACTGCGCCCGGGGCGACCGCCTCGGCGGATGCGTCGACGCCCCCCCGTTTCACCCGTGGGTCGACGATCACCGCGACGCACTCTCGGGCTGGCTCGCGTCGGTCGAGCCCTTCCTCGCCCTGCCCGGGACAGCCGAGTTCCGGTACGCCGTGACGCGCATCGCCGAGGGCCAGATCAGCACCGCCCTGCCGCTGCTCGTGGCGCTGCCCCCACCACCCGACCGAGCCGACGCCCTGCTCGTCAGCGACGCGATCGCGCATCTGCGCGGACAGGTCTCGCGCCCCGCGTGGTCGCGGCTCCGGCCCGAGGACGCGCCGCCGTGAGGCGGACTCGCCGAAAGCGCCACGAAACGCCTTTCAATGCATTGAACACGCATAATTGTGTGCGCGCTGGCAAGTCGCGCGAAATGTCCTACGATGCGTCCTCGATCACCGGGGCGCCCGAGGAGGCCCGATGTACGGTTGGCTGTCACTCGAGCCGACGGCTCCGCACGCGGGGCGACATGGGCTCGCCGCGGCCCGCTGCGGCCTCTGCGGGCACTTCGGGGCTGCGTTCTCGACGCGGTCCCGGATGCTCGCGTCGACCGATCCGAGCCTCCTCCTGCTGCTCGTCGATGCGCTGTCGGTGAGCCCGCTGCCGCGGACGCGCGTCCGTTGCCCGCTGACGCTGATGGCCGCGACACGCGCGGCGGTCGACCCGACCTCGGCGTCTGTCGAGGCCGTCGCCGCCCTGCAGCTCGTGCTCGCGGGTGAGAAGCTGCTCGACGACCAGCTCGACCGCGAGGGGCTGCTCGCGCGCGTCGCCGCCCGCCTCGTGGCCTCCGACGTGGCGACGGCGGTGGCCACCCTCGAGGCCCGGAACTTCCCGGTCGCGGCCCTGCGCGAGGCGTTGCGGGGGCAGAGCGCCGTCGAGGCCGACCCGCGCGCCGATCTCGACGCCCTCGCCGCCCCGACAGGCCGCGGGCTTGGCCGCATCGCGGGCTGGCTCGGGGCCGAGCTCGATCTGCCCGCCGCCGACGTGGCGCGTTGCGCGACCTTTGGCGACACACTCGGGCGCGTCATCTACGTCATTGATGCCCTTCACGACCTGCCCCGCGACTTGGCGCGCGGTCGCTTCAACCCGATCCACGCGACGCTTGGCCACGGCTCGCCCCGACGGGCCCGCTTCCTCGCGGACTGGGTCGAGGCCCTGCTCGGGCGCCATGCCGAGGCCTTCGCCGCGCTGCCGCTCGTCCGCCACGCCGAGGTCCTCGCAGGTTCGCTCGTCGCCGGGCCGACCCGCCGGGCCCACGAGGGGCTCGCGTCCCTGCCCCAGTCCCGGAGCGCCACGCCATGCCTGAACGCCAGCCTCTGACCGAGATCCACGGCCGCCTGCTGACCGCGCTGAAGGAGCTCGGCGGGACAGGCACCGTCGGGGACCTCGTCCAGCGCGCGCAACTCGCCGAGAGCGCGGTCCGGGAGCACATCCTCGCGGCGCTCTCGCATGTCGGCGGCCACGTCGCTGTCGATGCCCACGGGCAGCTCCGCTACGCGGTCGACCGCACTCGGGACGTCCCGCGCTTCGCCCCCGCCTGGCCCATCCGCCTGCTGCAGGTCCTCGCGGCGGCCTTCCGCGTCGCCTTCTTCGCGGCCCTGTCGCTGATGCTCGTCGTCTACTTCGTCATCTACCTCGTGCTGATCGTGGTCCTGCTCGTCCTCGGGCTCGTCGCGGCGGCCCAGGGAGGCGACTGTGACTGCAACGGCTGCGACTGCAACGGCTGCGATGGCTGCGGCGGCTGCGGCGGCTGCGGCGGAGGTGGCGGATGTGACGCCTGCTGCCCGGATAGCGCGAGCTGCAACAAGGCGGGTGACACGCTGCACGCGAAGACCGCTGGCCGCCGCGCCCCCGACAAGGTGAAGGCGCGCGTGGCGCTCCGCGACGTTCAGCGCGAACGCCGCGCCGTGCGGGTCGCCGCGGCCGACAAGCGGGCCCGCGCGCGCCGTGCGCGTCTCCGCGACGCCCTGGCCAGCATCCGGCAGCGCGGGCGTGCCTCCGACGTGGACGGCCTCGACTTCCCGCTCGAGGACGAGGTCATCACGGTCAACCCGCCGTTTTTCCGTGCCGTCCGCGACTTCGTCTTCGGCCCGCTCAGACCCGCCGTGTCCGAGGCGGCGGAGCGCGAGAACCTCGTCGGCTTCCTGCGCGACCACGGCGGCCGCGTCACTGCGACCGACGCGGCCCTCGTGACCGGCCTCACGCGCGCCGACGCGGACCGCCTGCTGCTCGAGCTCGCGGTGACGCTCGGAGGCGACGTCGAGGTCACCGAGGCGGGCGTCATCCTGTACGTGTTTGATGACTTTATCGTGTCGGCGGGCGCAGATCTGAACGAGCTCGACTGGCTCACGTCCTGCCCGGGCGGGCACGTCACCGTGCAAGCCTTCGCCACCGCCCGCGGACTCTCGACCGCCCATGCCCTGAGCCGCCTCGAACAGCTGCGCGAGGTCTCGGGGGCGACGCTCGAGGCGGGTGGCGAGAGGACCGTCTTCATCTTCGACGCCGCGGCGCGACGCCGCCTCGCGGAAGTGGGTGTCGCGTACAAGGCCATGCGCGACTACCACTTCTGCTGGGAGCGCCTTGAACATTCCCCCGCCGTCATCGGCGTCCCGGTGGGCAAGCGCGGCTGGATCTGGGGCTTCAACACGCTCAACCTGTGCGTCTCGGCCGGCCTCCTCGCGTGGTACGCGGACGGCGCGCGCCTCGTCGGCGAGGCCATCCCGGCCGTCTCCTTCGAGCTCGAGCTGCTGCTGCTCGGTGCCGTGCCCGCGGGCCTGTCCCTCGCCGTCTTCGGCATCCCGCTCATCCGCGCCATCGTCGAGCTGGCCCGCGATTTCAGCCGTCGCCGCCGCAACACGCGGCGCCTCCTGCTGCTCGCCCTCGCGGAGCGCCTGATGACAGGCCCGTCGGTCACGTCCGAGGACCTCACCGCAGACCTCGGACTCGGGGAGACCGCCCGCGGCGCGGTCGAGACGTGGCTCGCGCGCCTCGGCGCCGAGTTCGACGCGACCCTCGACCCGACCGACGCTGGCGCCCTCGACTTCAGCCTCGCCCACCGCGAGGTCACAGCGGTCGAGCTGCACGCGGCGTCCTTCCGCGACGCGCGCCGCGGCCTTCAGCCGATCGTCTACGACACCGCCCGCCCCGACGACCTGCCTGACGCCTGACCTCGGCGCGCCGATGTCCCTTGCCTCCCAGGCCCCGCCTGCCTATCTTCGGCCGCTGGAGGTCCCCTCATGTCCGTCCGCTCCGTCGCGTCTGCCGCCCTCGCCCTCGTCGCCGTCGCGTGCGGAGACAGCGCCTCACCGACGCAGACCCCGACCGAGGATGGCGCGCCAACCCCCGACGCGCTCGCCGACGCAACCCCGGAAGACACCTCGGCCCCGCTGTCGGACATCAACCTGTCGCTGCCAGACACCGCCTCCGCCGACAAGTTCCTGCGCCACGGCGCCAAGGCCTGGGTCGGGCACGTGACCGACGGCGACACGCTGACCGTCTGGATCGGGGACACGGCGCCATCGCGCTACATCGTGCGCATGGTCGGGCTCGCGGCCCCCGAGTGCTTCAAGGAGATCCGCCAGACCCCCGACGGCAACGGCCAGTCCTGTGTCCGCGACGACGAGCTCGACGGCCTCGCCGCCTTCGAGGCCTTGCGCGACCTCCTCGAGAACCAGCGGGTGACGCTCACCTGCGAGGCGGGCCCGGGCGAGCTGTGCCCGACCGACCCATTCGGACGCTCGCTCGCCTATGTCGAAATCGACGGCAAGGACGCCGCGACCGAGATGGCCCGGGCTGGCCATGGCTTCAGCTACGTCGTCTTCCCGTCGTCGAAGCGGGCCGCCATCTGCGCTGCGGTCTACGCCGCGCGCTCGGCGAAGGTCGGGATGTGGGCCCTCGGCACCGAGCAGCAGGTGCTCGCGGGCATGAACGATGATACGCGCAGCTGGTACTGGGGCATGCACCAGAGCCGCTGCGACGCGGCGCTCCGGCGCTGAGACGCGCCCGGGGAGATACTTGGAGTTCAAATGACTTCGGCACCGACCGCGGAGGCGCTCAAGGCGCTCTTCGACGCCATCCGCGAAGCAGCTCCGCCCGCCGAGTGGTCGACGGGCGTCTCGCTCGCGCGCGACGGCAAGGTCCTCATCGAGGAGGAGGCGCACGACGAGGTGACGCTGCGGGTCCTGCTCGGCTCGCGGGTGCGGTCGCCCGAGGTGACGCTCTACCCCGAGGACGCGGACTGGCAATGCGACTGTGGCACCCGGGTCCGGGCCTGCGCCCACGTCGCAGCCGGCGTCCTCGCGCTGCGCCAGGGCGTCACGACCGAGGCAGCGCCCACGACAGCCCCGGCCGTGAAGTCCGCGAGCCCCGCGCAGAGCGCGAGCCCCAAGCCCCAGCCCGCCCGGCGCCGCGAGCTTGCCCACGCCCGGCTCGGCTACCGCTTCACGACCTCGGGCGACCTCCTGTGCTTCGCGCGCGTCCTGCTGCGCGTCGACCCCGACGGCCGGCCGCCACGCGAGGTCCCTTTCCGCGACAGCGTCGCGAGCTTCCGCGACCCGGATCTGTCGCTGCTGACGGGGTCTGTCGACCTCGAGGTCGAGCGCGCGGTCGGGACCTGGCGCGAGGGGCGCGTTCCGACCGCCGAGGTACCGCGGCTGCTCGTGGCGCTCGACGGCCACGGCGGCGTGACGCTCGACGGGCGGCCTGTCACGGTCTCGGGCAAGGCGGTCCTGCCGCAGCTGCGGGTCGAGGACGCGGGACGCAACTATCTCGCGGAGCTCGTCGCCGACCGCAACATCCGGTTCCGCTTCCGGAACGGGGCCGCGCTGATGGCGACCGCCGAAGGCCCGACAGGGCGTGAGCCACGCCCGATGACAGGCCGAGGCGGAGGCCCCGGACCCGAGACAGCACCGCTCGCGCTGCGCCCGATCGACGACGAGGCCGGCCTCGAGCAGGGCCTGCGCCGCGAGCTGACCCGCGGCAAGGCCTTTGACGCCGCGACGGTCCCACAGCTCGTCGAGCTCGTCGCGCGCCTCGAGAAGCGCCTGCCGCTCGATCTGCGCACGAAGCGCCTGCCGAAGTTCTCCGACACGGCCCCGCGCCTGCTCGTCCGAGCCGACGCAGAGGGCGGGACGCTCGCGGTCCTCGCGACGGTCGTGTACGGTGATCCGCCCTTTGCCCGCATCGACCGCGGGCGCCTCGTCCAGCTTGGCGACAGCAACGAGCTGCCGATCCGCGACGGAGCCGCCGAGCGCCGCCTCGAGCAGCGGCTGATGACCACGCTCGGCCTCGAGCCGGGTCGGAAGACGGTCTTTACAGGCATGGATGCCGTGACGTTCGCGGCCCGCCTCCGGAACTTCGAGACCGACGGCGGCACCACCGACGGGACCACCCCGGCGGCACGCGGCGGCCTGACGCTCGAGGGCGACGGGGCGCGCCGATTCGCGCTCGTGGCGCCCGTCGAAGGGCACGTGACCTTCGGTGACGACGGGGCCGTCGATCTCAGCTTCGCCTCGGGCGACCGGACAGCCGACCCGCGCGCCGTGCTCGAGGCCTGGCGCAGCGGCTGGGGGTTGGCACCTGTCGGCGACGACGGCTGGGCCCCGCTGCCCGCCGACTGGCTCGCGCGCTTCGGCCCGGCGCTGCTCGGGCTCCTCGACGCCAAGGCCCTCGACGGCGACGCGAAACCACCTCCGACCTCGGCGCTCGCGGACATGGTGGCGCTCGCAGACGCCCTCGAGGCCCCGCTGCCGCCGCGCTTCGACCGCCTGCGCGGCCTCGTCGACGCCTTCACCGAGCTGCCCCGCCGCGACCTGCCCGACGGCGTCACGGCGACCCTGCGGCCCTACCAGCAGGCGGGCTACGACTGGCTGGAGTTCCATCGCGAGGCGGGGATGGGGGCCTTGCTCGCAGACGACATGGGGCTTGGCAAGACGCTGCAGGCGCTCGTCGCGGCGCGCGGCCGGACGCTTGTCGTGGCGCCGACCTCGGTCATGCCGAACTGGGTCCGCGAGGCGTCGCGCTTCCGCCCGAACCTGAAGGTCGCGACCTACCACGGGCCCGACCGGGCCCTTGAGGCCAGCGCGGACCTCACCGTCACGACGTGGGCCATCCTGCGGCTCGACGCGGAGTTCCTCGCCACCATCGCGTGGGACACGGTCATCCTCGACGAGTCGCAGACGATGAAGAACCCGGAGTCGCAGGTGGCGCAGGCTGCGTGGCGCCTGAAGGCCGGCTTCCGCATCGCCCTGACCGGCACCCCGCTCGAGAACCGCCTCGAGGACCTGTGGTCGCAGATGCGCTTCGTCGAGCCCGGGCTGCTCGGCGACCTGAGAGGCTTCAAGTCCCACTTCGCCGAGCCGATCGCGAGCGGCGACCCGGTCATGGCGGCGCGCCTGCGGGCCCGCGTCAAGCCCTTCATCCTGCGGCGCCTGAAGCGCGAGGTGGCACCCGATCTCCCGCCACGCACCGAGCTCGTCGGGCGCGTCGAGCTGTCGTCCGCCGAGCGCGACCTGTACGAGGCGCTGCGCGCCGCGACCCGCAAGGAGGTCATGGAGGCCCTCGCGGGCGGGCGCGTCAACACCATCCAGGCCCTCGAGGCGCTGCTCAGGCTGCGTCAGGCCGCCTGCCACCCCGCCCTCATCCCCGGGCAGGAGGAGGCGCCGCTTAGCAGCTCGAAGCTCGAGCAGCTGCTCGAGCTGCTCGAGACCCTCGTCGCTGAAGGCCACAAGAGCCTC
>SXGQ01151462.1_pt1 | contig 21454 bp, 19 predicted proteins | sample 3178371 | NCBI WGS metagenome assembly SXGQ01 (sample SAMN11356859, study PRJNA531348) | freshwater metagenome | isolation source: freshwater sample F1-20 | place: China: Fuxian Lake, Yuxi | collected 2017-12-25 | reverse complement strand
TCTGGAACATCAGGTTCTAGCGGAAGCTCAGGAACAAGTGGTAGCTCGGGTTCTTCAGGAACATCTGGCTCATCTGGTACATCAGGAAGCTCTGGAACCTCAGGAAGTTCTGGTTCTTCAGGAACATCTGGCTCATCTGGTACATCAGGAAGCTCTGGTACATCTGGTTCTTCAGGAAGCTCTGGTACATCTGGTTCTTCAGGAAGCTCAGGAACAAGTGGTTCGTCAGGAGCAGCAACAATCAATAATAACACAGACAATTATATGCTGACCGCTACTGGAACAGCTGGTCTGATAAATGGAGAATCTAACTTTACCTTCAACGGAACTGCAGCTGTGATGGGTGGTGTTGCTGAAGCTACTTTCACACTTTATGGAGACTTTACCGCATCTTCGAAATCTTTTGATATACCTCACCCAACCAAGGAAGGTATGAGATTGAGATACGGTGTATTGGAAGGTCCGGAACATGGTGTCTATGTGAGAGGAATTGTAACTTCGAATGTTATCGAATTACCTGATTATTGGATTGGACTTGTTCATTCAAATAGTATAACGGTTCAGTTCACATCAATTGGAGAACCAAACACTCACTTTGTTGTGAAAATAGAAGATAACAAAGTTTTTGTTGATTCAGAAAAAGGAAACGTAAATGCTTACTTCTTTATTCAAGCTGAACGTAAGGATGTGAATCCACCACTATTGGAATACATTCCAACGAAACCTTAAAAATAAATTCAAGGAGAGAAGAAATTCTCTCCTTTTTTTTTAAATTATTCTTATATTAAAAGAAAAAAACATGAGGAAACCTTCAGTTGTAAATGTTCACGAGTGTTCAGAATGCAAAATACCAAAAGGTTGGGGACATGAAATTATTATTATAAATGACCCACTTTATTGTGGTAAAGTTTTAGTATTCAAAAAGGGTGCAAAGTTTTCTATGCATTATCATATGATTAAAGACGAAACTTGGTATGTAAATTCAGGTGAGTTTATTTATAGATGGATTGATGTCGAAACTGCAAATACTATGGAAATAACACTAAAACCTGGTGATACTGTCAGACAATTACCTGGTCAACCACATCAATTAGAAGCTATCACTGAAGGCGAAGTATTTGAAGTATCAACACAACATTTTGATTCAGATTCATATAGAGTATGGAAAGGGGACAGCCAAAAATAATATACGTAGATATAGATGGAACTATTTGTAGTTTAGTCAAAGATTATAACGAAGCACAACCATTCCCTCATCATATTGATAAAATAAATAAATTGTATGACGAAGGTCACACCATTGTTTACTATACTGCGAGAGGACAGAAAACAAAACGTGATTGGAGTGAACTAACATTCAAACAATTGAATGATTGGGGTTGTAAGTTTCACGAATTAAAAATGAACCACAAACCTCACTATGATTTGATAATCTGTGACAAATCGAAAAGAATCGAAGAATTATGAAAGTTTGGGTAAATGGTACATTTGACATATTGCATATAGGTCATATAAAACTTTTGGAATTCGCATCTCAATTTGGTTATTTGAGAGTAGGAATAGATACAGATAAAAGAGTTAAAGAATTGAAAGGGAATGATAGACCATTCAATTCTCAAGAAGATAGGAAAAAAATGTTGGAATCAATAAAGTTTGTTGATGAAGTAGTTTTATTTGATTCAAGGGAAGAGTTGATTGATAATATAAAAAACTTTTCACCTGATATAATGGTTGTTGGAGATGATTACAAAGAACAAATAGTTTACGGAAGCGAACACGCTAAAAAACTTATTTTCTTTGAAAAAATACCTAATTACAGTTCAACGAAAATTTTAAATTATTATACAAAATGATAAAAATATTAGTTGTAGGTGAGCTTTGTGAAGATAATTTCATATATGGAGAATGTAAAAGACTTTGTCCCGAGGCTCCAGTACCTGTGATGAATCCATTAGAAACAATTCAAAATCCTGGAATGTCGGGTAACGTTGTAGAAAACATTAAAGCATTAGAGGAAGATTGTAGTATTGAGCATTGGTATCAAACTGAAAGAGTTTTCAAAACAAGATTCGTAGATAAAAAAACTAATCACATGTTTTTGAGATTGGATGACGGTGAGTCCCATATTTCACCTATGACACATTCACAAGAACGATTATCAAGTATAAAGGAGTTTGATATTGTTATTGTTTCTGATTACAATAAAGGTTTTTTAGATGATGAGTGGTTAAAATATTTAGGAAAATTTTCCTCCCTTTCTATCCTTGATTCCAAAAGGAAACTAACAAAAGAAATAGTTGAATCATTCACATTTGTTAAACTAAATGAAAAAGAAGCCAATAACAATTTAGACTTACAAGACTGTAAAAATATAATAGTTACTTTAGGGGAGAAGGGTGCAAAATACGATGGAATAGTTTATAAGAGTCCAAACCCCAGAGAAACTATTGATGTTAGTGGTGCGGGGGACACCTTTACTGCATCCTTTATTTTGGAATACTTCAGAACAAAAAATATTGAGAAATCAATCGTATTTGCTAACACTAAATCTTCAATTGTTGTGTCCAAAAGAGGTGTAGTAACACCTTAGTCTCTATTGTCTATGTAAATTATGATGTGTCTATAGTATTCTAAGAAATGCTCGTTCCACAAATCCCATTTTATATTGGCACCATCCACTGAAAATACCTCAACTTTGGGAAACAAACGCATATAGGTGTCTCTAAAAGTTCTGAATAATTTTTTTCTTTCATCGGTATCTAAATGCCACTCACCTGTAATCTTCTTCACATTTTCTTTTATCCAAAAGAAATTCTCGTTATTAAAAATGTGATATTCACCACCCTCACAGTCTGTTTTGATGAAGTCGATTTTTGTGATATTATATTCATTCAGAAAATCGTTAAAAGTTATTGATTGTGCGGTCCCTGGTTTATTTTCATATCCAAAAATTGATGAGAATTCTGATGTTCCATTTACATTAGAAATTCCTTTATTTATACATGTAACCCTACCTCCTTGTGTGTTTAGTTGCAGAGTTGGGAACTCTTCATTACTTGGTTCAAAACAATAAACCCTTTTAGGTTTATTTTCCAATATGGAATAAGTGAAGGGACCTACGCTTGACCCAACGTCTAAAACAACGTCACCTTTCTCTACAGAGAAAAATCTTTCGTAGATTTTGTCTTCAAATATTTCTTTGATAATTGTTTTTTTAAACCATTCAGAGGAAGAACCCCAATTGAAATTTTCTATGTTCATAATATAATATTTTGTTGTTTTATTTTTTCTATTACTTGCTCAGGTGTTATTGACCACTGACAAATGTGTTGTCTTTCTGTACCTTTATATACAGGACACCAATCCCAATCTCCTGGGTCGAATGGAAGGACAGGGTCATTCCAACATTTTATACAAACATTATTAGAAACTCTAATCATTTTGTGAGAGAACTCATGACCGTCTTGAGAAAAACCATTTATCATGACAGTCGTTTTTCCAAGTGCCCAATTTAACCATGACAACCCTGAACCTAATCCAATAAATAAATCAGCATGAAATAACCAATTCATCACTTCTTGTATTGGTTTATCGGAAACATTTTTGGTATTTTCTATTTCGTACGGGAATTTAGTTAGAGTGACAATTTCATAACCTTTTTCTCTAAGTTTTTTTGATAATTCCAACCAATTATTGTATCTCCACTCTTTGGCACCTGCTGTGGCATTGGGTCCAAAAACTATGTATTTTTTTGGTAGAGGTTTAGGTTGGACTTTGTAGTTCACTCCATAATTCATTTCATAAAAAGGTAAACCAAGAATATCAGTTGCTGTTTGTTGAAGAGGTATTGTATTCAGTTGAGTTGGGTACTTATCAAGTTGATTCCAAAGACCTTTTTCATTTCTATACCAACCTAATCTAAAAACCGCATAACATCCAACAGATTCTCCAGGTTCTATAAAGTCAATATCTTTATAAGAATCCAAACCTTTGAACCAATCGTTGTGGAAGGTAGAAAGAATTACTTTACAGTTATTTTTATTTACAAAATCTATGGCGTATGGTGCCCAAGCAAGTGTATCTCCCATAGATTTAGAGTCAAAAGAAATTAGAACTCTTCTTCCTTTACAATTAAACCTATCCACCTCTTTATTATCCACTTTTATTATCCAATTTGTATAATATTTCCTACCACAAGAAGTCCACATACCATTTTTAATTTTTTGTGAGTGAACAACTTTATTTTTGTCCGAGTCAATAAATTCTACAAAATATTCTTGTTCTCTCGGACCTGATATAGAAACTTTGGGACCATCCAAATATGAAACTTGAATTTTGTTCTCGGGTAAATCTTTTATATAATCAGGAGATTTTATTTTGTTATAAAAATCTAATAGTCTTTTAAAACCTATTTCACCAATTCTGTTCCAATTAAAATTTTTTCTAATTTCCTCAGATTCTTTTATGGATTGTAATTTTAAAGATTCATAGTTCTCATAGGAGTGACGCATAACCTCAGATAAATCATCAAAATCGGGTTCATAGTAGTCACCTACTAAATCACTCATAGTATATCTACCATAGTCATTTTTATTGGCACTTCTTCTTCCCGTTATTTTAACAGGTAACCCTTTACCTTTAGCAAATTCGAGTTGAGCAGAACAATCTGAATATATTGAGGGGGTTCCACAAGCCATCGCTTCTATCAGAGGTAGGTTCCAACCTTCAGACCTAGCACAAGATAAAAATACATGTCCTGTCTTCAAGTATTTGACATAATCTTCCCTTGATGGAAAATGTACTATTTTGATTCTTTCATCATACAAACCATAACCCTTCAATCTATCCTCAGTTGTTTTATAACCGTCCATTTGTTCACCCCAACCATTATCAATGGACACGATTAAATCTACAGGTTCGTCCTTCGAAAAGGTTTTCAAAAAAGTTTGAATTATTTCTTTGGTGGATTTTCTATAATCCCATCTTCCAAAAAGTAAAAATTTGAATCGGTTGTCATTATAAAGAGGAAGTTTTTCAACCTCTTCAGGATAAAATGTTTTATCATCAACCCCCTCAGGAACAACTTTTATTTTTTCAGGATTGTAACCTTGTTCGATTGTTACTTCACGTTGCCATTCTGACGGCACCCACAACTCATCATATTCTTTCAATGCTTCGAAAAATTCCTCAGGTTGACGGGTTGATTCCCAAACATTGAATGCTATTTTGGGACCTATGTATTGGTCATAAAAAATGTGGTGATTTGTTTCACTGAGTACTAAATGTAAATCTGGAGAAAATTCTTTGGTCTCAGAGGGATATATTTTGACGTTTGTTCTATGAGGTTTTGTGGTCCATAAAATTTGTTCATACAACATTTCTTTATCCGCATCGTTTATGTAATGTTCTTCATCATGAGGTCTTTCCGACATTCCTTTCCATGATTTACCGATTGTAAAATTCCTAAATTTAATTTGACAGTATTTGTTTAATTGTCTAAAAAAATCTCGGGTATGGGCATTATATCCTGTATCCCCTATGTATGAACCGTGTCCAAAAATTTTTATTTTCTGTTCCATGAACAAAAAATAATATAAATGATTAAACTTTAAATAATAGTTGTTCTTATTATTTTTAGAGAGGATTTTATGGAAATGAGTAAAACTTTATTGGTGATTGATTCTTATATTTCAAATTTGGAAAGAGCATACTATTGTGAAAAACTTGTTGCTCAAATAAGGAAGATTTTCACAAACTACAAAATTTTATTGATAAATAAATCTAAAGATAGCTTGGGAGTCGAAAAAAAAGTTGATTACTATTTCAACTTTGGGGATTCATTCATGGTAGGGTTACCTCCTCGAGAAACTTTGGACAAAAAACTTTATTCAGTACCCTACGTTTACTTTATTACCCCTGTCGGTACTTTAGAAAATTGGATGCCTTTTACTGGGGTCACAGACCACGTTGCCGGAATTTATAATAGTTTTATCTTGTCTTCAAAAATTTCGCAAAACCTTGGGTTCAAAAAAGTTTTTAAATTTGAGTTCGATACTGAGTTTGATGAATTAGAGTTGAAAAGGTTGAAAGATGAAATAGAGTCCTTTCAGGATTTTTTAATTTATGGTGTCAGACAAGAAGGTAAATGGATTACTGATAATCTGATAGATGTACATATGATTGGTTTCAAAAATAATATTTTTGATGGATTTGAACTTCTCAAAAACGACACAGACTATTGGAATTTGTGCTCTAAAGTTGGATATTATGGAAAATGGATTGAATATTTAATCCCCGCAATAATCAACCATCAAATAGAAAAACATGGATTTCAAGGAAACTCTATAGTAGGAAATCTCCGAGATTACTACAGAAACACTAAATTTGATACTGTAAACAGTCCGGGCGGTTGGACAGAAAAATGGAAAGAAATTCCCATGATTGGTAGAATAAGTTTAGATTCAGGTGAAACTGAAAAAAATGATACACTATGTGTTTTCTATTTGAATAAAGATTTCGATGAAGTAAATGTGAATGTCATAATTTATTTTGAAAATGAGATAATTTATCAACAAAATAAAAATTTGAAATCTAATGTTTGGGTATATGAAGAAATTCAAATTGATGGAGATTTATATGTAATCAGTGAATACACAACAAGTTGTGGAACAAATAAAAAAATGGAATATCAAATCAAAAAAGAGGATATTTCAAAACTAAGATATAGAATTCTAAAATCATGAATATTTTAATTCCCATGGCGGGTTTGGGCACCCGTTTCAAAAATGAAGGTTTTGATTTACCAAAACCAATTATTGAAGTCAACGGTAAAACCCTTATAGAACATTCAGTAACTAGTTTGGGTATAGAAGGTAAATACATCTTTATTACAAGGAGATATGAAAATTCTGAAGACAATGTATTACTTTCTAAGAAATTGAAAGAGATGGACCCAAATTGTATTGAAATACAACTGGACCGACCAACACGAGGTGCGGTCGAAACATGTTTATTTGCATCTGATTATATTGACAACTCTGAACCATTGATTGTTACGAATTGTGACCAAATAACAGATTGGGAACCCGAACTATTTAAATCGTTTATTTCTGATTCAGAAATTGATGGTGCCGTGGTTACGTATACCTCGGTAAATCCAAAAAATAGCTTTGCAATAGTAGAAAATGGTAAAATAACTAAGATGGTCGAAAAAAATCCTGTGTCAGATATTGCCCTGATTGGTTTACATTATTGGAAAAATGGTTCTGATTTCATTGAATCGGCAAAAAAATTATTAGAAAATTTTGAGAGTACAGGGAGACCAGAATGTTATGTATCGGAGTCTTACAATTTTTTGATTGACCAAGGTAAATTGATTAAAAATTTTCATATAGCGGTAAATCAATACATACCATTGGGAACACCCTATGATTTGAAAATCTACCAAGGTAAACTCAAAGAATTTTATACTGAAAAACCAAGAACAATTTTTTGTGATTTAGATGGAACGGTCCTGAAACATCTTCATAGATTCAGTGATATCCCAAAGAATGAACCACAATTACTTCCTGGTGTTTTAGAAAAAATAAATCAGTGGGATTCCTTAGGCCATAAAATAATTTTTGTAACCGCAAGGAAAGAATCTGCTAGAGAGATAACTGAAAAACATTTGAAAAGTTTGGGGTTATGTTGGGACCAACTTATTATGGGGGTAACAAGTGGACCAAGAATTTTGATAAACGATAAACTGAATAAAAACAATCCTAATCGGGCTTTAGGTATAAATGTTATAACTGATGGTGGATTTGAACTAACTAATTGGGAGGAGTTTGGGTTATAATTTTTATTATATGAAAATTGAAAGAATAGAAAATATGGTTGGGGGTTGGTTTGTCGGTAATTTCGAACCAACCGCTTATAAAACCGAACAGTTCGAAGTATCTTACAAATTACACCCGAAAGGGCAAAAGTGGGATGTTCATTACCATACTGATGTGACAGAAATAAATTATGTCATCAGGGGTAGAATGATTTTACAGAGGATTGAATTGAAAACTGGCGACATTTTTACTTTGAACCCTTACGAAATTGCAGACCCAGAGTTTATAGAAGATACCGAAATTATTTGTGTAAAAACTCCTTCAATAAATGACAAAATAATCGTTAAAAATGTTTGAGATTATTAAAGTTAAAATAAGTGCGACTGAAAATGGAGGTGATGATATATTCGTTGAATTTATACCAAAAAACTCAGATATTGATAACCTCAAAGTAGTTTTGGAAGAAAGAATTTTTGGAACGGCGACATGTAAAGTTTCACCTTTTCCCGTAAAAAAAGATTTTAAGTATTGGATTTGTTGTAATACAACAGGGATTCATAATATAAACAATAACTCTGGACAACTTACATCAAAATTCAATAACGGTTTTTTTATTAAATTTTACAGTGACGACGAATTATTATACCAATATGAGTACAAATATTTGAAAACTAATATAGAAAGATTACAACGTCACTCCGCTTTCTATAAAAAAACGATTTGGCTTATTGGTGATTCTCACGTCGCCCACATGTTCAAAAACATAAGGGATGAAGATTTAAATTTTGGGGATTACGTATTCAACTATGAATCAATAGTGGCGTTGTCTCTAAATAGATTTTTGAACTCAGATTATGAGGAATTTTTAAAAACACTCCCAATAAAAAACGATGACGTGGTTTGTTTTATGTTAGGTGAAATTGACCTAAGAAAAAGTTTATTATACACAAGTAGGAATAAAAATAAAAGTGTGAATTATTTGTTACACACACTTTTGTATAGGTATGTTGAATTTTATAAATTATTTACCAAAAAAATTAAAAATACATACTTACTTAGTCCTAATGGTGTTGTTTTGGATGGACATTTCAAATCTTTTTATTCGGACCTTTTTGAGAAAAACAGTGAACAAGAACGTTTTTTGTTATGGAATGAATTTCATTCATTATTGACGGAAATGATTGGACCTAATTATATCGACTTCACTAAATTTATACGTAAAACCGACAACTCTATTATGTCACATTTCCTAAAAAACAATAACCATCATTTAGAATCAAATAAAAAATATTTCGAAATTATTTATGAACAGGTTAAAAAAAATTATATCACACAGAGGTAACCTAATTGGTAGGAATGTTTCAAGAGAAAATTCTCCATCTTATTTAATTGAGGCTCTTGACAGAGGATTTGATGTCGAAGTTGATGTTTGGATTATTGATAATAAATGTTTTTTAGGTCACGATGGACCACAATATCAAATTGATAGTGACTTTCTGACGGACAGAAAAGATAATCTTTGGGTACACGCTAAAAATTTACAGGCAGCTTCTTATCTCAGATTCGAGGACCTGAATTGGTTTTGGCATGAAAATGATAAAATGGTTTTGACAAGTAAAGGTTTTCCTTGGTGTAATTTCAACGTATTTGTAAGAGGTGGAGTTACAGTTGAATTTGATTTCATAAGTTTACCTGACTATGTTTATGGTGTTTGTACTGATAATCCTATAAAATATAAATAATGGCACAAGGAGTTCATAAAATTACTGAAGATTTTGAAAAAGCACTATGTGATTATACAGGTGCCCCACATGCGATAGCATTAGATAATATGAGTAATGCTTTATTTCTAACCTTATATTACGAAAAACATGTAAAAAAAACGATAGAGGGTGATTCAATTGATTGTCCTTCCCGCACATATCCTTCAGTTCCATGTGAGATTATACATGCGGGATTAAAAGTAAATTTTATACCCGTCGAAGGAAAAAAAATCAAAGGACCGTACAGACTATTTCCCAGTAATGTCATAGATTCTGCTTTAAGATTCACCGCAGATATGTACGTTCCTGACACACATATGTGTGTTTCATTTACAGGTCCATATAAAAATCTTAAACTTAGTAAGGGAGGTGCAATTCTGACAGATGACCCACATGCTACCATGTGGTTCAAAAGAGCAAGATTTTCTGGAAGGAGAGAATGTTCATATCATGATGATTATTTTGATATGTTAGGGTGGAATTTTTATATGATGCCAGAAATTGCAGCGAGAGGTCTTTTACTAATGACACAATTTTATAACTTGGATGGTACAAAAAAACAAATAGAAGATTTAGAATTACCATATCCTGACTTGAGTAGATTTGAGATTTATACAAAAATTTGAACTGAATTATGTTTTATTCTGAAAATGATTTGAAGAAAATGGGATTTAAATATTTAGGAAAAAATGTTTCTCTCTCAGATAAAACCTCGATATATAATGCAAAAAATATCGAGATTGGTGACAACACACGAATCGATGATTTTTGTGTTTTGAGTGCCGGTAAAGGGGGTATAAAAATAGGAAGTCATGTTCATATTGCGGTTTATTGTTCATTGATTGGTGATGCACCTATAATTTTGGATGATTTTTCAGGGATTTCATCAAAGTCTGCAATATATTCCTCTTCTGACGATTATTCCGGCATATGTTTAACTAATCCAACTGTTTCCAAAGACTTCACAAATGTAATATCAGGACAAGTCCATTTAAAAAAACATGTAATTGTTGGTGCAGGAACAATAATTCTTCCAAATGTTACATTAGAAGAAGGTGTGGCTGTTGGAGCATTGAGTCTCGTCAATAAATCATTTCCAGAATACAAAATCGTGTTCGGTTGTCCTGCAAAAATTATAAAAGACCGAAAACAAGATATTAAAAATTTGGAACAAGAATTTTTGAAAATGAAACTTCGATGAGTAAAGATTTGATAATAATCGGAGCATATTGTCCTGATAAAGAAAGATTAAATCTTCTTCATAATTGTATTGAATCTCTATCTCCTTTGAAAAATGATTTTGATTTTCTACTAACTACACATAGTTCAATTCCGGAATATATTGTCGAAAAATTTGATTACATTTTTTTTGATAAAAAAAATCAATTGATAACTGATTGGGAGTTGATAAACAAACCATGGTTCTCCCCTTTCGAAAACTATACAATAATATCTGCCCTAGTCTCAGGGTACAGCACCTTTTTAGCGGTCTACAGAATATTTATCGGTGCTTTAGGAATTGCAAAGAATTTTAAATACGAAAAAGTACACTGGATTGAGTATGATTCTGTTTTCAACGAATTCAGTGAATTTTACGATAATAGTAAATTACTTGATGAAAATACTGCGATTGTTTACAAAAAGGAATATAAAAATTTTGAGAAAAACTTAGAATGGGGATATGGATGTTTCCAATCTATAAACATTAAAAAAATAGATGATATATTCCTAACATTTGATGAAGAAAGACTCACTAATATTCTTAGAAACTGTCCAAATAAAACAAACGAAAAAACTACACAAGAAATATATGAGTTAAATGGGGGTAAAGTCCTGTTCAAAGATTTTAACAAACTCATAGAGTTTAATAAATTTAATCTCTCTGATGAGACTCTGAAGGAAGATTTGAATTATTGGGCACTACCCTTTTATGATGATAAAAAAGAATCTGTATCAGTGGTTGTATGGAACAATAAAAATGACAAACCAATTGATGTTGTTTTTTTGATAAACAACGAAACTCTTTTGAGTTTTGACTCAGTAAAAAAATTTGAATGGTCAATCAAAGAAGTTGGAAAGATTGAAGGAATAGAAACGATAACTACGATTATAGACGGAAAAATAAAGAATAATTTGATTTTTGACAACGACCTCAGAGAATTATTTAAAAAAACGAGTTATGTGTCCCAGTCAATCTAAAAAAAAATACCCATGCTAAAAATAGATTATAGTAATCATGAAATAAAAGTTGAGATTGATAAAATTTCTGAAATTTTTGAGACCCCTTTGAAATTGAATGTTTTGTCAAAAGTAAGTGGACGTACAATTTGGTCATCAGAATTGAATGATTATTGGTGGGCTTCGTTTCCGAATAATGAAATGAATGATGTAGAAGTTTTAGATAGAAATCAGAGTTCTATCGTGAAAAAAAGTTGGGATGTCATTGAAAACGGCAGTTTTCTGTACAAAACCTTGTATCTTTATTGTATACAAAAATTAAATCAAAGTAAAAGACCCAAGGGATTAGTAGTTGGGACTCACGATGGGGAGTTCGGGGAATGGGTTCCTTGTATTTTGGACAATCTATCAGATGCAATTTTAGTTGAGGCATCTCAAAATCAATTTAATTCGTTGAAAACAAATTATGAGAGATTTCACAATGTAAAAATTATGAATTATTTGGTAACAACAGATGGACGTGATGTGGAATTTTTTGAAGGTGGAAAAGGATACACTAACTCTGTGGTTGAACGAGTTATAAAAAGTTGGGAGACCGAGGAAATAAAATCAAGTATAAAAAATTCAGTATCAATAAATGAAATTATCACTGAACCAATAGATTGGTTACACACTGACGTAGAGGGATACGACTCTGAATTGATTATGGGTATAGAAATTGAAAAGTTACCAAATCTAATAATATTTGAACATGAAAACCTTAAACCTGAACAGAACGAGGATTTGAAAAAATATCTTATAAATTTAGGATATAGTTTGAATTATCAAAAGGTTTCTTGTTTAGCAATAAAAAAATAAAATTGTGGTCAAACTAATAATATTTGATTTGGATGGTGTTTTAGTAGAAACTAAACAAATTCATTTTGAGACCCTGAATAAGGCAATCGAGAAAATTGTGGGTTCTCATTTCGTAATTTCAGAACGCGAACATCTAATGATTTATGATGGTTTGAAAACAAATCAGAAATTAGAAATTCTAACTGAAAGAAAAGGACTTCAGGAAAAATATTATAAACCGATTTGGGATACAAAACAAAATTTTACTTTAGAATCAATAAATAAATTACAGGTTGATACAAGACTAATAAAAATTTTTGAAGAGATTAGATTTCAAAATTTCAAAATTGCTTGTTGTTCCAATTCAATTAGACGTTCAGTTTTGGTAATGTTGGCCAAGATTGGATTGATTGAATTTATGGATTTAATTTTATCAAACGAAGATGTCAAAAATTCCAAACCTCATCCTGAAATGTACTGGAAAGCTATGAGTATCATGGGTGTTTTACCTGATGAAACTTTAATTGTTGAGGATTCACCGCACGGACTATTGGCTGCGAACAGAAGTAATGCAAACGTTCTTAGAGTAAATAATCCTCAAGATTTGACAATAGATAAAATATTTTCAGCATTACAAGAAAAAAATGTATTTCAAAAACCAAAATGGAAGGACAATAAATTGAATGTGTTGATACCCATGGCGGGTGCTGGCTCGAGATTTGAAAAATTAGGCTATTCTTTTCCAAAACCTCTCATAGATGTGAATGGTGAACCAATGATTAAAGTTGTTGTAGAGAACCTAAATATTGATGCTAATTTTATATATATTGTTCAAAAAAAACACAGGGAGAAATATAATTTAGACACTTTATTAAATCTACTTACCCCTAATTGTAAGATAGTCGAAGTGGATGGGATTACCCAAGGTGCTGCCTGTACTACTTTGCTGGCAAAGAGTTTAATCAATAATGATAGTCCTTTACTAATTTCAAATTCAGACCAATTTATTGAATGGAACTCAAACGAATTTTTTTATAGAATGTACGAATCAAAATTAGATGGAGGAATTCTAACGTTCAAATCTACACATCCAAAATGGTCATTTGTAAAAGTCGACGATATGGGTTATGTAATTGAGGTGGCAGAGAAAAAACCAATTTCAGATTTTGCTACTGTTGGGATTTATTATTGGGCTCAAGGTAATGATTATGTAAGATGTGCGGAAAGAATGATTTTAGATAACAAAAGGGTAAATGATGAATTTTACGTTTGTCCTGTCTATAATGAGGCAATAAAAGAAGGAAAAAAAATAAAAACTTATGGGGTGGATAAAATGTTAGGACTAGGCACACCCGAGGATTTGAATTTTTTCTTAGAGAATAATAAGTGAATTATTTACGAATTTTTTTGAGGTTTTCTTTTTCCTTTCCATTATAAAGTTTCATCAGTCTGAGAGAATCTTTATAATGTTTTTCCAACCTATCCAATTCTTCTATAGGTGTATTACTCTCGCAAGCTAAATTATATTGTTCCTCAGCTTCTTGAATAATTTTTTTTATCGTCTTCAATAATTTCATACTTATAAATATTATCAAACCCTTCCTTTATTTAAATCTTTATGAAATTATATTTTGGATGTATAAAATCCTCAATCGGGTTATTTATTGTATAAATAGAATTATATAAATGGGTGTATTTTCCGCGCTTTATGACTTTTCTTTGACCACTGGTTCAATAACTGGTGTTACACCTTCATTGTATACTAATCTTGTTGGTTCTTTTCCGATTGGACCTGATGAAAGTGGTAGTTCAGTTTCAGGAGATACAGAAAATTTTTCAGGGGAGGTACAAGTGGGTTGGAGTGGAGTCACTGACCCATATCCTTATCTTGAATTATATAGGAATTCTATTTTTATACAACAATTGTCATGGACAGGTTCAGGGGATTATGATTTCACTACAATAGTAGTTTCAACTTCTGATGATGTTGAAATTGTTGCAAAATCAATAATACCTGTAAGCCCAACACCATCACCTACCCCTATTTCTTGTGTAAACATTGAAGTTACTGAAATTGCACCTTTTCCTCAATCGGGACCTAATAATTACTTCGGAGTGAATGTCGCCCTGAATCCTTGGCCTGTTGGTGAAAATGTCACGGTTAGTGGGACAATCAGTACCGACACAAATACATCTGATTGGACACTGACTATAGGGTCAGGTTCTCAATCGGCGGAAACCTCAAATACTTTTATACAGGGAAGTGCAACCTCCACTGCTAGCATAGTAGTGACTGGTGTCACCCCTACACAGGTCACCTTCGAAGGTAATCCATATTATATTTGTGGATTTGAACCTGAACCATCGGCGACTCCGACAGAAACTCCTACCGAAACTCCGACACCTACTTTCACGCCTACACAAACTGAGACACCGACTCAAACACCAACAGAAACGGCTACAGTTACTCCGACTATCACGCCAACTATTACTCCAACGTTAACAGCTACTCCGACAGAAACACCCACACAAACTCCAACTGAAACTCCTACAAATACACCCACAAACACAGGAACTCCCACTAATACACCTACAAATACAGAAACTCCAACAACTACCCCGACAGACCCTGACCCCCCTGTTCCTCCTCCTACAGACACGCCAACTCCAACCCCGACTGAAACTACAACTCCAACACCTACTACAACTGAGACACCAACGACCACACCTACATTTGATTCGTCTCCAACTCCAACTAATACAGAAACACCAACCCCAACACCTACCCCATCAACTCCATGTAATTGTACATTCTTTGATGTTACGATTGCTCAGGCGGATTTAGATGATGCGACAGGTAATACACCATCGTCTTTGAACAACACAATTTTCGTTGATTATTATGATTGTTACAACGTATTGAACACGTTGAGTTATGTCGATGCGGGTACTTTTAATAATTCTTTTTGTGCGAATTATGTTCAGGCAACATATTATTATAAAAACAATACAGCTTACTTTCCTGTATCGTCTTATGCTACGGACACATTTGCTAATTGTTGTGTAACTCCAACTCCAACAATAACTCCTTCTGAAACTCCTACAACAACTCCGACCACTACGGAGACCCCGACAACTACACCAACGATTGATACTTCCCAAACCCCTACCACAACAGAAACTCCCACAACAACCCCTACAATTGATACTTCCGCCACTCCAACTACAACAGAAACACCAACCCCAACACCAACTATTACACCACCTTGTAATTGTACATATTTTGATGTCACTATAGGTCAAAACGATTTAGACGATGCTACTGGAAATACAACGTTTTTGAACAACACAGTATATGTTCAATACAATAATTGTTATAATGTTCCGATTACTCAAACTTATTCTGTTTCGGGAACTTTCTTGAACGATTTTTGTGCTAATTCAGCATTACCCGCCTACTATTACAAAAATGACATACAACAAGTACCATTATCATCAAGTGCCACAGATACCTTTGTGGATTGTTGTGTAACTCCGACTCCGACCCCAACCCTGACAGAAACACCAACGCAGTCTCCAACAAGCACAGAAACACCAACTAACACACAAACGCCAACAACAACTTCAACTATAGGAGCGTCTCCAACCGCAACCGAAACCCCTACATCAACACCACCTTTTAGTCCTACTCCAACTCAGACCCAAACACCAAATACTACTCCAACCCAAACTCCTACACCAACAAATACCCCTTTATATGTTGTTCAATTTCAAGACTGCGATAACTTAGAATTTATTTTTAGGTTTGGAGGACCTTCTATGATGTCTTTACCTGTAGGTGAGACATACTTTATCTCGGGAAGTTTGGAGTTTTCTGGATGTGCGACCGTTGTTGCAGGATTTGAAACAGGCCCAATTTATAACCCTAATGGTGTTACTTTCACTAATATTTCAGGATGTGGGGAAGATATTTGTCCGAGAACTAATTGGAGGGCGGCTCTTCTTACAAGTTGTTCGGATGGCACCGTATTATATGCCACAGTAGATGAAGACGTCGCGTTCGATGGTGCGGCATATATCTACCAAGGGGAATGTTATGAGTTCATTGAATTTTCAGGACCTGGTGGACCGTATTTCGGTGACCCCGATTTCAAGAGTTGTTTCTTTTGTAAAACCACACCAACACCTACCATTACATCTGCAACCCCAACTATTACACCCACACCTTCTCCAACTCCATCGGGTTGTACTAGCACTGATTTTTGTCTTCAAACAAATTTACCATCACTCAGTGCATACACTGGAAACTACACCGAAGGTTCATTTTTTAACAACAGACCAACATACTCTGGTGATGGTTTAACAACTGCTGTAATTTATTATTTTACTTCCTCAACAGAAAACTATTGGTGTCTTTCTGAAACTTTGGGAGGAACCTGTATATTACAAGGTGCAACACCTTTGTACTCTAGTTGTCCTGATATATCTGCGAATTTTTTCAATTCAGGTCCCTGTCCAACGCCAACACCATCTCCATCGGCATGTACAATTGATTTTGTGGCATACTTTGATTGTGATTGGGAACCAGTTCCTACACCATCCCCTAGTATTGATTGTGATGATGTCGATTTCACGTTCACAGGTTTTGGACTTACACCTACACCTTCAGCAACAGTCGTTTGTTCAGGAAAAAGTGTTTTGTTTAGTGTTTTACAATCTACACCGACGGCCACACCATCACCTACTCCAACCAAAACTCCTGTGGCTTCACCCATTCCGGCTGGTGGATTGGTGAGTTTCAACATAGTGAATTCACCATTCAACTGTGTGAATGTGAAAATATTAGAAAGATGTGGAACTGATGTAAGATATTATACTGCCAGTAATTTAGTTCTGGGGAATAACGTTGTAGTACCAGGTACTGTAATGTATGCGACAATAAATGGGACACCTATGTGTGTAACTTATGTTGGCGATACGGAAGTTTTATCGCCGAATACAATAGTCTCTGATATTCAAAATGTATTTAGTGATTGTTCGTTCTGTCTCCCAACCCAAACCGCAACTGTAACATCTACGCCGACTAAAACTCCAACGGCTACTCAGACACCAACCATGACCAAAACTCCAACTCAAACACCCACTCAAACTCCCACAAGAACTCCGATAATCACCCCAAGCCCAACGCAATCGATTGGTGCAACGCCTGAACCCACACCAACTCAAACCCCAACCATTACTAAGACTCCAACTAATACTCCAAGTATTACACCATCGAATACACCTACACCAAGTTGTGCGGCTTGTATCAATTATTTGGTTCTCATTGATGATGGTTCTATAGATTATAATCAATATTCATTTGAATATTTCAGTTGTGAGGGTAATTTGGAAACAACCTTACTTGCTAATCAAGCTAAAAACGTTGTATGTGCCGTTGAGGGTACTTTAGTTTGTACTGAATTGGTTCCACCACCATTCCTTGCAAGTCAAAGAGGAATTTGTGGTAACGTTTGTACACCACCACCAACTCCATCAGCAACCCCAACAATCTACTACGTATTCAAACAATGTAATATAAATTTGGCAGTTGATAATGTGAATATAGTTTTCCAAACCTCACCACTTCAATTCCCAATCACATTAAATAAGACGTTCAGACAAGGAAATTATTGTTGGGAATATTTGGGTATTGTCACAAATACATATTCAGGTCCGGGTCTCAATCCTATAATTTGGAGTGGAAATTACTTTGCAGGATTTGGGCAAGTCCAATATGATGATTGTGAAACATGTACTTCACTTTCGGTGTCAGTAACAATACAATGGTCAGTTGAAGAATCAATAGATTTAATTATACCAAGTGGAAATACCACAAACTTGAATAGTCCCAACTACGGAACTAAGTTCACGACAGGTGACCCTAATTATAATTTTGAACTATTCCCTGATTCTGATGTAGTTGCTGGAAATGGGATAGTTTCCAAACTTGTGAATATACCAATATCAGGTGGAACATCTTATCAGTATGATTTTATTGATTTGGGAATAATTATTTCAGCAAACACACCGTTCATTTCATTTAGTGTGAATACATACATAAACAACCAATTTATAGGAGACTCACTCAGAACCCTTAGTAACAATTTGACAATTCCTAACGGAGAGATTTTAGTATCAGTTTTATCTGATTTGAATTGTATATCAGTACCTTGTCCAAGGGATTTGAGTTCAGGAGACATAATTTATTTCGAAATAACATATCCACAAACATAATATGTCAAAACTTATTTCAATAGATGCTGTTACGGGTACATCTCCATATGATGTTTACATATGCGATGAGTCAGGGGTAAATTGTTTTTATGTTACAGAGACCTCAACAATCCCTTTCACATTCGAAATACCAAAACCATACGACGAACTAACAGTCTATATGTTAAAATTAGTTGACGCACAGGGTTGTCAAATAATCAATACAGGAGAATGAGTCAACAAGTAACCATAAAATCTTTAACCGCCAATACACCAGTAGACATTTACTATTGTGATGCGATGAGTGCTTCATGTGTTTACGTCTCTACAGTTGCAACATTTCCATTTGTTTTCGATGTCCCTATACCTTATTGTGATTCTGATTTCATAATTAAAATTGTTGATACCCAAGGATGTGAGTTAGGATTACCATTTCCAATAACTCCAACACCAACCTCGAGTTTGACACCAACACCTAACGTGACCGAAACTTCTACACCAACCCAAACCGTAACTCCCACCTTATCACCAACTATGACCGTAACAAATACTGCAACCCAAACATCAACTCCAACAAATACCCCGACGGTATCAGTTACGCAAAATATTGTACCACATTTAGTTGGTCAAGGATGTACAAACAGGACTTGGCCAACTTACGGAGAGAGTTGCTTAGACAAACTTACAATAGAGTCGTATTACACCTATATTTCAGAGGCTAATTTTGTCCCTGTTGTTGGAGCTACTGTTTATACAATCGAGAATAATTCAACGTTATATTCACCTTTCAACGGTGGAGGTAATTGGTTACTTATGGTTTTTGGTTCTAACGTATATTCTGTACAAATCGATGCATCGGGTGAAATTTTGGATTTTGTGTTGTGTTATTCTTTTGTTACACCAACTCCTACTATTACCCCTACAAATACTGCTACAAACACCTCAACACCGGCAATAACTTCTTCGAACACTCCAACTTTTACTACAACACCAACTACCACACCAACAAACACACCAACAGAAACTCCAACAAACACCCAAACTCCTTCTGAAACTCCAACCACAACTCCTACACAAACACCTTCTGAAACTCCAACTACCACACCAACAGAAACTCCAACAAACACCCAAACTCCAACAGAGACTCCGACCACTACCCCATCACAAACTCCAACTGAAACTCCGACGGAAACTCCTACAACTACCCCAACTTCTACACCTACAGAAACAAATACTCAGACTCCAACTGAAACACCAACACAAACAATAACCCAAACTCAGACACCAAGTGAAACTACTACTCAAACCCCAAGTCCAAGTTTGAGTGCGAGTCCAGGACAAACTCCAACATCTACTGAAACCTTGACCCCTTCGCCTACAGAAACACCTACAGAAACTCCAACACTAACTCCATCTAATACTCCTACTGAAACAATAACTCAAACTCCTACAAATACTGAAACGCCTACAGAAACACCTACAGAAACTCCAACACTAACTCCATCTAATACTCCTACTGAAACAATAACTCAAACTCCTACAAATACTGAAACACCAACAAATACACCTACAGAAACTCCAACACTAACTCCATCTAATACTCCTACTGAAACAATAACTCAAACTCCTACAAATACTGAAACACCGACACCTTCAGTCACAGCTAGTAATACAGAAACGTCTACTCCTACACCCACCACCACAACAACACCTACCCCCTCACCAACAAGTGAAATCGCGTGTGATGTTGAAATAACAATATTACCTACACCAACTCCAACTCAAACACCAACTGAAACACCAACTCAAACTCCTACGAGTACAGAAACACCGACACAGACTTCTACACCCACAAATACAGAGACACCAACTTCTACGCCTACACAAACAGAAACACCTACTCAGACTCAAACGCCAACTAACACTGAAACTTCGACTCCAACTCAAACATCTACTCTAACTCCGACTCCAACAACTACAGACCCACTTGATGGGGGAATTTATAATGCTTCTTTAGACCCTTATACTGTTTGTTATGGTGGCTCTCCCAGCACCACAATATATGTTCAGGGTACAATTGATGTTGGTGAGTTGATTTATCAAAACCCTGAAGGAACTGACCCTTATACAATTGCCGAACTTCAAACATTGACATCATCAGTTGCAACCACATTCTACTTCCAAGCAACAAGTGGTGGAACTGTTTATACAATAAGTGATAATGGTTCTGGTCAAGCTCAAGCAACTGCAACTGGTGAGTGTCCGACTCAGACTCCGACTCCTACCATGACTGAAACACCTACACAAACACCAACTAATAGTGTTACACCAACAACAACTACTACAAACACACAAACCCCAACAGCATCCTCAACTGCAACCCAAACGCCAACAACAACTCAAACACCAACTAACACACCTTCAATAACACCATCACCAACTCAAGCCGTAGTTCCTTCGGACCCAACACTTGAAATTTATTATCAAGGTCAAACAGGTGACCAATTTAATCCAAACGCAACTAGCGGTGACACGTTTACACAATGGGAGGACTCTTCTGCGAGTGCTCACAACGCTAACCCGATTGGTGGAGGTGCTGGA
>SXGQ01740454.1_pt1 | contig 21460 bp, 19 predicted proteins | sample 3178371 | NCBI WGS metagenome assembly SXGQ01 (sample SAMN11356859, study PRJNA531348) | freshwater metagenome | isolation source: freshwater sample F1-20 | place: China: Fuxian Lake, Yuxi | collected 2017-12-25 | reverse complement strand
GCCAATCTTGACTCACCGATCACAGCAGTAGGTACCAACCCAGAAGCCACTCGTTTTGCAGTTCAATTTGCCAGCATCGTCGAACGGATCGTCACGTACAACGAACAGTCCGAGAGCTTCATACGTTCACTTTTTGCATTGTCAAGTCACGATGGCTCGTACGCCTACTCCTATGCATTTCAGATCACCGATCCAGAGAATCGCGTTATTGACTGCGTGATCATAAAACGAAAACATACCTCAAAAATCGCCAGGGATAAGGCGCTGCAAACACTGCTTTCCGACATCGCCGAGGCATCACAGGACATCATTGATGACATCCGGGTACTTGCCGTTCTTCGAATCAAACCGCCACAGCTCGAAGCAGGTCTGAAGTTGTTATCCAAGTCACAGCCCGTAGAAGTACGCGACGACGCTGACGGAGACGTGGAGGACAACATGGACGATGGAACAACTTCCAACTCCGAAGAGGCCGAGAGCGCACGACTCGATCGGATCCGGATGAAGTACGTTGAGCACCAATCGCGATATGGCGCTACGGGGTGGGCACTGTACGAGGCATGGATTGACGTCGCAATGGCGGACGACCAGAGGCACCAACGAGAAGCGTTTGAAAAAAACGATCCAGGTCTGGTGTTACAACACTTGACTAAGCGGTCTAAGCCACTACTCCTTGAATATTCGCGCAAACGGCGCCAACTCCTCCGAACGCTGATCGAGCGACAGTAGCTGGGACTCTCTAGTACCACCGGATTTAAACAACCTTTTGACTACCCAATGCTGAAGGTCTACGCTTTTTCCTTTATGGCTCCACCGCTAAAAGCACCGTTACCGCCCCAGAACAGTGATTCAGATAGCGGCGACGAGGCGAAATGGATCTGGGAGGAAGAAAATGCGTTAATCGGCGGAGCTGGTGGTGCCTTGGCAAAACTCTTCCGCGCCGAACAATTTGACAACCCCGGTGTGCTTGAAATCAACGCCCCGTCGAAGGAGGCTGCGCTGTTCGCTCGAGAGACACTCCAGAACAGCTGGGATGCAGCTCGTGAATGGCGGAGGGCTTGCAGCAGGCGGGGCGAGGCCGTTCCGCCATTCCAGATTGACTTTGAGTTCATTGAGATTCCGGCGCAACAACGACTGAAGTTCATTGACGCAATGGGCCTGGATGAGCACTCCCGAGTTCTGGAAATTGAGCAGGGCCGAGAGAGGGCCAGGCGACAGGATTTTGATCTCGCGGATGCAAAACTGCTTACAAATATCCTCACGAACAAGCAGCCACTACGAGTACTGCGAGTGGTTGAACGCGCCGGCATGGGCATGCCGGGAAACTTTGAGCGGAACCAGTCCCGAATGACTCGCGCACTTCTACGCGTAGGAAATGCGAATGACGATGTGGGCGCAGGCGGCGCATTCGGATTTGGAAAAGCTGGTTTGATCCAAGCTTCCGCTTCGCGCGTCATTTTCGCCTACAGTGCGTTCCGAGAGGTTGCGGACGACCCCGGCATCACACGCCGACTCATGGGTGTCACCTACTGGAAGAATCACAAACGCGGGCCCTTGTCGTTGACGGGATGGGCCAGATTTGGAGAACCGGTCAAGCTCAAATTAATGGGCGAAGAAGGTGAGATGGCGATCACGTCGGCACGTCCTTACATCAACGAAGTTGCGGACCAATATGCCAGTCACCTTGGGCTTGATGTTCGTTCGCTGGACGACGACCTCGGGACCGGAACGACCTTCCTCCTCGTTGACCCGACGATCACGGCAACCGAGTTGAAGAAGGCAATTGAGCGGTACTGGTGGCCCGCAATGCTTGATCCACTCGAAACGTTGAACGTGCGAATTCGTGACTACGACGGGACCGATTCTTCCCCAAGTGTCCCACACGGCGATGAGCATGTCGCACCATTCATTCGCGCCTACCAAATGGCGTTCAGCAAAACCCCGCCCCAGACCGAAAATGAGCAGAGGGTAGATCTCACAAAAGTCAGCGCCTCGGATGGCAATTTTTACGAGCTTGGTTCGCTGGCTTTGATCGCCGACCCAAGTGGCTGGTCGTTCCCCGACAGGGCTTCCGGTGGCGAAGCTGTGGACCACCGGTCCATGATCGCGCTCGTTCGTGGGCCGAGGATGGTGGTGAACTACCGCACGTACAACCGATTGGGAACTCCCCATATTCGCGGTCTATTCATCGCCGATCAGGAGGTTGACGACCTGCTAAGGCAAACTGAGAATCCCACTCACACGAAGTGGGATCCGGACGTCAGGCTTCCAGACAATCCTGCCGCTTCAATCGCCAAAGCCGTTAAGGATGCGGTCCGTGCTGCAGTCGTGGATTTCCAAGGGAGGTTCGCGCCACCAACACCGAAACCCGATAGTCGATCACTGCCGGTACTTGAGGAGCTCTCACGGCTGATGCGTGGAAAGAAACTTGTTCCACCGTTACCGGAACCGCGGCAAGTGCTCATCTCGTTGACGGAGGCTGCGCGCATAGAAATTCATGGTGATGCCGTGAAGTGCAAGGCCCGCGTGAAATTTAGAGTAGCGGACTGGGTGTGGGACGAGATCACCGAGAAGGAAGTAAAGCTTCAGGTCTCACTCACCATCGGCTACGTAGAGGATGGTGGTCTCGGCGGAAAACTTGGGATCACCGCCACGCCGTCAAATCGGAAATTCACCAACGTCTCCACCAAAGGAGGCAAGGAGATCTTTCATGGTCCGCTTGGGAAGGGGGATGAGGTTGAGTTCTCCATCTCATCCGAGTCGTACTCGCCGGACTGGACGGTGCGGTTCACCCCGGCAGCAGAAATCATGGAACCACACGTCAAGCCGACACGATCAAGGAAGTCGAGGGGGAAGGCCTAATGCCACGCGAAAATCGCGATGTACGCCCATTCGTTGACCTTGCCGAGTTGGAATCAATTTGGGAGGAGTGCGTAACCGTTCGGGCAATTCCAACGACCTCAGGTGCCAGCGAACCCATAGTTTGCACAGCCTGGTCCACCCAACGGATTGAGCCGCAAACTCTCGCAACTGCGGAGGTTCACCTTCACATACCTTCCGATCAGGTGGTGTTACCGATGATGAGGATTACGGAGGCCTTTGCGAAGAAACTCGGCCTCAAGGACGTCTCCGCGTTCTCCGTGGTACTTCAGGCAACTTCACCGTTTCTAAAGTTCACCGATGAACTGCTCCGCTGCACCATGGACGAGGTTGAGACCTGGAGGGGCGGCATCAACCTGACGCCTGTCGGTGGACGACCGCGAAGCCTTCAGCTTCCGCACAACGGAACCCGGTTTGACCTGATGGTAGTTCTCAACCGCGCATTGAAGAAATCACCGGGAATACCCTGGCGGCTAGGGACATGGTTGGCACACTTGCAGTTCACATTCGCGAATCCCTCCGATGGCATCGGCTTTACACCGATTCCCCTGACCGATGAGTTGCGCCAAGAGTTCGGCGTCTCCAGTGGCAGCTTGTTCTATCCGCGCGTGAAACCCAACCAGCCGGACTGGCAGCGAGCCAACTATTTTGATGACTTCGGTGAGTTCTACGTAGACAGTGAAGTGCTTGACCTCTTGGCGGCGGCACCACGTGAGCAGCAGTCCGCGATAGCACAAACACAGATTTTTCTGCACGCACTCAATTTCCTTGTGATGGAGTTCCAGCGGGATGAGCGGCGCGACTCCATCTCGCTTGGCGAAGTAAACGACGGCCTTATGGGACGACTCCTTCGAGTCGTCTCGGGGGAATCCCAAAATGAGCTGGAGGCTTGGTTCAACGTGCTGAAGCGAGAGCCATCAAAATTCGTGGCTGCGCTGGAATCTGCCGCCGACATCCGAAACGTGATGCGCCGTGGGCTCGGCACAGTGAGGACAGGTGGCTGATGCGTTACCCCACATTGACCGCAAGTGATGTTCGTGAATTCAGTTCAGACCTCAGCGTCGATCAAAGTCGCGCCTTGCGTGCAAGCGTGATCGCATTCTGCGACGCAAAGTCAAACCATCCCCGCTCCCCCGGCTCGGATTCCGACGCGCGGCTTGATCTCACGAGGTTAGAAGAACTTGCCCAAGTGATCTCAACGCACTTGTCCAATCCATCGGTGCAAAATGCAACCGACGAGCAGCGAGAGGCCTACGAGTCGGAGCTGTGCGGAAGGGTACACGAGGCCATATCAGGCACGCCCTACGAAATTCTTGATGATCCTCGCTTCTGGAACTACCTATCGGTGAGGTATTTCAGCGAATTCATCGTGTGGCGAGAATACAAAGCTCTCGCGAAGGGAAATCTCTCAACCTATTTCTTGGCATCAATTGGGGTTGAGAGTGTGCCTAAGCGGTTGTATCTACGCGCCAATGTCGTGGTTGAAGCAACTGGCCTATACGACCTAGCCGCTAAAATTCCCGCAGCAACAGACTTCTGGCGGAGCCATATTCTGCGAGTTCGAACGGGTCAAGCACGAATCCTCGACGGTGCAGTAGCCGCCATGCACCTTTCGAATCGAATGCCCACAGAACTCTTGAGACGATTTGCACCCTTCGTGAATCGCATGTGGTCCAACGTCATCCTGTCCGAGTACGACAAATCCGAAAGCAACAAGCTGCTCAAAGAGCTTCGTCAGCGCGCTGAATCCGGCGAGGAGTAGAAGGCCTAATTCTTCGCAACTTTGGGGCTGGTGGCAAGTAGCACTCGTTGCAACTCGCTGACCACGTAATCTTCCGCAGTCTCGGGGTCGGTCGTCGCCGAACACGGCCACGTAACGTGGTGATATTCCACCTCGTGGATGACCTCCGACTTTGTCACCATATGTGGTTCGTCGGAAAAGTCGATGAAGAACGCCTTCTTCGCCGTGAACACCTGCGCAAAGGTGACAGCTTGTTGGAGTACATCCCGTTGCCAGTCGTTCTTGCGTAACCGATACTTCACGTCTCCGGTTGCGCGCGGCTGATCAACATCATCATTTGCCACCTCAACCACGAGATCTGGATTGAACTCCAGCTTTGCCGCCGACCGTCGACGTTTGGCAACGGACACACCCGCACCCATGCGCACTGAGAGAATTTCCCGTATACCGTCCTCCATGAGACTCGGCGTTGGTTGCAAGAAGCAAGTGACCGCAACATTACCCACCACCAATGATCTTCCCACACCGCTGACGATGTGCTTTGCGAGTTCCAACGCCCGAATCTGATGAGCGGCGAGTCGCGGAACGGGTGCATCCAAGTCGTGGGGCAGGAGTCTCCCGACGTTGCCAATTCGGTACACGGTCTCCCTGGATCTCATCGCGAGGTCAAGATATGAATCGCGCGGTGCACCTGGGGCCGCCGGCGCTGTCAGCTCCGAAGCAGTGCCCACCAACTCTGCCGCTGCCCGCAGTATGCGATTCACCGGATTATCAATGGTCAACTCTTCAAATGTGGATGGGAACCGGAGAACACCACGATAAATGTTGAGTGAGGTTCGCCGCACATCCAATCGGCCACGAATGTACGAAGGGTCATCATTGCATTCTTCGTAATCGTGATGAAGATCAGCTCGAAGTGAGGTCTCCAATGCGTCAAGAAATGCACCCCAGACAGCGGGTAGAAACGTTTGGTCTGCCTTCAGACGAAATGCCTCCCGGCCGAATCGTAGTTTCGCAGGATCTACCGCTTTTGACGCCACGTGGTTGAAATGCTTCTGTCCGATCTTCGGAAGCACGTTGATCTGCAAGTCGTTAACCCCAATCACACCGACGGAGTTACGAACTTGGATACGCCAACCTTTGTCGCTTGGCTCACGGCTTACTTTAATTACCGATGCTTCGCTGGCCTCAATGTCATCCGAGATGCCATCAGTTTCGTCTTCTGCATTCCAACTTAACTCCGTGCCACGGAGCTCTTTTCCCAGAGCTTGGAGCGCACCAGCCTCATCGTTGGAAAGTTCAGGGATTACCGTTGACCGATATTCAACGATGTCCTGAGCTTCACGTTGCGGCACTCGGCCAGAACCCTTTGATCGTGTACTTGCTTTCGACTGCTTTCCGCTCAAAAAAGTACTCGTCAAGCAGCGGCGCAATCTGTCTATCCCAACGTGCTCGCAAGGTATTGAGGCTGAATTCGTCATCCATGAAGTAACTATGTCCGATGAGTCGATGCTTATCAAGATCCTCACGAAGCGCGTTATTCAGTTTCACGAAACCGTCGTAAAGCTCGCTCCCCATCTCGTTGATTGCCGCTCCACTCTCGTAGTGCGCTCGCAGCACCTCCACATCAGGCTCAAGCGAAAAGAAGTCAAAGCGTCGGCGCAGTGCAACGTCCATCACCCGAGTACTTTTATCAGCAGTATTCATGGTTGCGATAATGAATAGCCCACGAGGCAGCGAGAAGCCGTCTTGCAGCATGAGATCAATTTTCCTGTCGCGGTACTCCAACAGGTACATGAGTTCGCCGAAGACACGAGGAATATTTGCGCGATTGATTTCGTCAATGATCAACACCTGTGGGGCATCGTCCTCATGAATCTGCTGAGACAACTTGAGGATGGGTCCGGGAACCGATCGGAACACTACTGCACCATTCTTTTCCACCGGTCGGAGGCCTTCCACGAAGTCCTCGTAGCCATACGTGGGATGGAACTGCACAATCGTGATTCGCTCGTTGTCAAGATCCCCCGGTGTACCAAGCAACTCGGCGGCAAACCAACGCGCAACGAAAGTTTTTCCCGTCCCCGGAGGCCCAGCGAGCACGACCTGGGGAGACTTATCTCTCAACGACTCAAGTACCTCGGTGACTCGCTGTTCTGGCCAATGAATGTTCTTCATAATCAAGGAGAACCCACTCTCTGTGTCAAGGTCAATATGCGTTGCAGTAGAGCCGTTGAGATAATCCGCCATCGCGACGAAGTCAAGGACTCGATCCCGGAGCTGGGAGTCGCTCGGAAGGTTTGTGGTTGAAATGACTGAACATGCAATATTCGATTGCTTGAAAATCCCGATACGACCACCGACTTCTCCAGTGGTTCCCTCAATCGGAAACGCTCGACCTGCATGGTGCTGGCTCACCAAGAGGCCCGTTTCTTCACTGGATACGAGTAGATCAAAGTAATCATCCGACCGTGCATTCAGCATCGCCTTCGGCAAGGACCTGTAATTCCCATCTCGCCACACGGTGGCACCCGACTGAACCGAAATCAACAAAGACGACCCATCAGCGCTCACAAACAGGCAAACGTAGACACCCGTTTGAGCATTGGGCGAATTCTTTGGATCGTAGATTCGCACGTACGGAGTTTTGATCGCACCACCCTGGCCTGCGTGTTGGTCCACAGTTAGTGCTACTCGATCCCGTCGGCTATTTAGCCTCGCAGCAAGTGAAATCGCCAGAGTTTCCGCGTGCTCCTTACGCTTCTGCATATAAGGATTCCAGTAGTCGCTTGTGTAGCTCTGTTGCAGATGCCCAATTGCGTTTATGGCAAATCGAAGCGAACCTGGATCCGGCAGTTCTAATCTTGCCACCGATGGCATTTCCTGCGCGGCTCTCTGCTTGATTAGAGAATGCTCGAGCGTTATAACTTTCCATATCTCCAGCTGATTGATGAGCCCATCGCCGGTCTCACGAAACAGCATGACCCCCTCGACCTTGCCAGTAGCTATGTAGTTTCTCGCAACATCTTCAAACGTTTTCGAAGAAAAGTCATTGCTTTTGTCACACACCAAAACGGCATAAAGAGCCCGTTTAGTTAAGGACACTTCATTCAGCCTGACATTAACGTTGTTATCTCGGACCAACTTGACAACGACCTGGTCAGACTCACAATCCATGATCTCCGCGAATCGCGCTTCCAGGAGTGGCCATTTTGGATGATGTCCAGCGTTCCCGCCGTTCCAATTCGCAAAGTCGGTATTTGCAGCGAGGGTTAGCGAATGCAGCGTCATTTGTATATGCGAGCCTACGGCAACTGTGTAATACCGGGCGGTCAACAATCGGGCGACTCCCTCGCACTACTGTGTCGATGATGCCAAAGCCCACTGTGCGGACCGATGGGCCCCGAAAGCTCGGAAGACAAACCAGCAGGAAGATCAGCGATCAAGCGTTCGTGGCCGAAAACAATCTGAAGTCTGGCCCGAGATTGAAAATCGTTGATCTATTTGCAGGTATCGGTGGTTTCCACTACGGAATTGCTGCCGCTGCGGCAAAAATCAAGATGCGGGTGGAACCGGTTCTGGTGTCCGAACTTGAGGAATCCTGCCGGAAAACGTACAGTCTCAATCATCACTGCGACGTTGAGGGCGATATCAACAAGATCTCCGTCCGAGACTATAGAAACATTGAAGCCGACATTGTTGCTGCTGGCTTTCCCTGTCAACCATTCTCCAACTCAGGGCGAAAACTTGGCCTGAAGGATCCTCGCGGACGCTTCTACGACCGCATTGAGGAAATCATCAAGCACTTCAACGCAAAAACATTTATTCTCGAGAACGTTCCGGGCATGACAAACAACGGTGGTAATCACCGGCTGTCACGACTAGCCGATGAGCCGCAGATGATCGGCCGGACTATGCAGGTACTTGAGGCGAAGCTTAAAAAGCTCTCCGACTACCACGTGCGATGGTTTGAGGTCGACAGCAGCCTTCTTGGATCACCACAAGTGCGGAAGCGTGTGTACATCGTCGGAGTAAGGACGGACCTCGCGGACTCCAGCGACATTCGCTACGACGAGTTTTTTCCAAGTGATTTCGTTCAAAAACCTTTTACAGTCATAGCCGATCCCGAAAGTTTTGATAACCGGGGTCTATATCTTTCCCACAAGCAAGCTACAAACGTTCGGAGTTTCATGAAGGAGGCGCCGTCGTTCAAAGACGGCATGCGGCGGGTGGGTCAGGCCTACCTTTGCGAAGGCGGCAACGTAGGTCAGGCCTACCACTCGCACGGCATGGTCCCAACACTTACGAAAATTTGGGCTCGCTTCCTGCCGATCTATTTTCCTCATCCCAAGGAGATTGAGCTCGAGCGAGTGCCATCCGTACATGACCGTAGTTTCACGCCACACTTCCGCTACTACGGCCGTGGGCACCTGCGGCGCGCATCCGTTCGGGAGGTGATGAAACTTCAGGGTTTCCCTGCCTCCTTCAAACCTCATGAGAATGACCGATTGGCTTACGAACACGCCGGCAACGCCGTCAACGCAAAGGTTGTAAGGGAGATCACCCAACATCTCCTGTGGTTAATCAAGTAACCGTTTCGGTTACATCAAACGCAAGTACTTGAACACATTGCTCCCCCTTACCACCGACCGACGACCACCCAAGCCAACTCGCGAGGTATCAAAGCGCATGCGTTAGGTGGCAACCTAGGGGACGCCAGGTCTGAACAAACAGCCCGAGTCGTGGTGGTGAATGCAGAGCGAAGCCTCGACGATTTGTTTGATCGTCACTTCCATCTAGAGAAATTTCAGGTCAGTGACCAATCTTCGGAGATCTAGCTAACCAATCCGTCAGGCCCTCGTGTGCCGTACAGGTTTACACGAATCGCATCGCCGCGCCACTCGGCAACGATCTCTTCACATACGGCAGGTTCCACGTCCATGCACACTGCTGGCTCGGGTAACTCAAATGCGAAAACGAAGTTTCGTAACGCAACGGTTACCGCTATCGCGACGGCTACCGTCGCAACCACGGCAACAGCCAGCAGTTTCCTGGACCGTCTGTTGGCTCGCGGGATAGTTGGTATCTTTGGCAATTCGACTGCTTGAGAGGTTGTTTTTGTAATCGTCTGGGTGCCACTCGTCGAGTGACCCACTCTCACCTGATCAGAAGTATCAGCGTCGTTGGAAGATTCCCTTACTATCCGAACCGATGGTTCGCTCGGAACTTCACCGCGATTTCCACCAACAGAATTGCCTGCCGATACTGGCTTTGGGAGCGGTGGTGGCGGCGGCGAAACCTGAGACGCTCGTCGTCGTGGCAGGGCTGGAAGGCCCCAATCACCACCTTCACTAGCAAAGAGATCTCCTTGCACCAAACGAGTGATTCGGCCCGAGATCACGTCGACTATTGACTGTTGCCTGATGTCGCGCGCAGACGAAACTGAAATCTTCAACTCGCCTCCACTTTCTGAAAGCATCCCCTCGACCCGAACCAACCCGCTCGTCAATGGGTATGGCAGCCCCTCCAGAGACACGCGAACGCGGGTCGCGAGACCAAACCAAACGAGATAAGGAACATCGCCAACGAACCGCAGCATTGCGTGAAGCCTCACTTGCCTACCGACATAAACGTTGAGCTCGTCAATTGAACGGATTAAATCAACCTGCTCTGTCGCAACTCGCACCAAAATATCTGGTTCCGGAACCGCAGAAACCTCAAAGACTTCTTGGTCAACAACTTCAACAGGCTCCTCAAGGTTTGCAAAATCTGCTGGGTTAAGCACATCAAACGGCGAACGCGTTTTTTGCCAGTCAAGAACAATGGGTATGACTCGGTTGCCGGCAGCCCGATGTTCATTGACACAATCACGCACGAACCCATAGGCCCGCTCAAGAGTCTTTTCCCGTTGAGAAGCCGATGTAACGGACTCGGTCAGAAAATCCTCAATTCGAAGAATCTGGCCAGTCTCTACTGCACGGAAAAACTCGGCATTCCAACCTGAGTACTGGCTGACCTCTTGCCTCGCCAAAAAGACCCAAGAATTCTCAGAATTTATCCAGAACGGGAAGAATATACTTCCACGAAGCAAGTGATCTTTAGGAAAGTATGCAATATCAGAATTTTTATCAAGCAAGTCAAAAGAAATCAGTGCAGCGTTTGGAAACTTTTCAAGCAGATGCACACAAACAGGGTCAGCCGATAGATACTTAAGGTCTCCTCCTCTCCCCCAACCCCATGTCTGTTTTTTCTGCTTCGGCGGCAACAAATACAGGCACTGGGGATGTCTCGGCTCAAGAGTGGTGCGTCGGAGAAGTTCCTCGCGGTCATCCGCTGTCGCGAAGGTCTTTTTTGCATCTTCTGACGCAGCAGATCCATCGACGATCCCCGCAAGAACCGCCCCAGGTACCACACGATTCAATGAGGTCACAAATTGATCGAAGGAAGAGATACGAAATGGCTCATCTCTGGCCACAGGTCTGAACCTTGTACTAACTCTTCGGTCGCGGAGGTTCATGACGTCAAGAATGACAACCGGAGGGTTATCAGAGGGTGAGGGCATCGCTGGTACCGCTTAGAGTGTAGACGTCGTCATATCTTGTGAAAGCGGGTCTTACACCATGTCAGAGATGGCTCTACAGCAGCAGTTAACGGCGTGGATCAGCAACCGCTCAGATGCGTCGGCAAAGTTTGTTGAACGCCTTGTGCCCGTTCTCAAGTCGCCTGAGCAACGAAAGCTATGGGCATTCGTTGACATTCGTCGCGAATTTGAGGCGTTGATACGTGACCCTGAGGACCTTGTCACCGATGAACCCATCGTTGACCGTCGGAACCTTGTTCAAATGCTTCTACCAATTTTCTACGTGGCTCCAATTTTGGTTACATGGTTTGAATTGGGTCTGGCAGTGCGTTCGTACCGCGAGGAGTCGCGAAATAGTTCGGGACAAACGATTGACTTTCTCGCTGTCTGGTCAGGGGCTCAGGGAGATCATTCCGGTTTCGGCATTCAGTGGGTGGCCGTGGGAATCGTGGCATCAATTATCCTTATAATGGCTGGGCATGTAGTTAACTCACGGCTCACCAGCCAAATAGAAGAGCTTGGCAAAAAGCGTCACGAGCAAATCAGCGCTTTACTTATTGATGCACAGCTTGTTCTTGTGAAAAGTCGAGCAGTGACCCCAGAAGACATGGCGGATTCACTCACCTTGGCAGCGGGCGTCCTGCAGGATGCACTGGCAGAAGTGGCCGGCGTTCTACCGCGGTTCGAGACCATCTCAATGCGACTTGATGACGTGGTCACCGGTCTCGCAGGTGCATCACAAAGCCTTGACTCAACCTCACGGGTGATTGGCACCGCCGCAAACTCACTCAACGACCTGCCAGCGAGGGCTGCTCCACTGGTACAGATTCTTGGGGATGCCCCAGGGGCGCTGCAAGGAATGCTGCGAGTTTTCACCACAACCAGCAACGAGGCAAGCAGCGTGAACCGTTCCATCGTCGATGCCGGTGAGCAACTCACCAAGGAAGCTGCACTCGTCGCTGGGGCAATCGCCACAATCGGCAGACAGCTTTCCGATTTGGTGCGTGAGGTGGGTACAGCTTCGTCTTTGTTCACTGACATCCCAAGGGCGCTTGCAGAACCTGCACGAGTTGCCCGTGATCTAGCGGAAGGCTTGGAGTCGGCTACGCCCGTCGCAATCGTGTTTAGGGACGGGTCAGAGCAGATGCGTGAGTCGATCAAAGCGCTCGGGAAGATGGTTCAGGAGCTCAGATATGCAGCCGATCAGTACCGAGAAGTCAACGATCAACACCGTCGCCAGAACTAGCGGGCATCAACCATGCGTCGATCGCGGAAAAGCGATGCCAATCAATTCGGCAGCCTCGCTGGCTGGCTGTTTGCTGACGTAGCACTCGTATTAGCGATTGCGTTTCTTTCATCAAAAGTTGTTGGAAGAAGCCCTGTTGATGCTGCACCCAGTCGTACTACCACGACCACCACGACCACCACGACCACCACGACCACCACGACCACCACGACCACCACGACTACCACCACCAGCAACACCTCGCAACCAGCGTCAGCTGGGGCATCGGTCCGCGAGATTACGTTGTCCGAGGTCTGCATCAGTGATCCTGAATCACTCTTCGTGGCAGCCCCGGAGGTTGAGGCGAAACTACGAGAAGCGAAGCAGTCCCCGACTGCAAAGTTCAGTGTCCTACTCATCTATGCCGGCTACCGCGGAGCATCGGCAGACCAGGACCCGCTCGTACTGCAAGACGAGGCCGCGACTCGCGCCAGAAAACTCCAAGATACGTTGCAACGATGGTCGCGCCTCAGTGAAGAAAACTGGGTGAAGGATCTGGGTCACGACAAGGGAACGACGATTGGTTGCTACAAGCTGTACCTACTCAAGGAACTCAAGAACGACTGAGTAAGTGATAGATCAGCGGCGCTAGTAGCGAGAACGACCACGCGACTTCCCCGGCTTGGCAAGCCACACCCACAAGTGCACGTCAATCCCGAAGCAGTGGCCCACTGCAAGTTCCTGTTCGTGCTCGACCGTGCCAAATTCGCCAAGGAATAAACGCGCCTCTCTTACGGCCATGGGCATCACGTCCTTGCCGAGCTCCCTGAATTTCCTGTTGGACCCCGGCGCATACTTCACGACTCTTGTGAGATCCACGGGAACACTCCCGCGCAGTGAAGTCATGAGGAGCGAGATCAACGGCTGATCCGATTTACGTCCCTTGAGCTTCTCGCAATCCTTCTTGATCGCACGCTTGTATCGTGCTCGCAGGTTCGGAACCAGCAGGTCGAAGTCGTAGAGATGCTTGCCCTCAACAATCGTGAGTGGATCGAGGTTGGCATTCAACACCGCCAAGTCGTGCTTGTTCCACTCCCGAGCAACGGTCAATTTCGGGTGTCGGGATGCCAACGCCGCGCCGAGCCTGTCCCGCACGTACAACTCGGCCTTGCCGCTGGCCGCCACCCAGGAGGCTTCTGCGTGGTGATTCGGAGCCTTCTGCATCTGGCCGAATGCCTTTACCATCGCATCTGTCGCCGACCATTCACGCACAACCCGAAGGTAGCACTCGCTGGTTGCGAGAGGTCCGAGTCCAGAACGCGCTTGCCGAACTTAGTTGATTATCGCGTCGCTGACTCAGTCACCAAGAGGCATGCCAGAATGATTAATGGGCGCATCTATGTCTCTCAACCAGTCAGAAATCTAGCCACGCTGATGCGGAGATCAACCCGCTGCCTTCTTGATTCTCGAGTTCGATGCCCGGGCCTACATCTCCAACTCGAGCTGCTCGGCGTCTGACTCCTCAGCAGTCATAGGGGCGGGGCGGTCACTCCATAAATCGTCATATTCACGAATAGATCTGGCCCCCTTGTCGACCAAGGCCTCATTCCCCGCGCCCATGCCGTCTCCCAGCCAGACATCAACGTCCGCGAAAGAACCACGAAGTGCCTCAACTGCCCCGGACCATGTGCCGCCAGTTTCCAAATCTGATGTCACCACCAATGTTGACTCCGCAAGGCCGTAGATGAGTTTGTTTCGGCCCATTGCGTTACCAACAGAGAACGGAGCGTCCGGACCATACGGGCTGAGAAGACAAATCTGGCTGCCAAGAACTAGCTGACGAAGTTTGGGATCTTGCGTGATACGCCGAATACCTTCCGTAGGTAGACCAACGATGCCGACGTCTTCTTCAAGGGCAGCACCCATGGCAGTTTGATCGATTCCGCGAGCCAACCCGCTTGTCACGACGTCGCCCCTCTTCACCGCACGCCGCGCCGCAACCGCGGCAACTTCCATTGATGCCGTACCTACGCTCCGCGAGCCGACAATGCCACGCATCGTGCTGTCAAGAAGCGAAGGATTGCCGGCGATAAGCAAGAAGATCGGCGACCGCTCGCCGAGAGTTTTGCTCAGGCGGGCTGGATACTCGTCGTCCAGATATGAGCGCACTCGAATGCCGGACGTCTCGAGTTGCTCTCGTGCAGCCGTGAAGGCGATCGCGGCATCAAAGAGCAGCGTGACTCGCTCAGCGAGCTCCGTTGGCATGCCGAAACGACCAGACATCTCGGTTACGTTGAGGCCGGCGAGCACGCTCACATCTCCAGTGGATCGCCTTACCGACCAGAACTCCCGAGCCGTCAGAGGCTTGACTCCGACGTCCACGATTCGATTCGTCAACAGAAGCGTCGCTAGTGAGACCGAAATGTGCATGTCTACGCTCGCCCTGTCGTCAGAGATAGTGCCACCGGGAACACTGGTCCTGAACCGGCTCGCCGTAGCACCGCCCCGACTTCTGTCATCGTCCAGCGAGAGTCGACTAGATCATCCACCACGAAGACGGCCCCTTTGGGCACGGGCGATAACACGGCGAAGGCACCCGCGACATTCGATGCCTGAAACGAGGAGTTGTTCATGCTTTTCTGTTTGGCGATGGCGCGAGTCTTCGTCACGATGGGCTTGAAGGGAAGGTTTAGTGCGGCGGCCAGACGTTGAGCATAGTCATGAACGAGGTTGCCGCTCAACGAGGCAGGCACGCAGGTAACCCAGGATGGGAAAGGTGTGGGGCGCCAGGCAGCGATCATACCCACGACTGCTGCCACCAATTCGTCAGAGAAACGCTTGTCAACCTGCTTCGCGTGGGCAACTATGTCGCCGAAGCCGCCGTCTCGCCAGCGCGACAACACCCTTCCATCCTCACACCGCTCATTCAACGGAATACTGGCTCGATTCGACCACTGCTTGCGAGAGATGATTGGTTCGTGGTCTTGTCGAAGAAGCAACTCTGCATCGGCTATCTCTCTCGCGCTGAATTGGGCAGTGAGCATCTTGCTCGAGCAGTTGTCACACTTGCCGCACGGCTGACGATCGGTGTCGTCGAGCGCATTTGAAAGAAATGTCATTCGACAGCCGGTAGTCGCGAGATAGTCGAGCATCTGTTGCTTCTCGGCGGCTCGAGACTGATTTACTTTGGCGATGCGACCCGCCGGGAAGACGTACGGCGACAGAGTGCGTTGGTATGTGTTCCACGCGACACGCCGAACGGCGCCCTCCACCGTCAGGTGCTTGAGCACACTCTCGATGACGCTCTCGTGGAGATTGAGGGAACTGACGAGGTCGGCAGCTGAAATCGTGCCTCCTGTTCCGTCGAGGACTTTCAGAATCGCTGCGACGGTTTGCGCGGGCGGAAACGCTGACGAAGTGAAATAGTCGAGGATATCGATGTCTTCCCCGCCGTGCATTAAGACGGCATCCGCACGGGCAATGGCTCGACCAGCACGACCAACTTGCTGGTAGTAGGTGATCACCGAGCCAGGAAGTTGATAGTGAATGACGAAACCGACATCGGGTTTGTCGTACCCCATCCCAAGCGCGAGAGTTGCCACGAGAGCCTTTACGCGGTTTCCGAGGAGCAGTTGAACTGCGGCATTCCGATCCTCCGGTTCCATGCCAGCGTGATAGGTGCCGACTTCATGCCCACGATCCCTCAAGAACTTCGAGATCTTCTCGACATCCCTGATTGTCAGGCAGTAGATAATTCCCGTGCCGGTGAGCTGGTTGATGTTCTTGTCGATCCAAACCAGTCGACTTGCGCGGGTCGGCGCGTTCAACACGCTGAGCGCAAGACTGTCGCGACGCAGAGGCCCGCGTTGGATCGATACAGCACCAAGTTGGTCGGTCACATCCTTCACCACCCGATCGTTGGCCGTCGCGGTCGTGCCGAGAATCGGAATTCCACTCGGAAGTGAAGAAATCATCTGGGCGATTCGTCGGTAGTCAGGTCGAAAGTCATGGCCCCAGTCGCTGATGCAATGTACTTCGTCGATAACAATCAAACTAGGCTTTCGCCCGAGCAGCGGCATGACGCGGTCTGCAAACTGCGGGTTCGCGAGACGCTCGGGCGAGATAAGAAGAACGTCGATTTCGTCGTTCGTCAGCGAGCTCACGAGCTGTTCGACCGTCACATCATTGGCGGAATTGATTGAGACTGCCCGCAGCCCGAGCTTCTCGGCAGCAGCGATTTGATTGTCCATCAACACCAAGAGAGGTGAGATGATCAGAGTCGTGCCGAAACCCTGCTGTTGAAGCAGCTGGCTGGCTATGAAGTACACCGCACTCTTGCCCCAACCGGTGCGCTGCACTACCAGCGCACGCTCCTTGCGCTCCACCAACGCCGCAATTGCTTCGCGCTGACCTGATCGAAACTCGCTGTCGTGTTGGCCGGTCAGCCGCCGAAGTGCCTGCAACGCAGCATCATCGGAACCCATGCTCGCACTCTATGTGAGACGCGCTCGTACTGGCATGTCTGCCCACGAGACGAGCTCGCACGTTCCCTTCGTCCCGAAGAACACCAGTGAGCCGGGTTAGCGTCTGTCGGCATGACAGGTACATACGAGCCAAGAGCTCATGGTGCCGCCGACATGGTGGCCCTGCGGTACGAGTTTGCACGGCAGCTCGTGCTCGCCAGTCACTGCGAAGGTGACCCATGGTGCACTTGTCCAAAAGGTTGCCTCAATGTTGAACAGTTGGGGCGACGAATGAAGGTGCGCTGGTGGACAGTAAGAGAAGGCCAACACGCATCCGCACTCGCATTTGAAGATGACTCGGATTACCGACCGACCGAGGAGATGCAGGATGCGATGAATTTTCTTGAATTCATCTATCTGAGTGGTGCGAGAACCGAGCGTGTGTTCGAGGGCTGGCTAGAGGCACCCGAGTCGATACACCCGATTGTGCATTATGTAGAGCGATTTGTTGAGCACCGAACATCCACTGAAGCTGGAATCATCCAGTCAAAAACTCTTGCCGCAGGGATGCTTGCTTGTATTGCTTTTCCGGATGAGTATCTTCGGGTGGTTCTGCAGTCAACCGCACCCGACCCATGGGATTCTTAGCCTGTACTGCCGAGGTGAATCAGCTCTGAATTGTCAGTAAGTCACTGCACTTCCGTAGAAGGTACGAAGAGACGGTCTGAGCTCAACATGGACCACGATTGCTTCGTTGCAGCGTTTATCGATGTCAGCACCGTGAGGCACCCACCTTGTCATGCCACGTAGACGTTTCAGACACGAGGCCAATCGAAGATCAGCTCGATTGATGTGTGGAGACGCTCTAGCGATCGGTAGAAAAGCGCGTTTCTCGAGCACGCTGTATGTGATACCTCCATCTTCGTACATCAACATCGATCAGCAGAGGATGATTGCTTCACCCGTGCGCTAAATTGACATCCATGGATCAGTATGGTGCAAATAACGTGATCCGATTAGGCGAAGTTGAGCTGCCGTGGGGTCCTGAGACCGTCAACATAAATGAAGCGCCGTACGAAATGTACGGAGAGAGCACGACTCATCAAAACTACTTCATACAGGCCTACTGGGTTGCAGAAACGTTGATGCTTGACAGTTGGGTCATTGAAGCACGAGTCGACATGCAGTGGGGCGGATATCTCGGTGGCCGGGAAGATGTGTTCACCCACTTCTCTTACAGCCAAAGCAATCCTTGGTACTATGAGTTTTCGGACCGCGAGTCAATCGAGGAACTCAAGGTGCTCTGCGAGGCGTCGTCGGAACACGAGCTCTCCGAACGATTGACACTATTGGCCCAGTACCCGGGAAGTGATGGCTGGGACACGGATCAATGGATCGGAAACGACCAATTTCATACACAGCTGCTCGAACGAGGATTTTTGCCGGCATTCGGAGACAACGACTTGTCTTGCTGGGGCGGAGATGCATTTGCACTGCTTTATGACTCAGAGAGGTTGATGACCATTCTTGATTCTGGAGCGCCTCTGGCCCAGAAACGAACATCCGTAGAGCTCATCAAAGCAAGTCTTGATGATCGCCCCGAGTAACAATAGAAAAGCAGTCAGATCAAACCTCGTAAACGGTTTCTTGAACGTTGTTAGTCGTATTCTGGCCGCGGTGCAGATTTCAGAAGCCGCTCATAAAAATCTATTACTCCGACAAAAAATGACTTTATCTCAATAAATCCAAACTTAGTGGTGACGTCAATCTGTATTTCGTGCGAAATCTTTTCCTGATAGTTCTGCCATATGTTGCTAGCCCTCCTAGGGTCTTGTATCACTCGGACATCAACCTTGGAAATCTCTGCTAGAGAAATACGAATAGACCCAATCTGATTCGGAATATGGAATACACGCGCGCCTCGCTTGTCTAGTTGAGTATCAAAGCTGGACCGCGAAATACGCCCCTCCTCCAGAGCACGTTCAAAGAAGCGATAACCCAGCCGAGACAGCCCAACATCGGTGTCCAAAACATGAAAACGCAAATACTTATCAGTAAGGCTGGAAATGATGTCCCCACCACGGCCGACTGTAATTGGCCCGACCAGACAGGGATCCGGCCGGCGGACGAGGGATACAAACGGAATATGCATTATGTCGCCGTCAAGGATTTCTGAACTTGGAATCTGTGTAATGACATAGTCCTTGATTACCTGAACTAACTGATCTGGAATCAAACCTGAGGAAGGCTTGTCTGCAACCACATGAACCTCGAGTTGTTGAGCGGGAGTTAGATGTTTGCAGATTTTCGTGCTTTATTGGTGCACCCCCACGAGGCACCGCCAACACAACATAAACGAGTATTTGGGCATTAACCTACGGCAATGCGCAAGTTTGAACCAGGCGATGACCTAAGAGGGCAAGACTTGTCAACGAGAGATCTGACGGGAGAAAATTTTTCTAGCACCGATTTTCGCGGTTGCAATCTGGCGGGTGCACTGTTGATTCGGGCCAGATTGCGGCGAGCAGAGTTGGATTCGGCATGCCTAACTGGTGCAAATCTCACAGAATCCCACCTACATCAAGCAACCTTGCACTCCGCAACAGCAATTAGAACAAACTTCACACGCGCAGATCTCACAGAAGCGGACCTCAGCAGCGCAAACCTCACAGAAGCGGACCTCAGCAGAGCAAACCTCACAGGAGCGGACCTCAGCAGCGCAAACCTCACAGGAGCGGACCTCAGCAGCGCAAACCTCAGCAGCGCAAACCTCACAGGAGCAAACCTCAGCAGAGCAAACCTCACAGGAGCAAACCTCAGCAGAGCAAACCTCACAGGAGCAAACCTCACAGAAGCGGACCTCAGCAGCGCAAAGCTTGTAAAAATGAAGCTTGGAGAGGCAACTTTGGTCAGGGCTAATCTCAACTCTGCAGACATCACAGATTCAGACTTGACAAATTCCTACCTTAGTGGCCTCTCACGGGCTGCAGACCTCACAGGCGCAAGCCTTGTTTCTACAAACTTGAGCGGGTCAAACTTGAGTGGTGCGCCTTACGGCCCAGGCGATTACACTGGCGTTAATCTCTCTGAAGCAAATCTGTCTAATGCAGATCTCAGCTACACAAATCTTTGCAGAGTAAATTTTGCAAAAGCTATTCTCACTAATGTCGACTTAACTTCGGCGTCTCTATCCTGCTCATGTCTGGTGCAAGCGGATCTTAGCGGATCCAATTTGACGAACGCAGATTTTGGGGAGGCAGATTTGACTCAGGCGAATCTGACCAATGCAATACTTGTCAATACACGTTTTCGTCGAACAATTCTTGACGGAGTAATCGGTCACAATTGGTAAGCGCTGACAACAGGGACAGCTCCTCAGCTAGCCGACACGATCACCCCATAACACCCCTTTTCTAACTTGTAATCAACATCAAGAGGTACCTCAATAGAGGTGTCGGCAACCGAGCCCACACCGGGCGACCACATCGCAAGTTTCATCAAAAGCGAGCTGGCTTAACGATAATGGAGGCCCACTGTGAAGATAAGACTGGTGACTCAGAATATTGACTGGCGGGCTGAACGGCTCAATGGTGTCACCAACGCCGACTGGGAGCGTTGGGCTGAAAGGGAGCTTGGTGCCGACTTGATGGTTCTTACTGAAGCTCAAGTGCGTCCTCCACGGGCCTTCACCGAGGCAGGTTGGACCGTTGCGTGCCGCCCAGGTGGCTTTCCCGGCACAAGCGGCTGGGGTACCGCAATCGTTGCGCGAGGTGTCACCATTCGACAATTTACCCGAGTGGGCCAAAATGAGCAGTACGAACTTGACACCCACTTCCCGGGCACTCTGGTTGCTGCTGACGTTTGGTGCCGTGATACCTACTTTGCCACAATCATCGGACTGCACCTTCGTTACCGGAAGAATAAGGCGAAAAAGATCATCAGCGATCCGCTGATGGATATTCACTCGATGTTGCCTGACTTCAAAGCAATTCTTGCGGACAGGCAAGCGCCGCTCATTATCGCTGGAGATCTGAACGTTCCGCTGGGTGACCTTCCGTACGAGTTTCAGACTCTTGCGACAGGCGAGCTTGCTCTCCTGGACCCATTTGCCCAACTGAACCCGATGACGTTCCAGCAGCGGGACGGGGGAGCTCGCTCCAAGTTGGACTACATCTACTTAAGTCGATCTCTTGCTCGTAAAGTAATCGTACGACGTGGCGGAATCAACGACTTTCCTCAGGCTCTCGCCCTCAGCGACCATGCTCCGCTTCTGGTGGAGATTGATACAGACCTGACCTCGTCTATCTGTGACTGTGGTGCTGTGTTACAACGACCAGCAGGCAACTACGCCACCAAGACTCGCTGTCCGAACTGCGGCCAAGTCGCGCAGTATGTATAGCCCCTCTCCCAGTTTGCCTCGTACTCCCGAATGTGCGTCCTACGCCTGCTTGAGTTCCAATTACCCTGCAACAGCCCTTTTCTAACTTGTAATCAGCATCAAGAGATACCTCAATAGAGGTGTCGGCAACCGAGCCCACACCGGGCCACGGTGCCACCCACAACGGGGATGC
>SXGQ01091204.1_pt1 | contig 21462 bp, 33 predicted proteins | sample 3178371 | NCBI WGS metagenome assembly SXGQ01 (sample SAMN11356859, study PRJNA531348) | freshwater metagenome | isolation source: freshwater sample F1-20 | place: China: Fuxian Lake, Yuxi | collected 2017-12-25 | reverse complement strand
ATTCCAACAAATATCTGAAACCATAACTGAGACATTAGAATCCATTCCTGGTGGCGAAGCAATTCTTGCTGCCACCGAATTTGTAGGTGAACAAATTACTGCTGCTGCAGAATTTGCAACCAATCTTGGTACCGAGTTTACACCTGAAGAAAGAGAACAAGCCCAACAGGTAATTCTTGGTGCTGTAATCGTAACACAATTAGCATCCCCTAGGAGAATAAAATAATGCGTTTTTTAAAATTTATCTGGAAACATCTTGATGCTTGGGCTGGGGAAGCCTTTACTTTGGCTGGGCTTTTGATAGCATGGATAGTACTCCCACCAGGGGACACCAGAAACGTTGTAGGAATAGTTTGTGTTGGGGCACTTGCTGTTTGGACTTTGTTTAAGGTTACGTTAGAGAAAGATGATGATGCCTAAAGTTTATGGGCCTTATAAGGGTTCTAAGCAGAATAAAGGTAGACCGATTTACGTTGTTAAGACCAAGAAGAAAACAACTTCTGTCAACAAAGCCCGCAAGGACTATGAGGACAGGAACGGTAAACTTCCTAGAGGTACTGATGTTGACCATAAGGACAACAATCATAAGAATGATTCTAAGAGGAATCTTAGAACGTTGCCTCATGGTAAGAATACTGCTAAGGAGAACAAGCGCAGGGCTAGGAAAAAGAAGTAACGCCTGTTTTGTTCCTTAAACCAAGGAGATAGATGCTAGTTGAAGCATTAACTCTACTTGTCTTGAAGGCACCGTATGAAGATATGGGTCCTACACTTGCTCAATGGAATGCATTGAGGATGTGCGAGTCAAGTAATAGACCGAATGCTGTCTCTAGAACTGGTAAATACCGTGGTCTTTATCAGTTTGATTTACCCACTTGGGAGTCTGTTGGTGGTAAAGGAGACCCTGCTAAAGCGACTAGGGCTGAGCAACATAGAAGAGCAATGATATTGCACTTTGAACGTGGTTGGAAGCCTTGGCCTGAATGTGGCAAGATTGCTGCAAAAATTGAATAAAGTATTATAAGGAAAAGAGACCGTGTAGCCCCAACTACACGGTCTCTTTTTTTATTTGCGTTTAAATATGTCTTCTATTGTAATCAAGTATCCTCTTGTAGAATACTCTGGTCTTCTCATTTCTATTATCCTACCATAGGTTTCAACAACTTTTCTGAGATGTTCTGTTGGAACCATAACAACTAAATCTTCTACAACATAAGACCAATGTGTTGCTTTACTTGTTGTTAAGCCAGACTTGTACCATATTTTTCTTTTGTCTGACCAGCATTGTGTTTCTATATAAATGTTACCTGTTTCTATCCAACGTTTGTCTCTTTTAACTTCAACAGTTTCAATGTTTGTTAAAAGGTTTTCAACATATTTTTCACCTATTTGTCCGTATCTTAAATCAATATCCCAATCACTTTTAGTTCCCATTGTTCTCCAAGTAGTCGTCTTCTTCGGGTAAACAGTTCCAACAAAAGCCGTCATACATTCCTTCTTCTTCTTGGCAAAGGGTGCATGGTGGAAATGGTTCTCTATCTAAGGGTGTTGCTGGGGTTATTAACGAACCGCATTGTCTGCACTCGGCGTCTTCTAATGCGTATGCCGAAGGCATGTATCCAATTTCGTCAAAGAAAACTGACATACGAAACCAGTTGCTACCACAATTAGGGCAGGTTGGTGTTGGTATACCACGGTAGTCGTATTGTTGTTTATTATGTTGTTTTTTCGCCATTGCTGGGCTTCCTGTAGTCGTTGTCAACAAAGGGTCTAGGTCCACCTAGTTCATCTATGAGCGCTTTCATAGCCCTGTCGATTCGTTTACGTGCAGCATCAGCACTTATTTTCAACTCATTACCGACATCTTCTAGAGATGTGGATAAGGAACCGAACCTAAGTCTTAAAACATTCTGATGACGTTCAGGTATTGCTTCGTATGCTTGGGATATGTCTGCTCTTATAGCCAGCCAAGTGTTACCTTCTGCTACCACATTTCTATCAGGCTTGTAGTTAACATCGTTAATACCTAGTGGAATAAAATATGAATCAGTTAAAATGTATGGAAGAAATTCTTCTATAATTTGTGGTTCATAATAAAATAAATCTTGTATTTCATAGCCAACCACTTTGGCTTTTTCTTTTGTACAATATTTTTGAGCAGCATTTCTCAATGAACGATTGATTAACTTGTTTCTGTCTTTATCTGAATGGTTGGTTTCCCACTCATTTAACTTGTTGGTATGCGTTATAAACCATACCCATAGTTCTTGTTTAATATCATCAAGGTCTAGCATCTTGTATCGTTTGCTGTAATCGTTAGCAATGTAGGACACTAGACCACCGTAGTTGTCTATATAGTGCTGCAATGTATCCCTTAAGGATTTATATTTTAGTCTTCTTGACTAGGAACTCCGTGCCATTTGCCGCGAAGTACCATAAGGGCAATTGCTGAATAGTTTAGCAGGTCTATAAAAGAATCTTCGATAGACTCATTCTTTGGCGTGTCCTTTGTTTCATAAATTAAGTTATTAAGTCTGGCTATTTTGTCATGCATGCGTACTAATAGCCCATTTAAAGCCCCTCCAGGGGCACTAGCAATGTTTTTTGGACCATAATCTAGTTGTTTTTGGACTAATAATTCCCATGCTTCATTGTAAATGGCAACAGAATTGAACTTAAAATCTTCAATATTATAGTCCATTCATGAACTCCTTAAGGTCATTGTCAAAATCTGCTGTTGATATTAGAGCCACATATTCTTGCATTCTGTCATTGGCTTCTTTAGTGCTACCTGCTTGCACCCAAGAACCAACTATGTCTAGCATAACTAATGCTTCTTCTTGTTTTCCTTCTTTAACTGTGTAATAGATATCAGCAAGCATTCTAAATATTGGGATAGGTCCTGTTTTAGAATTTAGTAGTGCTGCTGATATTGGTTTCTCTTCGAACTGTTCATATATTGATTCATTAGATTTCCAAGACTGCTTTAATCTTGTCATTAATGTATCGTGCTCCATGTTTCTGAAAGACACTGTTAACATCCTCTCCGTCTGGCATCTGTAAGATGCGCGTACTATTTAAACTTCTTAATATTCTTTTGCCGAACTCCATGCCAGCATCATCACCGTCTGCTAAGACGATAACTGTATCAAAGTCTTCGAATACCCTAGGGTAAAACTTTTTCCAAGACGTTGCACCTGGCGCACCAACCGTCGGGTGCGACGTCGTTGCAGCCATAGTTATTGTATCTAGTTCACCCTCACAGATACATACATAATTTTTTGCTTTAAACAATGCTTCCACATTGAATAAAGTTGTTTCCGCAGAAGGCAAACCAATATACTTTGGTTCTTCCCCATTGAGTGCGCGGAATCGGATATCAACTACACCACTTCTTGTGATGTATGGAATTGAAAGTCTTCCCTTATATGCTTCGTGACTAGGAAGAGGTTCTTCCACGACGCCCAGGTGGAATTGATTTGCTGCCTCCTGGGACAGTCCTCTCTCTGCCAAATAAGGTAGTGCTTTTTCTGTTGTTGTAGCGTACTGATGTGCTGCCTTGATTAAGAATTGTTTCTGCGATGACGAGAGCCTCACGAAATGTTACCCCTTCCTTATGTTGAATAATATTATATGCTCCACCCTTAACATCACAAGCGAAACATACAAACGTATTGTCGTCAAAGTTTACTACACTTGAACGAACAGAGTCGTCGTGAAAACAACAACGCATATTGGCTCTACCCCATTGACGTGATGGTAGTTTAGCACCGTAATGTTTTAGTATCGGTCCAATAGGTGGGTTTTCAACACTAGCCATCAATGTACCCTGCATCTTTTAATAGATACATGTACATCCAAAATGGCATAGATGCATACCATTCACTGACATCTGTTGTTCCTTTACGTTTATGTATTACTGCACCTGTTTCAGCGTTAGCGTTTTCTACTTCTACTTTTAACTCTTCCATCCATTGACCAAGTGTCATTGTTTTATGGTTCTTTACTTCTAACACAACATCAAAGATTCCTGAGATGTCACCTTTATCTTGTGCACCTGTTAGTGCACGTCTTTCTGCAGGTATCTTCCATTTATCTTTAAGGTAATTTACAACAGCAGTTTCAGCAGACGTTCCTTTTTGTTTAGATTTACTCATCATCCCACTCTTTGCTGTCTAAGGACATACATTGACTGCATAGTATTGCCCAACCATAGGCTACTTGCCCACCGTCCATACCACAACGTTCACATCTGACTACAACATAGCCAGAATCGTTTTCATTCTCCAGTGGTAACATCTTTTAACTGCATACATGCTGGGTCAAATGAAAGCATTGTGAAAGTTCTACCTGTTGAATCTGCTCTACCATACCTGTTCTTAACAGCAGATACACATAAGTAATTCCTGTCGCCTACTTCTTGTTGTCCGATAGTAAGAATCAATGCAGGTATTTGATTAACCATACCTTGTACAGCAGACCTTGGTTGACAAGGTGTTGCTTCAAATGATTCCTTAGTGTGGTGCAAGATAAGTACGCAGGCATTTGTATCTCGTGCTAAATACTTTAACTCTTTCATTGCAGCCCTCATACCTGAGAACTCTTCCATACCATCCATTGCAATATCCATAAGGTTATCCACAATAATTAACGTTGGGCTACAACCCCAAACAGTTTCAAACGCTTGAACAGATTCATCAATGTCTGACAATGTAGGACTTGAATCAAAACTCCATTTAATATTTTCAAACTGTCTTAGTAATGATTCTGCTTTATCCTTTTCAAACTTTAAAATGTTTTCTGCTTGTGATTGGCTAACACCTGTTGCCATTGAATACACACGCATACCCATTGTATGCGCGTTAGTATCTGCAGATATGTATAACGTTGGTACTTGTGAATGAACTGCTATTGCTAAGGCAATAGAAGATTTACCAGCACCTGGTGTACCTGCAACAAGGTTAAGTTCTGCTCTTCTAAAAACTATTTCGTTGGCTTGAAGAGTTTTGAAAGTAGGGGGGAGTGGTTCCCCGCCTACTTCCTTTGCTCCGATAGCCCTGTAAAGGGTTCTCATCTATTTTGCTTTTGCCATTTTATCTGGAATGTATAAGTTCCAGTCTGGTTCTGTTTTCTTTAGATAAATTGTTTTACATTTATCTGTCGCTCCTTGGGGTGCAGCGCAGAAAAATCCTTTGTATACCCCATATTGCCCTTGCCCTTGAATTGCTGACATCTTTCCATGTAAGCAATGACGAGTAGGTGCATCACCAGTAGAACTTATTGCAGTTGCACCAAGTGAGGCTATCGCATAATCAACGTTTGGTGTTGGATTAGCCACGACTTGTGCAGGTCTGCTTAGACCTACTGCTTCAGCAAATGCTTCTAAACTTCCTATGAAAGTTTCAGAAATAGTTGCTGCTTGTACAAGTTTCTCAACTTCTTCTGGAGTATCACCACGGAATAGTGGGATAGTTCCATTAGGTAGTTTGAAACTTACTTGCATTTTTGATTCAGACATTTGTCTTGTCCTCTTCCTTGTTAAACCATTCGCAATGCTTAGTGTATCCACATATTGAACAGTGTTGTATGTTTGGAAGAAAGTTTCCTTGCTTCCTTTGACGGTCAAATTTCTCCGCCAAACTTAGTATCCTCTCCTTAGAGAAGAAATCTAGTGATGTTGGTTCAGTTGGTTCACCTTTACGTGCCATCCAATATGAACCATACTTAGGTCTAACACCGTAGATTAACTCTACACCTACTGCATAGAAACCTAACTGCAAAAATGTGCTTGGGGTTCTGGACCCAGTCTTGACGTCCAGAACCACAAGGTCCCCATTAGGCAGTTCCATAACTCTATCAAGTGTCATCTTAATAGAGAAATCTTTTTGTTCAACATTCATAAACAACTCAATAGCAGGTTCATTAGTTGGTGTTGTCCACACTTTCCAATCACTTCTTGCTCGCCATTGTTGATACGATTTAAACATTTCAAAACCATTAGTGAACCACCAGTCTTTATCTTCTGGTGATTTTGATTTTGCTTTAGCAGAACGAAATGGTTGGTTTAATCCTGGTTCACCTAAACGCTCAGTGAAATCATCACCTGTTGCAGTCCAAGCCTTCTTCCAATATTCGAAAGACTTATCAACGTCCATTCTTATTCCACTCATTTCTGTCCCAGTTTTCGGTTGCTTGATGAACTGCTACTCCACCGTATAGCCACCATGCTGGTGTCTCTTTTAATTGTTTAACTCTTGACAAGTAATACAACCATCCACAATTTAAATAGTCAGTAAGACTTGAGTAGGAGATATGTTGGGGAACTTCTTCCCCTCCAATGTTCACCATATGGGTGCGGCGAACGTAGGTGAAAGGAGGATATAAAGCCTACGCTCACCGCTTGTATAGTTAGTCTCGCCAGAAACTAACTCACATTTTATTTTTTGCTTATTGAAAAACGAATATCCGTTTTTGTTTTGTTTGTTGTACATAGTCCACAAGTGTAGCACGCACCACCGTCAATAGATATCAACGGAATTTGGCGTGTTTGCTCAGGACATTTAGCACCAGGCTTACCTGTCAAGGCTTTGACCTGCGACGATGCCTCATCAAATGTGTCAGATAGCCATGCTAATTTAACACCATAGTCTTGGCGTAAACGCTTAGCCTCATGCTTGTTGTCGTCATCGGCAGAGAAATATAAACTAAGATTATCTATCCCAGTTAACATCTCTACTGCATTAGGTACCCTTGTGTATACCCAGAACTGTACCTCTGGATTATTTATTATCACATTCTTCCAGGCAATAGTGTATGCATAGGAAAAGAAATCACCGTCCCAATGTATACGAAAATATCTAGCAGCATTGTACTTGTTGCACTCCCAAATGAAATCATCAATCATAAATTGAATCATTGATGTTAGTTCTTGAATATTTTTATTTTGTACAGCATCCCAATTGGCAAGCAACAATTCTCTGGTGCTTTTAAATACTTTCTCTAACTTACCTGCATAACATATTTTCTGACAGACTGATGTCGCATTAGGACAAGAAAAAGATTTGCCAGATGGGAGACCAAAAGTATTTGCTATCAGTGGTCTCTTACCACCTGGCATAGTTATTGTTGCAGTTTTCCTATCGTTGTTGCGTCTCAGTCTGGGTAGACTAGAACTCAACCTCAATACTTTCTTCTGAGTATTCATCATCAGAGTCAGCATCGATAGAGTATTCAAGACCACCAACAGCGTTCTTGACTTTTTCTTCTGCTTCTTCTACTGATTCTGCTTTAACAGTGAATGAATAAGTAATAGTTACGTGACCTTCGAACTCTTGTTTCAATAAGTCAGCACCAATATCATCAAGTAATCCGTTGGCTTCATCACGAGTAACAGTTACTTCTTCTTCACTATTATCAAATTGTTCAGCAAAAAAGTTATGAACTGCTACTTGTAACTTACTAATATCACCTAGTCTTTTATCTAACTGTTCTGCTTGTTCCTTTATTGTTGCTTTATACTCATTTATCTTTTGTTGTAAATCATTTAACGGTCCCTCAAATGTAACCGTTGCTTTTACTACTTCTTCTTCTGACATTTGTTGTTCTCCTTTGTTGAGTGTGCCCTTCCCACGACAGGTAGGGCACACGATGTTGACATTACTTACTTTGATATAACCTGCTCCAATGCATGCGAAGCACCATACTTCTGTCATTGCAGAAGCAAATCCAATGCTCTGTCTTTCAACACTTCACCTTCTGATAACACCACACGTTCAGCACGACGAGTATCGTTACCACGTACTGTTGAATAGTAGTCAGCGTATTCGGTGACAGAGTTAAACAAACGCCAAGCATTCTTGTCTAGCATTTGTTGACCTGGAGAATTGTGATACAAGTTTTTAATTGTATCCTTCTTGTTATCCAACATGGTGATAACCTTTAACTCATTCTTTTCTAATGGTCTTTTACCCATAACAGCAGCAATATCTGCTGGAACAGGAAACAAATAAGATAAGAAGTTATCAACGTCATGTGGGTGCACAACAGTGTTAACTAATTTGTCTGCTTGTTCTTGTAAGAAACCACCATACTCAAACGATAACTTCATAACATCTCTTGCTTGAGCAATAGACTTATTACTGTTAGCAGTATGTCTGATGGTGTGCTTGTATTGTGATGCACGACGTGCCATACGCCAAGTGTTCTGACACACCACACGTACTGCAGTTAGTGAAACATTCATACTAAATGAACCATCATGTGATGTGGTTGCAAAGATATACATATCTGATTTATCTTTACCATCAACAAGGATTCCATTAGGCATACGCATAGTAATAAATACTTTGCGACCACCATCAATGGAACCAGCAGTTTCATATGATGAACCACTGTCAACTAACGCATCAAGAAAATTAAACACTTCCTTGTTCTGAATAGGTGTGTATCTAGTACCTACCACACCTAGTGCGTCACGTTCACCAAGCATTGGATGCTTACGGATAACTGCGAACTTGTCCTCAACAGGTACAACTTCAACACCATCTGCACTCATCACACTTGAATACAAGGGATGTAGTTCTACTTCCCAATCAAGCATTGCTTTCTTGATAGCAGACTCAGCAGTTAGTTCTTCTTCAACTACTTGTCCTAGTCCATGCCATCCTGGTTTACGATAAGCAACGAACGCTGTCTCACCGTTTATTTGTTCTAAATTATGCACTTACTTTCTCCTTTGTTGGTTTACTATTGGCTACTTCTTGGTCGTATACATTTGTAAACGCATCTTTAAATTCACTAACAGGTAAGCCTAACTCTTGGCATGCTATAACACTTTTAGTTAAAAGGTCACGCAATCCAGATGATTCAATTCCTTCAGTAAAGAAATCAAATTTTTCAAAGTCCTCTAGCATGAATGCTAATGCACATACAATATCCATGACTATAGAACCATGCTCATCATTACAGTCATCAGTTACAGACCAATGAACTGCGATGACATCAAGTAATTGTTCGTATTCTTTTTCAGAATACTTACCAATTTTTTCTGCAAGATAAACATCTCTTGCGTTCCAGCCATACTCAACTTTAGTTTTATCATACCTGTCCAGCATGGTAGTTAGGTCTTGTATTTCTTTTATAGCATCCATGTATTCCTCCTTATAGATACTTTGCTACGCTTGCATAAGTTGCTGTTGAAATAAATTCTTCATCAGACAACTCAAGCATACGAATAGCATTGGTTATTTCAGCAACAATATCTTCATAGTCATTGCTAACATAATTCCTACCGTAACCACGACCACCTTTGTAAGGTGCCACTGGTTCTTTAGGTTCTACAGGTAACTGACTTACAGATATTTTTACATCCAAAGAATATACCTTAAAATCATCATTAGATTGCCATTTAGATTCATTTACACTAGTAACTAAATCAGCATTCTTAATAACAATTTTTTTAATTTCTTTTTGATAATCTTCCCAGTTATCTTTGTGTGTTTTAACTGCTGCTTCATAAAGTGCTTGATTGCTATGCACTTCATTTAACTTATCTTTTAAAGCAGTCAATAGTTTTGTTCTACCTATTTTAATATTTATTCCTTTACTTGCCATGTTTGTTTCTCCTTTTTTATTACCAACTTGATTGGTATGTTATGTCCCAGTCTTCTGGTATTTCTTTTAGTATGCTTTCTATTTGTTCAATGGTTTGTTTGATACCTTCAAAGTACCACTCATCGTATTCATAAGAGCCAAAGAAAAACCCTTGTTGAATTGGTAGTAACTCAGGTGCGCTATCGTGGTTAAGTTCTATTAGTTTACATATGTCTAATAGTTCTTGTAACTTTTCGCGCGTTACGTGGTACTCACCACAATCATCATTACTATTTTGTACATTGATTACAAACCATCTATGTACTGCGTTTACTTTTCTCCAGTATGCAACGTTAACTTCTAATGTTGCATGGTCTAATGCAAAGGGTGCGTACTGAACTAACTTACTATACAGTTCAGGTTTAAAGTATTCTTTACTTGTAAACTGCTTTGCATTTAGATACATATCTAATCCCATTGTTTCCTCCTTCTAATAGGTAAAGCCCTGCCTAGCGTTAACCAGGCAGGGCTTGTTGACGGCATTGCTAGTATGGTTTCCCTAACACACAAGGGGAAAAGTATTGTGTGCTATTGCCTTAGATACCATCAACTCTTATCTTCTTCTTCCCATTTAGTAACCCAACCATAATTAGTAGGTGGTTCAGGTACTTTTTCAGTGTCTTCTTTATAGCCATATAAACTACGCCAAGTTGCAACAAGTTTATTCATTGTCGTCCTCTTGTTCTTTAGGTTTAGGATAATTCCAACTTCTATCATCCTCAAACTCAATATATTCAACATCAAGTTTATTTAACAGGTCTTTTAATTCATCAATCTTCATCTGCCCTCCTCAAATCAAACTCAATAACCTCAATGTTGTTATGTTTTAACAACTCTTTCAATTTATTAACCTCGTTAGTAAGGTCAGCAATTTGAGCAGTCATTATTTTAACAGGTGTATGTGCTTTACCAATACCAAGCAAATCACATTCATTAGAATATATTTGATAATATTCTGGGTAATGTCTGCGTCTAAGTTCACGCATAGCACGATTAGTTGCACGACCTAACAAGGTAGAACGACTAGCAGAATGCCCACTGCGTGTAGTTGTAGAATTACTCATATTAGTACTCATCGTATCCCCTTATATCTAATCAATAGTTCTTGTTTGAAATGCGCCCACTGTTCATCATTCAAACCGCGAGCAATATCCATAGCAGCAACAAGCAATTCCGAAGCGTCCTCTTTACCCCACTTCGTGTCGCCATCCCAATCAGCCTTACTTTGAACGTTATCAATAACATTGCACGTAAAATAGAAAGCAATGTTCTTCAACTCGTTCGGTAATATTTTTAACTCAAGAGTTCCACTCATACATGCTCCTTTAATATTTCTTCTAATGTTTTACCTTCACAACTAGGACACAATACGCTTCCGTCTGGATATATGTGTCCACCATCTTCGTCAAAATTAATCTCAGTAATACAGCAAGCACACTTAGTCATACATCTACCTCCGAAATAATCTTGTTGTCATTACCAATAGTTCTCAACATCCTTGGTGGTTCCTCACCACACGGATAAAAAGAAGCCTTGTGTGTAGTCTTACAATCACACTCAACGCATCTAATATCACCATCTTGACTAGCAAAACGGTGCGTAAAATAATTTAACATAGCCTGCGCTTGTTGCTCAGGTGTATCCATAGGAAACGGCTTAGGCACATTAATCGTATGACTCATCGCGCAGCATCCATTTCTGCTTGACCAATCTCACGCCATTCACTCTGTTTGATATCTAAAATCTCATCAATACGAGCAGCAATCAACATTGAAGCACGAGCCAGTTGCAAACCAGCCAAACCAAGACACGCATCAATATCACCAACACCGTAATCAGTATCCAAATCAGCAGACCACAACGGAGTCTCATCCATTAACGCTGACATTTGTTCAACCTTACTACGAATAGCAGACAAAGTTATATACTCTTTATCCAAACTCATTTACTTCTCCTTTTAAATAGTTTCGGACTTTTCACATACATAGTACAAAAGAACACCGTAGCAAAATATGCAAACGCAATCAAGCCATCAACATACCTAGTAGCCATGCCCATCCTTTCTGTGTGAACCAGCCTTTCCGCAGGAAACAAGGCTGGTGAACTTCTTGTCGTCCATGCCATACATAAGGGCGGGGTTTGTGTTGGAACAACATTGTATAACTATGTAACCATTAACTAAGCGATATAACATTGTTATATTTGTTTGGCGATAGCGCACCATGTCCCCCCTCAATGGGGGGACAAGGTGCTTCTTTAACTGTATAACTACATGTTATACAAATACTACAGAATGAAAAAAAAGAAAACCTAAGAGGTTTTCCTTTTAAAGTTTTTAATTTTGTATGAGAATAACGCCCTGTTTTTTTGGGCGTTATTCCTTTAACCGCGCGCGAAGCGCGCGCAAAATTTTATCCACAGGCTGTGGATAAACCTGTGGATAAGTTTGTGTTGGTATTATTTATTTTCCAAAGTTACACCAAGAGCAATTAAGGTGTTTTGAAATTTGCAAGTTGCAAGTTGCGCAAATTGTCATATTTGGATTTTCTTTGTAAGCCTTGACGAAATCCCAAGGGGTTTTCAAGTTCATCATTAGTTCAGGGTGGAATCTGTCACTAATGAAAGTCCAACTTGGAATCGTTCTAGGGTCATTATCGTATTCACGATATTGGCCTAAGGTTGGCTCGTAGTCCTGACCTATTTTGGCGTTAATAGGCAAGGCGTTAGATTTTGGCATTTTGTGAAACCCGTAACCAGTATTAACCATGTTTGGCATGATGATGCCATCATTGGTTGGGTCTTGGTGTTCTTCAATAAAGACGACATCTATTAGTTCGCCGTCTGAATCTGTTGTTTCTATTCTGCAACCTTGAGAGGTTGTGAATATGCCAAGCAGTTCGTTATCGTTTTTTTCTGTTGTGATAAACACTTTGTTTATCTCCTTTCTAATTAAAAAAATTGTAACATATAAAAAATATATTTGTCTAGATATATATATATTTTTTTCTGGCGAGTCGGCTCGACCGACTCGGCTAGCGATTTTTCGGGTCTAGTTTTTTGTGTTGGTTCTAGGGCTGGAATAAATCCAACCCCAGAAACCACCCACCTTAACCCGCAAAAAATACGGACTAATGTGATTGCGCTGCCAACGCAGTTTGGAAATCCACGATATTTCTAAAGGTTCTTGGAGAAACTTTAGAACCTTTATCGAGGCGTTCCATAACAGGTTCAAACACAATTTCAGCGAAATCAACAACATGCTTGACATCACCCTTGCTATTAGTGATTGGCTCAGCCAAACCACTATCAACAAGTTCACGCAAACGCTCAACAATAACAGGGTTATTGCTGGTTACATACTCGTAACCCATTTGCGTGTAAGGAGTACCGTTTTTAGAAGTCTTAACGATACTACCATTAATCGAGATTGCCACTCGATTTGCTGCAGGAAAAGAAATTGCTCCCTTTACTGCCGTAGCACTAAACGCCATATATCCTCTTTCTGCTTGTAAGGGAATCTCCCTCTTGGCAAACTTGTCCAAGAGGGAGATTTTTGCAGTTGCAGTTAATCCCAACGTCGAACGAATGCTCGCGTATTCTGCGAGCGTTTATGAGAGAGACAGTAACAAGAGCACACAAGTTCCATTAAAGCACTAATATAAAATACTTATGCACTTCTTGCCATCAGCACCAGATAAGGACAGGCACACCCAAACCGTCAACCTGACTTCTGCCAGGGACAGATAGTTATGGTTACATTGGGCAAGTTCCGAGCATGCCACTTGTGGCTGCGAGGACTTGCGTCTGCAAAAACCCTGCACCACGTAGTGGTGGGCTGCCGTAGGCAGCAGGGTTGTGAGCGTAGCGAGCAACCCCAGGGTTTTTAACCGACGTGTGACTGTCGTATGTATAGGCTTATTATATTTTTTTGTTACAGTTATTGGGGGATATATACGGTTTGTATAACGTTTTGATAACGTTTTATAACATTTTGGTAAACTGTTGTCCGTTTTTGTATTTTGGACGGATTAGTATATAGTGAGGGGTCTTTTAGACCCCGAACCTGGTTTAACTGTACGAACCCCCTAAAGGGGTTCGTCCGTATAGTGTTTTATTTGTTACAGTAGCGTATATTAGGTTGTTACGTAGTTAACGTTTATTAATGCGGGGGCATCTGTTTTATGGCTAAGTTTCAGTCTGGTGGTCAGCATCCTTTGATTAAGGATACTGCTGAGGCTAAGGACAAGGTGCTTTCTTTTGTAAAAGATGGCATTAGCGTTAAGCAGGCTATGGGGCTTGTTGGGCGTCAAGAGGGTACGTTGCGTCAATGGTTGTCTAGGGATTCTAAGTTTGCTTCTGCGTTAGAAGATGCTAGGCAAGAGGGCGCGACTAGGGATTTGCAGGGTGACAAGTTTGCCCTTGAGTTTGCTGATTTTTCTAAAAATTTTTTACACAGTAGTGTGTTTGCTCATCAACAGAATTGGGTTGATGTGTTGGAGGGGCGTCCTCCTGGTTGGTTGCATCCGTCTATGACGTATGAGCCTTCTGATGATAAGACTCGTTTATTAATTAATGTGCCCCCTGAGCATGCTAAGTCGACTACGATTACTGTGAATTATGCGACTTATAAGATTTGCATGAATCCTGATGATACTCGCATTATTGTTATTTCTAAAACCCTGACTAAGGCTCAAGAGTTTGTTTATTCTATTAAGCAACGTTTGACTCATCCTATGTGGGCTAAGTTGCAGGCAACCTATGCTCCTCCTGGTGGGTGGCGTGAGGATGCTGATTCTTGGAAAGCCAATGCGATTACGTTGTCTCGTAATTCTACTGAGAAGGACCCAACGGTTCAAGCCCTTGGTATTGGTGGGCAAGTGTATGGTGCCCGCGCTAATTTGATAATTCTTGATGACTGTGTGACTGGTGCTAATGCCCATGAGTGGGCTAAGCAACTTGAGTGGATTCAAAAAGAAGTTATTACTCGTTTAGATGACGAGGGTGTGCTTCTTGTTTTGGGTACACGTTTTGCTGCTAATGACCTTTATCGTGAGATTCGTAATCCTAAGCATTGGTCTAATGGTAGGTCTCCGTTTACGTATTTTGCTATGCCAGCAGTTTTGGAGTTTGCTGAGGATATTAAGGATTGGGTTACTTTGTGGCCTAAGACTGACCAGAAGTCTGGTTCTAAGGAACCTGATGGTGAAGGTTTTTATACTAAGTGGGATGGTCCAGCCCTGTATCGTCGTCGCGGTGAGGTGACTCCTAGTACTTGGGCTTTGGTTTATCAACAGCAAGATATTCAGGAAGATTCTATTTTTAGTCCTGCTCTTGTTCAGGGTTCTATTGATGGTAGACGTAAGGTTGGTCATCTTAAATTTGGTGCCCCAGGTCATCCGTATGAGCGTGGTAACTATTACACCGTTATAGGTGTTGACCCTGCTATGACTGGTAACACTGCTGCTGTGTGTATTGCTTTTGATAGGAATACTCATGAGCGTTGGGTGCTTGATGTTTGTAACATGGTTGACCCTAATCCTCAAAAAATTCGAAGTCTGTTTGAGGACTGGACTGTTAAGTATCAGCCTAATGAGTTGCGTATAGAAATTAACGCTCACCAAAAATCTTATGCTTTAGATACTGAACTTAACCAGTGGCTTGGTTCTCGTGGTGTTCAGTTAAGACCTCATTTCACTGGTAAGAATAAGTGGGATGAATCTTTCGGTGTTGCGTCTATGGCTGCTTTGTTTGGCACTGAACGTGATGGTAAGTTTCAAAAAGATAATCTTCTTAAACTTCCAAGTACTGAAGGCAATGAGCATGTTAAGGCTCTTGTTGAGCAGTTAATTACTTGGGACCCTAATGTTAAAAGGTCTCAGAAAACTGACTGTGTTATGGCTTTGTGGTTTGCCGAGATTCGTTTTAAAGAATTAATTCAACAATCAGGTTATATGCAGAATCATTCGTATAACCGTTATGCAACTAAGAAAAACATTTCTCAACGTGGTGTTGTGAATTTAGATGAACTGGCTGCAGCGCAGCATAGTGAACAATATTTATAGGAGTTTGAATGGCACTTGGTGTGCAACAGATAGCAGATAAAGTTGAGGCGTTAAAGCGTCGCAGCGTTGACCGCGATACACGTATGGCAAATGTTTTGTCTGTACGTCGTGGTGAAATCTCTAACGTTTATCCTGACTTTTTCCCTGAAGGTATGTCTCAACCAATGATTGCTAATTTCATTGATGTTGCTGCACGCGATTTAGCAGAAGTACTTGCTCCTCTTCCTAGTTTTAACTGTGCAACAGTTAACATAAATTCTGACCGTGCTAAAGCGCAGGCAGATAAACGCAGCATGATTACGAACTATTATGTTCAATCTTCACGTCTGCAGACACAGATGTATACAGGGGCTGATTGGTTTCTTACATATGGCTTTTTGCCAATCGTCGTAGAATTAGATGTTAAAGATAATCAGCCCCGCATCCGTGTCGATAACCCTCTGGGTGCTTATCCAGAGTTTGACCGTTTTGGTCGTTTAACTTCTTATGCTCGCAGGTATGTTAAAACTATTGCAGAGTTAGTTGCAGAGTTCCCTGAATACGAGAATCAAATCATTGGACCACATGGTCGTGATATGACTGATATGTATTCGTTACTTGAAATGGTTCGTTACGAAGATGATGACCAAATTCTTTTATATCTTCCTGAAAGACAAAACCTTGTTTTAAAATATGCACCTAATCCAATTGGTGAGATTATGGTACGTGTTGCACGTCGTGCAAGTATTGATGAAGAACCACGCGGACAATTTGATGACGTTGTTTGGGTTCAACTTGCTCGTGCACGTTTTTCTTTATTAGCATTAGAAGCAGCAGAGAAATCTGTTCAGGCTCCGTTGGCATTGCCTAACGATGTTCAAGAATTAGCATTTGGTCCCGACGCAGTTTTGAGAAGTCAAAACCCTCAACTAATTAGAAGAGTCGGTTTAGAATTACCAAACGCAGCGTTTACTGAACAAGCAGTGTTGCAACAGGAAATGCGTTTGGGCGCCAGATATCCAGAAGGTAGAACTGGTAACATTGATGCCAGCATCATTACTGGTCAAGGCGTCCAAGCGTTACTTGGTGCTTTTGATTCACAAATCAAAGCAAGCCAACAAATATTTGCACAAACATTTGAAGATGTTTTAAGTCTATGTTTACGTGTAGATGAAAAGATTTTTCCATTTGAAAAGAACGTTCGCGGATACAATGATGGTTCACCTTATGAACTTAAATACAATCCAACTAAAGATATTAAAGGCGATTACACTGTAGAAGTTCGCTACGGTTTAATGGCAGGACTTGACCCAAGTCGTGCACTTATCTTTTCTTTACAAGCATTAGGTGGAGACCTTGTTTCTAAAGAATTTGTAATGAGTGAACTACCTTGGTCTGTTAACGTAAGTAAAGAACAAGAACGCATTGATATACAAAAGATGCGTGAAAATTTAAATCGCGCAGTTAACGCTGCTGCTGGTGCAATCCCTGAAATGATTGCAACTGGTCAAGATGTTTCTACTATTCTAGGAAAATTTGCTGACATTATTGACAAACGTCGTAATGGTATTGCAATTGAAGATGCTGTTAAACAAGCATTTGAACCAGAAACACCTACTCCAGCAGAGGCTACCCTTCCTCCACAGCAGGCTGCAGCGCAACCGTCCCCTTCAGGCGCTCCCTCTGGTAGTCCTGCTGGAGCCACTCCTCCAGATTTAGCAACAATTATGGGACAGTTAGCGGGATAATATGACAAAGCGTGTACAACCTGATTATGTAAAAATGGTTCAGGATGGTTTAAATGGCTTTGTTCAAGATTTACATCCTTTAGGTGGAATGATAACAGGGGCTATAACTGTTATTGAAATGATTAATTCTGAAGGAAAATATTTTTTACACGTACTAGATGACAATAAGTCTCCAAGTTGGAAACTTAAAGGAATGCTAGATGCAGCACACATTCAACTAGATGACAAAGAATTTGATGAGGACGAAGATTAATGGCAATTAGAGAACAAGTATCAGGTCCTGGAAGTAATTCTAAAAGAACTGATTTAAATGTTTCTAGACAACCAGCAAGATACATGGCTGGTGGCGATTATGGTGAAGGTCAAGAACTTATGGGTCTTCAACAAGGAGCAGACATGGCTGGTCCAACCCCAACTGCTGGTGTTGCTACTAGACCTGCTGCTGCTGCTTTTGCTGCAACTGCACCAATTACTCAACTTACTGCACCATCAGAAAGATTTGATGAACCTCAAACTGCTGGTATGCCTTTTGGTCCTGGAACAAATTTTATAAATCTTCCCCCAAGTAATCAAAGAACCCCTGCAACAGTTGCACAAGAAATGTTAAGTAATCCAGCAGTACAAGATATTGCTGGTGTTGCTGAAATATTTATGGCAATGGAAGGTCAAGGCAAAGGTTATGGATACTAATGTCAAGAATCCCAGGGTGGAATCCACCTCAACCTTATACTCCTGTTGCTAATCAGTATCTTCCAGAATTAGCCGTAGCCTCTTATCGCGCTAATTTACCAGAAAAAGATTTACAACAAATTAACACTTGGAGTAAACTCTATGACAAACATAGAGAATTACTTAAAATGGAAAATAAAGATGCTAACGAAGAATTTCTTAAACTTGATGAAGGTGTTCAAGAAGCATTAAAAAATGTTTTTGATAATCCAGATTATTTAAACAAACCAAAAAACTGGACTATTCTTGGAACACTTGGTTCTCTTGCTAAAACAGCAGTGCAATCACCTTTTACTGGTGCATTTAAAATTTTACAAGGCTACAGCCAAGCATTAACTGGGACTGTTGGTGGAACACTTACTTACGCTAAACAAACAGGTCAATACACACCAAGTATGCTTAACTTCTGGTCTAATGACTGGGATGGCAAACGTATATGGAACGTTGAGTATACAAAAAAATTAGAAGAAACATACGGTCCAGGTATGTCTGCTTTAGCAAAAGGTTTAGTAACAGGATGGACACCTGGTCGAGTAATTGAAGAAGCAGGTGGGGTAACACCTGAACTTGAACGCGCTTTGGCTTTCATGCAAGAAAACCCTGAAGACTTTGCTAGCATCCTTGGTGACTATCGCAGAGCACAAGTAAGTCCTGGTAGAGAAGTTGCTAGAAGACAAATGCGTTTATCCCCAGATGCACCACTTGCTGAAGAAAAGATTTTTGACAGAATTTCTGGAACATATGATGCAACATTTCAAATACTTGCAGACCCTTTAACTTGGGCAACAGCAGGAACTTGGGCTGCAGGTAAAGCGTTAGTTCAAGGTGTTAAAGCAGGACAACGTGTTGGTGTTCTTGGTAAACTTACTTTAAAAGAAAACTTACAACCTAGAGCACCTATTATTAATAAAAGTGCTATTTATGGAACTTTATTTAAAAAAGGTATTGCACCTGAATTAGCAGTTCCTAAAGTATTTGAATTTGATGATGTTAAAAAAGTATGGGACGGCATACCTAATGTAACTCCTGGTCTTGGACCTTTATTAAAACAATATAAAGAAGGTACTCCAGAAGTTAGAGCAAGAGTAATGAACGCTATTGCTCAAAATTATCCAGCATACAACAATGATGCTATTGTTCGTAAACTTGCTTTTGGTGGTATAGAAGACTCAAAGTCTGCTGCACAATATTTTACTAACGCAGACCACGCTTTTTCTTTGTTCAGTGGCAAGTCAAACAGCATGATGTTCTATAGAACTAACAATGTTGTTACCGCAACTAAGTCTTCATTGTGGGCTAATTCGTTTCGTAAATTTATTGGTGATACTTTTGGAAGTAGACTCAAAGGTACTACCGATGCTAATCTTTTTGAGGCAATTCAAAAAACAGATAACGTTGTTGATACTGCGTATCTTGAAGGTAAATACATTGATGTCGGTGGGGACCTTTCTAAAGCCGTAGCACGTATTTCTGATTTAAGACAATCTGACCCATTGTTTATATTTGCTGCAGATAAAATGAAAACATTTTCTTCAAAAGTAAATAAACTTGCATCTCGTGCACCACTTGGTAGACCAATTTTTACAAGCGATGATAAAGTTGGGGAAACTTTAAATACTTTTAGAGACACAGCGCGTTTAGTTTTACCTAAAGAAGAAGCAGCAGTATTAACTCAAAGGTTTGCTGATTTAAAAGAATATGACAGAATAGTTATTCTTAGAGGTTTATACGCAGATATTTTATACAGTAGTGGTTTAGGTGCTACTCCTGGTGGCTCTACTATGATTGAAAAAATACTTAAAGATAAATTTGCTACTGCTTTTGCAACAGGTGATGTTCTTGATATTCCAAAGAATTTACAAGTAAGCGACTTAGCAAGAGTTGGTTCTGAATTAGGTGCCGAGTTTGATAAAATAAAAGTTCAATCGCCTTTACACAATTTTCAGTTTACTCCAGCAATTGGTCAATTAGATTGGCTTGAAATTGCTAAACTTAAATCAGATAACGCTAGAGTTTTTAACGGATTGCGCCGCTTAGGTGTAATTATTAACGGTCAAGCAGTTTCTCAATACACTAATGCTTGGACTTTATTAACTCTTGCACCCAAATTAGGTATTCGTGCAACAATAGATGAGTTATTCTTATTTACTTTATACGCACCTAAAGAAGTTATGTTTAATTACTTACGTGGTGCAGGTAGAACAGCCGTTAAAATCCTTGCTGCTGCTAAAGGTAAACCAGAAGGTTTATCACTTACAGGCGAACACCTTTTTAAAATACAAAATATAATTGACAATGACGAACGCCTTGCCCTTCAAAAACAAATTGAAGAAGAGTTCCCTCAAAACTTTAATGCTCAAAAAGAAGCCTTAGCAAATAGACTGTTTGCTCTTGCTTTAGATAAATTAAAAATAGAACAAGGTTTAGGAAAGTATATTCCTGGTTCTAAAGGTTTATCTGATTCAGACATTGAATCCCTTAAAGAACTTTTCTTATATAATCCTTTAGGTTTTGACGCACTATCTTCATCTCAAGCAAGAACTGCTGGTTTAAGTGGTGGATATCTTCGCCCAACTGAAGACTTAATGACTAATGAAGTCATGGAAACAGCCATGAAAGAACTTGGTGTTAAGAATCCAGGTAAATGGGTTGTTCTTCCTGCTAATGCTGCTAGAGCAGAAAGAGTTTTAGGTCAGTACTCTAACGTTTCTGCAAGATTCAGTAGCGATTACAGTAAATTTGGCGATATTAAAGATACTCCTCAGCAAATATTTCTTAGAAATAATGGTTTAGAGACCCAACAAGACTTCACTAATGCTGTTACTGATGTATTAAAACTATTTGGTGTTAAGTTACCTGCGGGAAAAACATACTTAGACCTAGTTAGAGATGTTAAAACAGGGTTATTAGTAGACCCAATGAAAGAATTAGCAACTGGTTCAGGACGTAACCTACTAGAATCACTATCAGAGTACGCTACCTTAAAAGGTTCTGCTTCTGATATAGAAATTTTAACACGTTGGGTTGAACAACACTTAATAGATTTACGTAAATCGTTTCACGGTTCATCAGATTTAAGTGTATTTAATACTAAACTGTTTAACAGAGTTAAACAAGGAAGTATTAAGAAAGTATCTAAAGGTGAAATAGATAAAGTAATTACACCATTTAGATGGAATCAACTTCCTGTAGAAGAATTTGATGAACTTGTTAAAGATAATTTAATTGCTGGTGATTTATTAGTACCATTCCAAGCAGGACCAACTAACTTAAAAGAATACTTTGCTGAATAT
>SXGQ01025360.1_pt1 | contig 21473 bp, 14 predicted proteins | sample 3178371 | NCBI WGS metagenome assembly SXGQ01 (sample SAMN11356859, study PRJNA531348) | freshwater metagenome | isolation source: freshwater sample F1-20 | place: China: Fuxian Lake, Yuxi | collected 2017-12-25 | reverse complement strand
TGGTACCCCCATTTTTACCAGGTGTAATCGTAACTGATGCGCCAGGAAGATTTAAGTTGTCCTCATCCTTTACTTTGATTTTAAAAAGCTGTGTTGGCTGTTGTGCAATGGCGGCTTGCAAACCAAACAGTACTACTAAAACACTAGTTAGAAACTTCATGCGGAGTTGATTTTCCGCGAAATTAGAAGCGATATGTTACGTCAATGTTAACGAATCAACATTCCTATGGCTTGCAATTGGTTATTTGCGCGGCATGATGTTTACCGTGCCAGGCATAATATTGTAGCACCTCCCATAATTTAATATCTCTGGCTTGCTCGGGGTGATAAAAACTACGCATAAAATCCTCTTTAGTAAGCGGTTGTAATAGCGCCTCCCAACGACGATGTAATGCATGAATTAATGTAATAGAAACATTACAGGGCACATTTTTTACATCGATTGTTTCAGCCCATACGTTTTGGTCATACGGCTTAATGGTGGGGTGCTCTTCATGTAGCGCCAACTTAAACCGTATAAAAGCGTTCATGTGAGAATCTGCCAAGTGATGAATAATTTGGTTGGGTGTCCATCCACCATCCCTGTAAGGTGTATGCAGGTGCGTATCATTTAAATTCTCAACGGCATAGTCTAATTGTATGGGTAAGCCCTGTATTGTTTTTAAACAATTGTCTTTTGCTATATCGCTGTATTCGAGTAATTGAACCCGACCGATAGGATATTGTAGATCTGTGTTCATAAAACTGAAAGTACTCTTAATTAAATAATTATTAACTAAAATCGTCAACTTTCAAGCTAAAATTTTATAAACTATTTTTAAACACAAACATTTTTTGATGTTCCACTTTCGAGTACCACTTTTATGCTTCTATCTCTTTGTCAGTACAGGGTCAGTGGCACAAGTTGATTCAAGCAAGCAACTTCCTGCCATAATTATTACGGCAACCAGAACAAAGAGTAGTATCACTAATACTCCTTTTTCTGTTTCCGTACTTGATTCTTCTACACTTAAGCAAAGCCTCTTGCGTACTGTGCCTGAATCATTAATAGGACTCGCCAGTGTATTTGTTCAAAAAACTAATCATGGAGGAGGATCACCGATTGTTCGCGGGCTTACCGGAAATCAAAATTTATTATTAATTGACGGGTTTCGTTTGAATAATGCCATTTTCAGGTATGGACCAAATCAATATCTGACGTTAGTAGATCCCTTCCTTGTGGAAAGAATCGAAGTTGTAAAAGGAACTGGTTCTGTTCAATTTGGTAGTGATGCCATGGGGGGTGTTATCAATGTCATTACCCGCCAACCTCGTTTATCTGTCAAACCGGTTTTTTCAAGTACTTTATTGTTGCGAGGAACCAGTCAGGGAATGGAGCACACACTACGTCCTGAAATTCAATTTAGCAATAAAAAAATCGCAACTCTTGTTTCGGGAGCATTTAGCGATTTTGGAGATCTTAAAGGAGGCGATACTTCGGGTTTTCAAAGACCATCCGGTTACAGACAACAATCTTTGGATGTACGAACAACTATAGGACCTGGCAAAAATTGGAGAATGCAAATGGGTATGTCAATTGTCAATCAAAATGATGTTCCGCTGTATCATAAATATCAATTGGAAAAAGTAGCACTTTCTAAGTATGAGTTATTACAACGGAAAATGGTTTTTTTAAAAACCCAGAAAAGCTACGCAAATGGTGTTATACGATCGATTACGCTTGATATTTCTCAACAGCAATTGATTGATCACAGACTTTCAAAGTCACTAAGCAGCAGTCCGCTGGTCAAGGAGTTTGATACTGTTAACAGTTCGTCAATTGCTACTGATATTGCAACGGTATTTACAACATTTTGGAGCGCCAATACGGGCGTGGAGTTGAATTTGGATTATGTGAAAAGCACCCGTTTTCAATATAATACACCTACTGATATTGTTTCTAGGAGGGGCCTTTACCCCAATGGAGCCAGGCATCATAGTTTTGCTGCTTATAATTTACATCATTTTACCCTTAAGCAATTACAAGTTGAGACCGGCGTTCGCTTTCATCAAAATAAAATTACTATCCAGGATGCTTCGACAGGAGCTATTTTGATTAAGCCATCCGCATGGGTTTATATGCTGGGGACATCTTATGCGCTTTCGGAGCAGCTAACATTATTCGGTAATTTTAATTCTGCATTTCGAGCACCCAATATTGATGATATGGGTACGTTAGGGATAATCGATTTCAGGTATGAGCAGCCTGCATATGATCTCAAACCAGAGCGTTCGATTAACAAAGAAATTGGAGTGCGATGGAAACAAAGGAATTTTCAAGTTTCAGTGGCTGCCTTTCATGTTACCTTAAAGGATTTAATCGGAAGGATTAAAACACCCGCCATCATAAATAACTACCCAGTCTATATTAAAAAGAATATTGAGGAAGCTTTTATCCGCGGGGCAGAATTTGAAATAACCAGCTCCCCTTTCCCCTTTCTGCTAGTACAGGCTAATCTTTCTTATTTATTTGGCCATAACCTAACCCGTAACGAGCCGCTTCGAAGGATTCCACCCATTAATGGCCAACTTAGTATCACGTATAGTCGCCGAAAGTGGCAGGCAGGTATTATAAATGATTATGCAACTTCTCAACAAAGACTTGCACAGGGGGATAAAGATGATAATAGAATTCCTTTTGGAGGCACCCCGGGTTATACAATATACCACCTCTTTGTAGCAAAGGAAATTGGAAAACTGCAATATCGGTTTCGGCTAAATAATTTAATTAATACAGACTATCGCACTCATGGCTCGGGAATAAATTCAATGGGACGATCCTTATCAATTTCTTTACTCTATACACTTAAAAACTAGACTATGAAATATCGAGTACTTTATTTCTTGATCATTTTGACCTTTTCTTTGGCTGGTAATACACAATTGTTGCCTACGGCCGTTCAACTACCAAATGGATGGAAATTAACACCAGCCGGTAAGTCTTTTACCTTGGGTGACTTACCATTGAACATGGTTTTAAATCATGCCGGCAACCTTGTTGCGGTTACTAACAATGGGCAAAGTACTCAATCAATCCAATTGGTTGATGTTGCCAGTGAGCAAATAGTTGATGAATTGGTCATTCAAAAGTCCTGGTACGGTCTTGCCTTTTCGGCGGACGATAGTATTTTATATGCTGCAGGAGGACATGATAATCGAATAATGCTTTACAAGATTCTGCATCAGAAATTAATTAAATATGATAGCATTTCGCTAGGCAAACCTTGGCCTGTTAGAATCGGACCTGCTGGAATTGCAATAGATGAAAAACGAAAACTATTATATGTGGTTACACGAGAGGATAAAAAACTGTACCTGATTGATTTAAAAAATAAGTCAATTCTCGCCACATTTGGATTGGATGCAGAAGCTTATGACTGTAAGATCAGTCCTGATAATCAGGAGCTGTATATTTCTTTATGGGGTGCTGATAAATTATTGGTCTTTAGTTTAGCTTCAAAGCGATGGACACATTTTATACCCGTAGGTGATAACCCCAATGAGATTTTGATTAGTTCAACAGGTGATTTAATTTATGTGTGTAATGCTAATGATAATAGTGTGAGTATTATTGACTCAAAAACTAAGCAAGTTATTGAAACACTTGATGCGGCATTATTTCCAACTTCTCCCAGTGGTTCTACTTCAAATAGTATAGCACTGGACCCTGGCGGTAAAAAGCTTTATATTGCCAATGCGGATAATAATTGTCTGGCTGTATTTGATGTAAGTCAAAAGGGAAAAAGTAAGTCTATTGGATTTATTCCCGTGGGGTGGTATCCAACAACAGTTAGATTCATTGCTGGAAAATTGTGGGTGACTAATGGTAAAGGGGAAACCTCAAAAGCAAATCCATTTGGACCTTCACCGGTTCGTAGTAAAGAAGAAGTAATACATCATGGTTTCAAAACAAAGCCCGGAAACGAAGTAGAGTATATCGGCGGATTATTTAAAGGGACTATGTCGGTAATTGCTATTCCGAATCCGGTAACCTTAAAGGAATATACCAAAGCAGTTTATTCTAATTCTCCCTACAGTCAATCACGGTTATTATTAGCCGATAGCTTGGCTCCTGGTTATCCGATTCCAATGACACTTTCAGAAAATGGGAAGGGTACTTCTCCTATAAAGTATATATTTTATGTAATAAAAGAGAACCGTACTTATGATCAGGTTTTATCAGATCTTCCCAACGGTAATGGAGATTCTTCCTTGCTATTATTTGGACGAAAAATTACTCCTAATCAGCATCAACTGGCTGAACAATTTGTTTTGCTGGATAATTTTTATGTAAACTCTGAAGTGAGTGCTGACGGGCATAATTGGACCATGGGGGCCTACGCAAATGATTATCTTGAAAAAACCTGGCCCACTAATTACGGTGGACGCGGTGGTAGTTATGGTGGGGAGGGCGAACGTGAAATTGCTAATAACAAAGCAGGATTTTTTTGGGATAATTGCTATCGTAATGGGGTAAGCTTCAGGTCCTACGGTGAATTTGTAAGTGGAGACAAACCTACTATTAAAGTTTTACAGAATAATATTTGTCCAAAATTCCCAGACTATAACTTATCAATTCGCGATACAACCCGAATTAGAATTTGGAGAGAAGATTTTGATTCGCTTTTAGCCAAAAATAAATTACCTCAGTTTAATACAGTTCGGATTGGTAATGATCACACCGAGGGTGTTCGTTTGGGACGTCCTAGCCCATTTGCACATGTTGCGGATAACGACTTGGCCGTAGGGCTATTAATAGAAAAACTAGCTACTTCATCTATATGGAATGAAACTGCAGTTTTTATAGTAGAAGATGATGCCCAAAATGGTGCTGACCATATTGATGCTCACCGTAGTACAGCGTATCTGGCCGGAGGATTTGTAAAAAGAGGTTTTGTAGATCATACGCTATATACCACCGCCTCAATGTTACGAACAATGGAGTTAATCTTGGGGTTGCCTCCTATGACTCAATATGACGCCGGCGCCACTCCTATGTGGCGATGTTTTGATACGATAGCGCAATCCTTTTCATACAAAGCCCTTGTGCCTGATGTGGACTTAACCCAAAAAAATACTGTTCGCTCGGAGTGGCAAAGAAGATCAGAACTGTTTGACTATGCAAAAGAAGATGCCAACAATGATATTGAGTTTAATCGTGTATTATGGCATGGGATAAAGGGCGATATTCCATTCCCCGGACCGCGCAGAGCAGCTTTTGTACTTTCAACAAAAAGCGAATAACAAAGTTGGTAACGTTTCAATAACAGTAGGATTAATTTTTATTAACATTAACAACATTTTTGCATAACAATAGATATTGAAATTACAGTCTCTTAAAACTGAATTTCAAAATCAACTATTTATGCGCAAAAGCATTTTTTCATTGCTTTGTCTGTTGTTTTCTTTAATGGCAGCAGCACAGCAAATTAAAGGAAGAGTATTTAATGAGTCTACAAACGAACCACTTTCGGGTGTCACAATTTTAGTGAAGGAGACAGGTGTTCGCACATTTACTGATAAAGAAGGAAATTTTACATGTAATGCGGTTATTGGTAACACACTGGAGGTTAGTAGTTCTGGGTTTTTTACTAAGTCTCAAGCGATCGATTCATTATTTCTCACATTAACCTTAGTCGCTGAAACAAAAGAGCTTGGGGAAGTTGTGGTAACTGCTCTTGGTATAAAAAGAGAAAAGAAAAAGCTGGGTTATGCCATTCAGGAAATAAAAGGTGAAGACCTGACCATAGCTCGTGAAACAAACGTTGTAAATCAGTTAGCAGGTAAAGTAGCTGGAGTAACCGTGATTGGCAGCCCTTCAGGCGTTGGCGGTTCTTCCAGGGTTACCATCCGAGGTGAGCGGTCTGTTGATTTAAATAAAAACCAGCCATTATATGTAATTGATGGAGTGCCTATTAGTAATGCAATAACCGGTGCTTCTGGACGTTCAAATCTCGAAATTGACTTCGGAAATGGTGCAGGGTTTGTTAATCCGGATGACATAGAATCCATTAGTGTGTTAAAAGGGCCTGCTGCCTCTGCACTATATGGCTCCCGAGCAGCAAATGGTGTAATTTTAATTAAAACAAAGTCAGGAAAAAAACAAAAAGGACTCGGTGTTGAATTCAGCACCAATTCAACATTCGAAACTCCATTAAAACTTCCGGAGTATCAAACTGTATATGGACAAGGTAATGGAAGTGGTAGCGCTTTTGCATTTGTGAATGGAGCTGGGGGTGGTTTAACAGATGGTACAGACGAAGGTTGGGGACCCGCTTTTAATGGTCAGTCTTATCCTCAGTTTAATTCGCCTCGTACACTCAATGGCCAAGTAATCCCATTCATGGGGGGCGATTTAAATGCGCCTGCCGGAAGTGTAATAACATCTACTCCATGGGTTGCCGATAAGGATAATTTGAAAAATTTTCTTCAAACAGGAACCACTTTCACCAATAATGTAGCATTGGTAGGCGGGAATATTGATGGAGATTTTCGTCTCAGTTATACTAATTTGAATCAAGTGGGTATGATCCCAAACACTGATTTAACCAGAAATACAATTTCTTTGTCAGGGGGCTATAAACTCAACTCTAAGTTTACGGCCAGAGCTTTTGTTTCATACATAAATGGGGAAAGTGATAATCGGCCTTCTATCAGCTATGGAACAGAAAGTATCATGTATTTATTTAATTGTTGGTTACCAGCTTCCGTTAAAGTTAGTGATCTTAAGCGTCTTTGGCAACCTGGCCTCGAGAATGCACGTCAATTTGGTTGGAACTATAATTATCATGACAATCCTTATGTGACTGTTTACAAAAATACAAACGGGCAGTCTTATAACCGTATTATGGGAAATGTAGTCTTGAAATATGACTTTACTTCTTGGTTAAGTCTGCAGTTTAGGACTGCTACAGATTGGAGTAACGAGCGTCGAGAATACAGACGTGCATTTAGTACACAACGTTTTCCTTTTGGGCAGTATCGTGAAACAAACATTATTAATGAGGAGCGCAATACTGACTTTTTGCTTTCTGCTGCAAAGGGAATCAATGATAAATTTTCATTTACTGCAACCGTAGGAGGTAACGCTATGCAACAAACCTCTTATTTTAATGAAGCAGTAGCAGGGCAGCTCAATATTCCTGAGATCTACAGCCTTAACAACTCTAGAATAGCGTTGGTAAATGAACAACGTAATGTAGGAAAGCGAATTAATAGCTTATATGGGTCTTTTGGAATTTCTTTTAACAATAAAATATTTCTTGACCTCACCGGCCGTAATGATTGGAGTTCAGCATTGACACTGCCAGAGAATTTAAAAATGTTTGGAATTGAAGATAATTCATATTTCTACTCCTCTGTTGCGCTCAGTGCCGTTATAAGCGAAATGGTGAAACTTCCTACATTTATCAGCTTCTTAAAGGCGCGAGGTAGCTTTGCACAAGTTGGAAATGACACTGATCCTTTTGCATACACTCAAACATTTAGTCGTAGTGAACCATTCGGATCCTTTCAGATATATGGTGAAACAAGTAGCCTTGCTAACTTGAATTTAAAGCCTGAGATAAGTTCTGCTATTGAAGTAGGTTCTGAGATAAAATTTTGGGGTAATAGATTGGGGCTTGATATCACCTATTATAGAAGTAATACCAGTAACCAGATTTTAGCCATTCCCCTCTCAACAACAAGTGGTTATGCTTCTCGCAGAATTAATGCGGGTCTGATTACAAACTATGGTGTAGAAGTGATGATAAATGGAACGCCGATTAAAAAGAAAAACTTTACCTGGGATGTCTTTGTGAATTTTTCGGCTAATCGTAGTGAAGTTCTAGAACTATCTGAAGGACTCACGAATTATGTGATGGCCAGCCGTCGGGTTACCGTCGAGGCAAGAGTCGGAGAACGAATGGGTAGCTTATTTGGAATAGGGTTTGCACGAGTTCAAAATACAAATCCTGCTGCTCCTTACTATGACGCCAGCGGAAAGTATACCGGTCAAATGGTATTTGCATCCAACGGGCGTCCAATTCGCACTACTAATCGTATCTATCTAGGTAACTATAATCCCGACTGGCTTATGGGCTTAGGAAACAGCTTTAATTTTAAGGGTATTAAGTTGAGTGTGTTATTTGATATACGTCAAGGTGGAAAACTTTATTCTGAAACACAGACAGTAGGACGTGAGGGAGGAATCATTATTGAAACGCTTCAGGGACGTGCAAATGGGTATGATCTGACTCAAACTGGTAATGGAGTGATTGGGCAAGGTGTTGTACAAAATCCTGATGGAACGTTTACCCCAAACACTACAAAAGTTACTGCACGAGAGTGGCATACAGCATGGACAGGCGGACGTGCTATTGCCGAGGGGGTCATGTTTGATGCTTCATTTATTAAGCTTCGCGAGGTACAATTAGGTTATACATTTCCAGATAAGTGGTTTGTTAAAACTCCTTTCCGTGCTATCAATCTAAGCTTAGTGGGACGCAACCTACTCCTATGGGATAAAGTGCCTCACGTTGATCCGGAAAACATGTCTTACACAGGCGGAACCGCGCTTCCAGGCATTGAAAATATGAGTATGCCTACCTCACGTAGTTATGGAATCAACCTGAGCCTAAAATTTTAATCTATAAAAGCTGTTAAAATGAAAAACATAATTCTTGGTATTCTCTCTGTTTTATTATTTGCGAGTTGTACAAAAAATTTTAGGGAAATAAATACCGATAGAAATAATCCTACTGCTGTTACTTCTGACCTGTTGTTAAGCGGAATAATTAGCAGCACATTAAATAACCAGGTGGGTGAAGCATGGTCAATCGGGAACCTTGTTGTACAATACAATGCAAAGATTCAATTTGTTAATGAGGATCGTTACGGTTGGGCAGAGTTAAATTCAATTTGGAATAATGTGTATGGTAACTACCGAAATTTGCAAAATATTTTTACACAAGTTGGATCAAACACAGCTAGTCCTTATTATGGCGTATCCCTCATTTTAAAGTCTTGGATGTTTTCACTAGTTGCAGATGCATACGGAGACGCTCCCTACAGCCAAGCTGGAAAAGGAAAGACTGACGCAGCGTATCAACCTGTTTATGACAAACAAGAAGATATCTATACAGGAATACTTGCCGATTTGAAAAAAGCAAATGAGGTTTTAGCTACAGCTAGTGGGCCATTTTCTGGCGATTTGATTTACGGGGGCGGACCTTCGGCTATAATAAAATGGCGAAGACTTGCCAATTCACTTCGATTACGCTATTTACTACGATTGTCAAAACAAAAAAGCGTAAGTTCTGAGATGCAGGCTATTTTAAACGACCCTATCAATAATCCAATTTTTACAGGAAATTCAGACAATGCAGAATTAAAATATTTGGCAGCAGCTCCAAATCAATGGCCACTATATGGATCAAGAGTTGGTTCCTTCGATGAGATTCGCTTAAGTAAAACATTTTCGGACCGTTTAACTGCGTTAAACGATCCACGTATCCGGGTTTTTGGTCGCCCCACTCAAAACTCAGTTACAGCCGGCACACCGGTTATTCAGGGAATTCCTAACGGTCTTAGCGACGTTGCGGCACTAGCATTTAATGGGGGTCCACAAAACGTATCAAGAGTGGGTTACACTTTTGCTTGTCTGGTATGTAATGATCCAGGCCAAGCAGCTCCTATACCTGATGCGCCACGTGGTATATTAATGACCTATGCTGAACTCCAATTTATACTTGCTGAAGCCAGGCAAAGAAATTTTATTACTACTGGTTCTGCATCTACATATTATAATCAAGGCATAGCAGCTAATTTTTCATATTGGCAATCTGTTGTGCCAGCAGCCTACAATTTGCAAATTGCTATGCCAACAGTTTATCTGACACAGCCTGCTGTCGAACTCACTGGTACTAATACTGAGATATTAGGTAAGATAGCACTTCAAAAGTGGATTGCACTTTACTTTAATGGGCTGGAAGCTTGGTTTGATTGGAAAAGAACTGGTTTACCGGAAATTATTCCAGGTCCCGGCAATCTGAATAATAATTTAGTACCTGTTCGCTTCATATACCCTATTAGTGAACAGGCTCTTAATGCCGCAAATCGAGCTGCAGCAGTACAGCGTCAGGGAGCTGATAATATCAACACACGAACTTGGATAGCTAAGTAGTCACGTTTTAGGTCAACGACTTTATGTTAGATATCATTAGATTTTTAGCGCTCTGTGGTTTATTCAATTTCATGTTGAAAGCAGCAGCACAGGAGCCTGTAATGGTACAAGTACCAGGAGTAAATCAATTTACTAAAATTAGTACTACTGGACTCTCGGTATTGCCGAGTGGAAGGTACGTGAAACCTGCAGGAGAAGTCTATCAAATTACCAACGACCCTTTTGGATTAGCTATTTCTCCAAGTGGAAGATGGGTTGTGTCTTTACATAATGGTGTGCTTACCCGTTATGATAATTCTACTAAAGAAATTCAACGAATACCTGATTACAAAAAAACCATTAAATCACCTTTTCCGAAAGGGTCATTTTTAGGTATAGCATATGGTAAAAACGACTCTATTTTATATTTGAGTGCAGGAGATAGAGGAAGTATTATCTGCTATAATCCTATTCAATTTAAAACAATTGATACTATTACTTTAAATGGCATTTCAAATAATATCCGCTTTCAAGACAGCTTTACATCTGATTTGGTTTATGATCATACCCGTAATGAGTTATTGGCACTTGACTTGTATAATTACAGGTTAGTCAGAATTAACTGTATATCTAATACTATCATAAGCTCCATCCCTACCGGTAGACTTCCTTTTGGTCTTTCTATATCTCCTGATGGTGCTTATGCATTAGTAGCAAATGTTGGCATGTATGAATATCCTTTGATTCAAGGGATGACTAGTAGTAATTATGATTCCTTATTAATTCCGAGGCATCCTTATGGACACAATACCGTTGAATCAAAATCAGGGACTGTGATCGATGGGAAAGTCATACCAGGTGTTGGCGATCCTAATGTTGATGAATCAATGAGTGTATACATTATTGATTTATGGACAGAAAGCGTTAATTATAAAATCAAAACAGGATATCAGATAGGAGAATGGGTTGATAATAAAGAAGTGGTTGGCGGCTCTAGTCCTAATAGTATAGCTATAGGACAACAATTGGCTTATATTACAAACGCCACTAACGATAATATCACTGTATTAGATTATCGAAATGGTAAGATCGTAAAACACATACAGCTTTCAATTGATTCAACCTTAGATAAATTAAGAGGCTATTTACCTTTTGGTATAGAGCTCTCTCCTGATGAAAAAAGACTGTATGTTGCATTGCTTGGACTCAATGCCGTTGCAGTAATTGATACTTACTCAGGAAAAACTGCGGGTTTGATTCCTGCTGGCTGGGGACCTACACGTGTTGAATTATCAAAAATTGATTCTTCCCTTTTTATTACAAGTTGTAGGGGATTAGGTGCAGGGCCAAATGGAGGAAGTGGTTTTACGGCTCCTGTTCAAGGCACCTACGTTGGAGATATTCAACTTGCTACATTACAACGAGTTTCATTGCCCTCCGATTCAACGCTACAGTCTATGTATGCTGACGTGATCAACTATACTTATCAACGTACTTTCACTAAGCCTACATTTTTGCCATCATACCCTGGTGAAAAATCAACACCCATCGAGCATATTATATATATAACAAAGGAAAACCGTACTTATGATGAGATGTTTGGTCAATTGATAGGTGGCAATGGTGATTCTTCTTTATCTCGGTTTGGGAATAATGTGAAAGTTGTTAGACAGCGTGATACTCTACAACATGTTAATGTATCACCTAACCACTCAAAAATTGCCCGGCAATTTGGTTTTAGTGATAATTTTTATTGTGACAGCGATGCTTCAATCCATGGTCATCATTGGATGATGGGAGTAATCCCGAATGAATGGGTTGAGGCAAATTCCAACACTACAAAAACAGCAATGTATTTTTCAACTGCCCCTGGCAGACGTTTCCCTGGTTCCACCGGTAGTATGGATCCCGAGGATTTTGCAGAAACAGGAGGTTTGTGGGAAGCACTTGAACGCAAAGGTATTTCTTTTTATAATTTTGGTGAAGCAAATGAAACGGCACATGTTCGTGAAAATTGGTATGATACAGCCACTGGTGCAGCACATGGCGTGATGGTTCCCATGCAGAATGCTTTACATAAGAGAACCAGTCAACAATATGCTGGTTACAATACAAATATTCCAGATCAGTTTCGAGTAGAACAGTTGATCGATGAGTTTAAAAAACTATGGATGGGCGGTAAAGATTCACTCCCATCACTTATAACTATTCAACTTCCTAATGATCACGCTTCCTCTCCTCGACCCGAAGATGGATACCCCTTTACGCATAGTTACATTGCAGATAATGATTTAGCGCTTGGGCGAATTATTACTTTTTTGTCCCAAACACGTTTTTGGAAAAAAATGTTAGTCATAATTACAGAGGATGACCCACAAGGAGGTGTGGATCATATTGACGCACATCGTAGCATATTAATGATGGTCGGTCCTTATGTCAAAAGGGGATACGTATCTCATACTCATGCTAATTTTGGATCCATACTAAAAACAATTTATCATCTTTTGGGTGTTCCCTACGTGAATCAATATGATCTTACTGCATCGTTGTTAGATGATTTTTTTACATCAGACCCCGACTTTTCGCCCTATCTATTTCAAAAACCAGATTTACGAATTTTTGATCCTGCTAAGGCTATGAAAAAATATAACCGAAATATCGATTGGAGGCAGATAATTCAAGATATTCCTATGGATGATGTTGACACAATAAAAAAATTCCATTATAACAATAAGTAAATGAGTAATAATACCCCAGTTAAAATAGCTGACGAAATTGCATCCCTTTTTAATGATCATGGGCAAGATGATTACATAGGCGAAAAGGTCTCACAAATACAACATATGACGCAATGTGCTGCACTGGCCAGTGCGGCGGGTCATGATGAGGAGATAATTTTAGCCGCCCTCCTGCACGATATAGGCCATTTGTGTGAATATGTGATGCCAGTGAAAAGAATGGAAGTGTTTGGTGTAGTTGATCATGAACAATTAGGGTACGAATATTTAATGCAGAAACGTTTTAGTGATAAAGTTTGTAAACTAGTTGCTTCTCACGTACAAGCAAAACGCTATTTAACTTATAAGTATCCCCACTATTTAGAACTTTTGTCTGATGCTAGCAAAGCTACCTTAGAATTTCAGGGAGGGCCGATGCTTCCTAATGAAGCCGCTCGATTTGAACGCGATCCTTTATTCCAATACTATCTTTTACTCAGACGTTGGGATGATCAGGCAAAAGATCCCACTATAGCCCCCCCTTCAATTGACCACTATCACGCAATGATTACACGTCACTTGGATGGCAGGATTTAAGCTTCCAATGTATAAACTGGCGCAAAAAAAAAATAATTGGCCACAGGTATTTTTTATACTCTATGCATCCCTAACAGCATTTATTGTTTACACCTGCATGTATGGTGTACGAAAGCCCTACACTGCATCTACTTATGAAGGATTAGAACAGTTTGGGTTTTCATATAAGGTCATATTGGTATCTTCTCAGGTATTTGGCTATATGCTGAGTAAATTTATTGGAATCCGATTTATTGCGGAAGTTAAACCGCATAGCCGCCCATCGTTCATCATAGGTTTAATTCTTTTAGGGTGGGTTGCTTTATTTTTTTTTGCTATAGTTCCCTTTCAATATAAATTCATTTTTTTATTTTTTAACGGGTTGCCGCTAGGTATGATATGGGGCTTGGTTTTTGGCTATTTAGAGGGTCGTCGGGTTACCGATATCTTAGGTGCTGTGTTAGCTACCAGTTTTATTGTTTCTTCCGGTATAGCCAAAACTGTGGGACAATATTTTTTAGTAAAATTATCAGTAGATCAATGGTGGATGCCATTTCTTGTTGCAAGTGTATTTTTAATCCCGCTGTTTATTTGTACATTTTTTTTGAGTAAAATTCCCGCACCGGATCATGAAGATTGTTTACAACGAACTCCTCGTGCTCCAATGTATGGTAAAGCAAGAATAATTTTTTTAAAAGAGTATGCGCTATTATTAGTTGCACCTGTACTTTCTTATATGCTATTGACTGTACTAAGAGATTTTTCTGAAGATTTTATCGTGGAACTTTGGAATGAAACTGGTAATAGTGGCCAGTATCTTTTATTTATGCAAACAAGCACTATTTCCGGTTTTATTGTTTTATTTATTGTTGCAGGAATCGTTCTTTTACAAAATAACTTTAAGGCATTTAGTATTATCCATCTTTTAGTGGGTTTGGGGTTCTTGGGTCTCATTATAAGCACTATCTTATTTCAACAGGGCTGGGTTGATGCGGTAACATGGATGTTAATTGCCACCACAGCCCTTTATCTTGGTTATGTGGCTTGTAATAGTTTTTTTTATGAACGATTTGTTGCTGCTTTCCAAGTAAAGGGCAATGTTGGGTTTTTAATGTATATCTCAGATGCTTTTGGCTATTTAGGGACTGTATTTGTTTTATTATTAAAAGACTATTTTAATTTTCACACAAATTGGGTACAATTTTTTACAACTGCATTTTTAAGTGTAGGCTTCCTTGGAATTTCTTTTATTTCTTTATCACTTTATTTGTTTTCTACAAAATATAAAAAAGTAAATTATGCCTAGTAGAGCAATTGTTATAGGTGCAGGGGTGGTGGGTTTAGCAACCGCAAGATCTCTTGCTGAAAATGGATTTCAAGTTGATGTCTATGAGCGTTCTGCAGTAGCAAACGGTGCCTCTGTCAGAAATTTTGGAATGCTTTGGCCAATTGGACAACGATCAGGTATTCAATATGAGAGGGCAATGCGTACAAAAGCAATCTGGAAAGAAATATGCTCTGAAATGGGTGCTTGGTTTGAAGAGAATGGAAGTTTGCATCTTGCTCAAACAGAAGAAGAGGAGCAAGTGATGCATGAAGTAGCGGAAAAATTTTCTTCAGAACGTCCTATATTTTGGGTCGATCGTGATCATCTTGAAAAACTAAGTCCTGCAATTAATAAAAATACTGTAAGGGGTGCACTTTGGTGTAGAGATGAGGCTTTGCTTGAATCTCGAAAAGTAATACGTGATCTTCCTATTTTTTTAAAAGAACGATATCCCATACAATTTTATTTTCAGCGATCAATCACAGGTATAATTCAAGGAAAAGTATGGGTAGATAATAAAGCCATGGAAGCTGATCTTATTTGTATCTGTTCCGGGATAGATTTCTCTAATTTTTTTCCGGCTGAATACCTGCGCAATTTTACCACCTGTAAATTACAAATGATGCGTACCGTTTCGCAGCCAAACCAATGGAAGTTGGGACCTTCGATTTGTGGCGGACTTTCCCTGGCTCATTACCTGAGCTTTGAGGCGGCCCCTTCTTTGCCTTCTTTAAAAGATCAACTTGCAAAAAAATATCCAGACTATTTGAAATATGGAATACATGTAATGGCATGTCAAAATCATCTTGACGAAATAACAATTGGAGATAGTCATGAGTATGATATGCTTGCAGAACCATTTAATTCAGTTTATATCCAGCAATTAATTCTTAATTACTTGGATCAAATTGTACACCTACCTGATTGGCGGATTCAGCAAACATGGAGCGGTTATTATGCTAAGCTTCGGAATGGCCAAACGGAGTATTTTAGAGAAATTGAACCCGGTATTTGGGCCATTAACGGATTTGGGGGTGCCGGTATGACGCTCTCTTTTGGAACAATTGAGGAATTGTGTCAAGGTTTGAGGCCTTAATATAATTCTAATCCACAGGTAATCCACATTATTTCAGGGTCATATTTAGATAACAGTTTGCTAATAAATCAATAATGATGGGTGTAGAGCTTTATTCAAATATTTTCTATGGAATCCATAGTAACTATACATACATTAAGACTTATTCATCAAGGGGTATTCAACCAATTTACTGACCTTCAATTATCTCAGGTGTATATTAATTTATTAAGACCCAGCTCTCTCAAAACAGATCAACAACTGTTGCAGTTTTGGTACAAAGGTGATTTTTCAGCTGCACAACTTACTTTTCAACTTATCAATGCAACTAATAAAATTTTAGCATCATATAATCAACCAATTATTGAAGGATATATTCAAATTGCCTGATTAAAACTATGGCAACGACTAAGTTCAAAATGGTTGTATTTGATTTGGCAGGTACTGTAATCAATGAAAATAATTTAGTATACCATACTATTCATAATGTCTTGGTAAATGCTGGATATGATGTGTCACTTGATACGGTACTAAGTATTGGATCCGGAAAAGAAAAATTTCAAGCAATTAGTGATATACTTCATTTTGAAAAAATAATTATTTCCATTGAAGAACTCTCACTTCTTTATCATAAATTTTTAAGTGTATTACGGAATTCATATGAAAAACTGCCAGTCACAAGTTTTCCATTTGCTGAGGAATTATTTTCGATGCTACGTCATCATCATATCATGATAGTATTGAATACCGGTTATAATCGTTCTACCGCAGAGCTGCTCTTAGAAAAAGTAAAATGGAAGTCTAGGATAAATTATGATTTACTCGTAACATCCTCAGAGGTTAATAGTGGTAGACCAGCCCCAGATATGATTGTAAGGGCCATGGCTATGCTGGGATTTAAAAAGGCTGATAAAATAGTAAAGATTGGAGACTCATGTGCAGATATATTAGAGGGTCATGCCGCGCAATGCGGAATGGTTATTGGTATAACAACTGGTGCCCAGCAACGTGAAGAACTTCAAAAAGTGAAACCTCATTTTATTATTGACTCATTGCGGGAAGTTCCTGCATTACTTAATTTACCGACTCGGTTAAAGAAGTTATTATAATGATTCAAGGTAAAAAAGTTGTGGTGGTGATGCCTGCTTATAATGCTTCAAAAACACTCCGTTCAACTTATATTGAGATTCCTTTTGATATTGTAGATGAAGTTATATTGGTTGATGATTGTAGTAGTGACGATACAGTATTAAAAGCACAGAATTTGGGCATACAGCATGTGTTACAGCATAATAAAAATCTAGGTTATGGAGGTAATCAAAAAACATGCTATCAAAAGGCTATTGAACTGGGTGCCGATATTATCATTATGGTCCATCCTGATTATCAATATACACCTCGACTAATCACTGCAATGGCGGCCGTAATTGCTAATGATGTTTATTCTGTTATATTCGGAAGTAGAATTTTAGGAAAGGGCGCCTTACGCGGGGGTATGCCATTCTATAAATACTTGGCAAATCGATTTTTAACGCTATTTCAAAATATTTTTTTCAATGAAAAATTATCTGAATATCATACGGGATACCGAGCATATAGTGCTGATGTTTTAAGAAGAGTACCTTTTACTAGGTGCAGTGATGATTTTATTTTTGATAATCAAATAATTGCGCAATTGTTACAGCGTAAGTATCTGATAGGTGAAATAACTTGTCCGACCCGCTATTTTTCAGCTGCCAGTAGTATCAACTTTTGGCGTAGCTGTGTGTATGGCTGGGGTTGTATACAAGTAGCCATTTTGTATCGGCTACATCAGTGGAAATTAATTCAATACTCTATCTTGGATGAGAGGGCCTGATAAAGTACATATCCATTTTTCTGATCTATTACCAAAAGTTTATGTCCGAACTCCTTCAAAATTTTCTCCTTGCTATTTATTTTACTAACAAAATAGCAAGGTTTATCACTTCCATTTATTATTAACTTGTATGGGTCGCGAATACTATTTTCGGGGGTACGTTGTGCATAAAAGTAGGGGGCATAGCTTTTATAATTAAGCGTGCCAATATAGATATCCTTTTTCGCAAAATAGGTGAAGTATTTAATGGCTGCATGTTGAGTGTACTGTTCAATTCGGGGGATAAAAAAAGTTATAAAAAATTGAATACTCAGCAGGCAAGTACTTATAAAAGCTATCAAGGGCACCATAAATTGTTTGTTGCTGCGAGTCTGGTGAAAAAAGTAAATACTCATAGTTAGGAGCGCTACTCCAGGGATATATAAGTATGCTGGCCAATTCACATTAGCCTCAAGGCTTGCCATAAAATTCAGGTCATTCTTTGCAACATATTTTAATAGGCTACTGTTCTTTCCTAGGAACGGAATAAGTATCAGTATAACTGACCAGCATAGACCCAGGGTCACCAATAGTCCTCTATTCCATTTTGGCATTTCATTTTCTTTTTTCCAGCTAGTTATGGCTATAGCTGCCAAATAAGTAATTGGAAAATAAGCTAACGATGAATAATGTAGAATTTTAGTTTTCACAATTGAAAATACTACCATTACTACACCCAATAAGCAAATCATGAGCAACCGTAACTGTTTTTTGTCTTTATCTTCCAGTCTTATATATTTGAAATTCAACGCTAAGGCGGAAGCAGGAAAACAACCAATAAGTAAAACAACAAAGTGATAAAACGGAAATCCGCCGTGTCCTGCATCCTCGGTGGTGGCTAATCTCCATTGGTAGCTTAGAAACTCGTTAATCCACCACATACCGTTTTTGGCAATTCCAAATCCAAGCCAAGCAATTGGTATTAGCAAGGCCACAATACCTGCAAGTATCAGTTCCTGTAATTTATAAGTGTACGTCTTTTTCTGCAATAGGAAAAAAACCACAATCGTTAATCCCGTTATTAAAAATGCTACCGGTCCTTTAGTCAGAGCAGCCAGACCAAGAAGAAGACCACCCCATCCAATGTGGTCTGCCAGTGGTTTAGGAGTTGCACCTTGTTTAAAAAATGAATGAATTGCACAGAAAATGAATAAATTAAACCAGGGGTCTATAATTCCACTTTTAAAATATATATGAGGAAGAAATGAGGCAGCATATAAAAAACACCACCAAGTAGCCATTTTTTTATTATACCATTGATTACCAATATTCCAAATTATTAATAAAGTAATTACTCCACACACGGCATTAGGAAAGCGAGCGGCCCATTCGTTGATGCCAAATAGATGCATGGATAATGCCTGCATCCAAATAAATAAAGGGGGCTTTTCCCAAAAGGGTAAAAAGTTTATTTGTACTTGTGTAAAATCGCCTGTGATCAGCATTTCACGGGCACTTTCTGCAAAATTAATCTCATCCCAATCAAACAAGGAAACAGCCCCCAAAGAATGAGTGAACAATATGGTACCCAGTATGCCAATTATAATTGGTGGAAATATTTTATCCATATTAGATCATCGTTCCTTTTTTTTGAGTATGGATTTCCATAATATCAATAGGAGTGTGATTAGCAACATAAATGGACTGCTAGTTAATATGGCTAGAGAGGTATTATCTTTTTTCGTGTACATTGAGGCTAGGCTTTCTCGGCTGGGAATTTTATCATTTCGAGTACGAATTATTGGGTTAAAAAAAATCACAATACTATCGTGCGTAGTGAACTCAAGTCTAACATAGGATTCTGTAGCTGGAAAAATTAGTGTATCAATAGTTTTTTCTTTCACAGTCTTTATGCTACCGATATGTCCTTTCCACGTTATTTGCATGGGTTCATTAACGGTAGTTATTATCGTGTCTTTAGCCAGACTAATGCGTTGAATCAATTTATGGAGTCTATTGATTTTTGCCGCTCTTTCCGATAAATTTGAATTAGAATTTTGACTAAGCTGAACAGCTGCAGTCCTCCTTTTTTTCAAACTAAGCAAAACACCATTTCGCTTCTTTTCACTTGAGGTGTATACTAATGTAAGGCAGTTACCAACCTCTTTATTATTTGCTACATTATGAAAATCATCATTTCCCATTATGCTTACCGGATGTCCATAAGATAAAGCCGTGTCCCAATACGCTATGAAATTGCCGTTGGGGCGTAAAACCTCAATCATATCATAGTTTTGTAAATATTTCATGTCATCCAGCGTGTACCCACCTCTTATGCCAGGGTGGTTTAACACTACTATATTACTTGTATCCCTTGCCAAAAGGTTTAAAATATGCTGTTTTTGATGTCTGTTTTGGGGGAGTAGATAATCCTTCCATACAACTGCTTTATTTCCCAGAATAAGCTGATGGGTCTTTTTAATATTAATTCCATGTTCATATACTGAAAATTGATTTTCAGCCCTTACTGGTTTTTCTATTTTATGATACTGCGATAAATAAGTAAGGGTGTAACCTAAGCTATCATATCGTTTACTTGCAAAGGCTTGTGTATGTTTTCCATTAGTAAGCCCGCCCCATGCTTTGCTATGGCCATGAAAATTGGCTATTTCCGGTTTACTGAAATCCACATTTTGATAGGGGTTATTTAATGTGGTGCCCATAAAAGGCCCAGGGTTAAAGAAGTAAAAAGTAGGATAATTTAAGTGTAAAATGAGGGTACCGGCGAAGGTTACAAAAAACAAAAATAATAATGTGCTGAGTAACCGCAATCTCAAAGTTTGAGTTTGATGTAAACTTCATAGGTTTTAGTAACTAAATAGTTACGAAATCTTGACTAATTTGTTAAGCAATCATCGATTGGAGCATAACCAGGTGAATAAATAACTCCCGCTAATTCCCGCTAACCCTAATAAAAACGGATATGCAATAAATAGCCAAAGCATATCTATGATACGTACTTTCCGTGCAGGGGCTGCTTCTTTATCAGCCAGCAGATTAATAAAATCGTACCAGCCCAGCACTCCTAACTTGTTGATCACCCCATTCAACAAAATGGCTGTAACTAGAATAATAATGCCGATGAGGTAGATTTTTAGCACAGTTGTAAAACTAAGTATAATTGTATGTATCTTAATTCACTAATACATTAAAATTATCTACTAATGAACCGAAAATCCTTTTTAACTGATATAGGGTTGATGGTATCTGGATATGCTTTTTTACCCTCAGTTGTTTTTGCGAATGATACTGTAGTTACATCCGCTATTTCGGCTGATCTAATTCGAGAAGCTACGGTAGAGCAGTTACAAAAGTTGTTGAATACTGGTAAAATCAGCTGCGTACAATTAACTCAACTTTATTTAGATCGAATTACTGCCTATAATAAAAAGGGCCCTGGTTTGAATGCTGTTATTGAACTCAATCTCGATGCATTGACTATAGCCAGACAATGTGATGCAGAGCGAAAGCAAAATAGAAAACTAGGGCCATTACATGGCATACCCGTTTTGATTAAGGATAATATTGATACCGGTGATAAAATGCACACTACTGCCGGTGCGCTTGCCTTGCAAGATAATATTGCTTCTCAGGACGCTTTTTTAGTAACTAAATTGCGTGCAGCTGGCGCTGTACTTTTAGGAAAAACTAATTTAAGTGAGTGGGCTAATTTTCGCTCTACACGTTCAGTGAGTGGT
>SXGQ01742031.1_pt1 | contig 21477 bp, 20 predicted proteins | sample 3178371 | NCBI WGS metagenome assembly SXGQ01 (sample SAMN11356859, study PRJNA531348) | freshwater metagenome | isolation source: freshwater sample F1-20 | place: China: Fuxian Lake, Yuxi | collected 2017-12-25 | reverse complement strand
TATTATGTATTTAACTTTCTTAAAAAAACTAAAAACATTATTATAAAAATACAAGCAAATATTGAGTAAATCATGAAATTTATTTTAGTTGAAGCATTTTTTTTTTCTATATCTTCTAATCTAGCATTATTTAAAATATTATTTTTTCTTAAATTATTTATATTATTAGTATAATTATATACTAAAGGCGTTCCAGGTGGTGCACCTTGTAATATTTTACTATTTAATGAAGCATTTAAATTAGTTACTTTTCCTAAAGGATCAACATATAACATTATATATAAATTGATATTTTATATTTTATATTTTATATATAATGTTATGCTATATAACATATTACCATTATTTTTTAAATTTATTTTTTAAATTTAAAATTTCAGTTGATGTGTTATAATTAATACTATAAATGTAATAATAATTATGTATGCTATTAATAGTGTTTCATTTATCAAATTTGATGATTTATATAAAATCAGTATTATAATAGTTATAACCATTATAACTGCTAAAATTAGATAACGAATATTATTTACTACAAAATTTTCTGATTTTGCATCTAATACTCCATCTAAATTTAGAGAATTTTTTACCATATTATATTTTTTTTTAACATCTTCTAGAAAAGCGCCATCTCTTTTAAGAGGTGCTAAAATAGTATTACTTATATCACTAGTGTTATACATGTCTGTATACAGCACATTTCTACAAGCATCAAATATATCTGTATTTAAAGTATCAAACTTTCTAAACAATGCTTTGTCTGTATTTATTAAGTCTAGTGTTATAGTATTATAACATGCATCATAATTACTAGATAGTGGATTTAAATTTATTATTTGGTTTCTCTTATTTTCTATACTATACAAATCCGCTAAAACATTTGTGCTTTCTATTAAATATGGGTCTATATAACTTAAATCAGTTTTATTATATTGAAAATAATTTTTGTTTATATAACCAATACCATTATACGAGCCTGTGTTATATGTATTACCAGGAGCAAATATTTTTGAATTACAACTTATTTTAATAGGATTTGTAATTCTAGGTGTAGTTCCTTTATATGTAGTGCATACTTTAGTGTTATTATTTAAAGCAAAAACATTACAACTATTATCATTACATAAAGTTTCACATTGATGTATAGTTTTATTAGAATGAGATTGACTCGTTCCTAAATTATAAATATGTGTATTTCTATTTTTACATACATCTACATATTTGCCTACATCAAAATTTTCAATAAAATAATCAGGGTCATTATTTTCATCATCATTTTCATTTAAACTATTTGTTATGATATCTTGAACATATATTTTTTCATTGAAATACAATAAATATATACTAAGTCCTACTATTAACGTAATAATAACAGGGTTTATATGTTTGCTGTTTTTAAAATTAGTGCCAACATTTTTAATTATAGTAATTAAATTATTATTATTGCTAAAAATATTAGTAAATTTATTTTTACTTTTCATAATATACTTAATATTTTAATATATTTTATTTAATTCTTATATATTCAATTATTAAATAAAAGTGTTGTTTTTTAAACAATAATTTTATTTTTACATTTAAATTTATATTAAAAATATGATAACATTAAAAATATGATAACATTAAAAATTTAATAAAAATGTATAATAAAGTTATTACTAAAACATATAACAAATATAAAGATTCTCTTTTATATATTATAAGGATTAATAATCCTACTATTAATAATACAAACAAAAAATCAAATAATTTTGTAATATAATTATACATAGCAGATTCTATATTTGACTTGCTATTATTACTATTAGAATTATTATTAGAATTATTATTAGAATTACTATTATTAGAATTATTTCTAATATTAGCACTACAATGACATGTATCATTAGAACAATTACAATTAATAGCACTACAATTATTATTAACACATCCTAAATAGTCTTTTGTATCAACTATTGTATTATATGAGTTTTGGTTTATTTGTTCTTTTTCATTATTTTCTAAAATTATCTTTTTGGAATTCAATAATTTTGTATTTTGATAAATATCTTCATTTAATTCTTCGGAATAAAATAAAATTTTTTTTTCACTTTCCATAATATTTATTATTCTTAATATTATAATATATTTTATTTGATTATAATATTTAACATAAGTCTTAAACTAAAGTTCCATTTGCTACAATTGGTTTTTTATTTTTAGTAAAATAAAAAATAACACTAACAATAAGTAATAACAATATACTATTTTCTACTATTTTAAATTGAGTTAATAAAGTTGTATCATCCAATTTCCCATTATTTGCTCCACCAGAACCTAATATGCTATTTAATTCTTGTGTTTTATTAGCAATATTTAAATTTAATGCTTTTAATGTTTCATCATCAAAACTATTTAAATAACTAATTGCTGATAAGTCAGTTTTTATTAGATTTAAACTATTATAAAATTTTTCATACTCAAGTTTTAAGTTATTAATTTGTATATCTAAGGAGTTTTCATTATTCGTATTAGGTTCGCATATATAATTTTTAAAACTATTTACTAAAGGACCACTATTTTGAAAATTATTATTGTCAATTTTAAGTAATTCTTCATAGTATTTTAAACCTGTGGCTTTTGTTGTATCTGTTAATTTTTTTTTATAATCTTCGGGGAGGATTAAATCTTTAGCAAGTTTAATGTTTTTTTCATCTAATATTGGTTTTTTGTAATAGGCATAATAATTACTTGGTGTATATATTTGATTGTCAATTGAATATTTAAAACATTTTTTATTTGTAAGATTTTGATTATACATTAAATTATTACAAGTGTCAAGAGTTTCAGATTGAGTAATATAAGCATTATCTTTAAAAAATAAATTATCAAATAATTGTTTTGACCCAGCAATTACTGAGTTACTACCAAATAAAGATTGGTTTGCATTATCTATTTTTGGAATATAGCAATTTGTAGTAGTATTATTTAATATACTATTTATATCATTAATTAAAAAAAAATCACTATTATTTCTTAAAGATTGAGTTTCACATTCTTTAACACTTTTCACGTTTGATTTATAAAAATTATTTCTTAAATGTGTTAGAAAACTTATATCCTGAATTGTTGCTGGTTTTTTATAACATCCATCATAATTAAAATAATTATTACTATTCATTATAAACTAATATATTACTATATATTTTATAAAAAAATTTATAAATTATAATACATTTGTTTTTTTGCTTTATACTATTTTCATTTTTAAAATAACTTACAAATCCTATAATATTCGGCAATAATTGATGTGCGACTATTTCTCTCAATTTTTACAACATCATCTGGTCTAATACCCATTACAATTGATACTGGACTAAAATATGAAATGTCAGGGATTTGTGATTTGTCAAAAATATTATATTTTTTCATAAATAATTCTTTTTCACTATGTGTTAAAATAGTATGCTTAGGAACTAATACATGCTTCAAAATATTAAATTGTAATCGCTTAATATTAATTAAGCTTATATAAATATTTTCTGAAACCCAAATATCTTTAATATTTTCTAACATTGTCTCGTTTGGTTCGTCTTTTATAATTACCATTAAATCATCTTTTTTTTCTAAAATGGATTCTAAATGAAATAAATCTTCTACTATATCATAAATATTTTGAGGTTTTATAACTTTAGAAATATAATACTTTACATAAATTTTTTTTTTGTTGTTTCATTTTCTAATAACATATCCAATTGATTACTTTCCATTAAGATTCCAATTTCTGTAATGCCAAAATCGGAGTATTTCTCAATATTAAATCCACGCTCGTTTAAAATTTCCAATAAATTTTTGCGCGAATTATAAATACTAATAATAAAACTATTACTATTAGTCATAATTAAGTTATAATAATATAATAGTTTTATTATTTTTAATTTATATCAATTATAATTTAAAATATTTTTATTGTTGATTTATTTTTATTGTTTTCTTTTGTGCGCTACTACTTGAATCTGATTCTTCTTTAATAGTTTCAATAGTTGGAGTTGTTGATAATTTCAATAAAGATATTTCTTTATTTTTAGTTTCATCTTCTATTGGTAAGTCTTCTATTTCTAAAATATCTTCATTTTTAGATTTATTTATTTTTACGCTTTTTGGACTAGGTTCTCCTTTTTTATCAGATTCTAAAGAGTCATCTTTTTTATCAGATTCTAAAGAGTCATCTTTTTTATCAGATTCTAAAGAGTCATCTTTTTTATCAGATTCTAAAGTCTCCTCTTTTGAAGTGTTTAAATTCTCAATTTCTAATTCATCATTGTTTACTTCATCTCCAATATTAATAGGTGAGTTTTCTTGATTTTCAAAATCCTCGAGGTCCTGATATTTTTCATATTCTTCTTCGGCACGTTTAATAGAATCTATTGTTACTTGACTAAGTCCGTCATCATCGCTTTCTTTGGCTTCTAATTCTTTGGCTTCTAATTCTTTGGCCTTTGCTTCATCTTCTTTTATAATTTGCTCTGTTGTTTTCTCTTGTATTTGTACATTTATTAATTGTTTATCATATTTCTTAGAAAATTCACTTTGTTCTTTTTCTGTTAATTTTGTTAATTTCAAATTTTCTATTGTTTTAGCATAATTCATAGAAGTTAACTGGTCTATATTATCTTCCGTAATAATACGCATTTGAATATTCATAACTTGTAGTTCATGCATTAATAATTTAAAACAATAAGGAACACGAACAATACTAAATGATTTTCCATATTTTGAAATAACTTCTAAGTTCATAGAATTTTCAAAATTTTCAGAAAATTTGAGCGGTCCATCAGCAAAAGGACTTATAAAAATATTTTTAGATTCATTATAAATAGCAATGGTTCCTGTTGTATTACATATTGCTATATGGTAGTCATCCCCACGAGTTAACATAGATTCTTTTAAAAATGCTGTTGCTCCATGTGCAATAATTCCATCCCGTTCCATTTCGCCAATACGCAATCCACCATCGTTTGCTCTCCCCTGAACAGTTTGTCGTGTTAGTGCTGTTCTAGGACCCTGTGCGCGATAATTTATTTTATCTTTAACCATGTGTTTCAGACGCATATAATAACAAGGACCAATGAAAAATTCCATATTTAATTGTTCTCCTGATTCTCCACTATACATTATTTCATTTCCAGTGGAACTATATCCAATATTTCTCAATAATGTTCCAAATATTGTATGTTTTGGACCTTTATTTACAAATGCTGTACAATCTCCAAATCCTCCATAATGCGCACATGCTTTTCCCATTAATGTTTCTACTAATTGACCAATAGTCATACGACTTGGAAGTGCATGAGGATTTATTATTAAATCTGGTCTTATTCCTTCAGCAGTAAATGGCATATTTTCTTCTGGAATTATTAGTCCAACTGTTCCTTTTTGACCGCATCTACTGCAAAATTTATCGCCTTGTGCTGGTATTCTTTCCTCTCTTATTCTGATTTTAGCAATTCTAAATCCTTCTTCGCCTTCTGTAATAAATGCTTTGTCAACATAACCCAATTGTCCTTTTTTTGGTGTTATAGAAGCATCTATAAATGTGTCTGCTGTGTTTATATTATTTGTCACCTTTCCTATAACTACTTTCTTATCATCTAGTGGTGTATTTTCTCTAATTAATCCATGTTCATCTAAGTATGAGTAATCATAACCGGGTTTTTTGCCAAATACTGTTTTAGATTCAATATTTACAAATTTTGAATCTATATTTGTTCCAGCCACTTTGGTGCTTTCTTCGCGCGCCTCATACATATTAAAATAAGTAGTATTAAACATACCGCGTTTAATAGAACCTTCATTGAATAATATAGAATCTTCAACATTATATCCGCCATAGGAACCAATAGCAACAATAGCATTTATTCCACAAGTGTGTTCTTCGTTGTAAATATATTTTAAATAGCGACTTTTTACAAGTGGTATTTGTCCGTTATTTAATACAACCCCCATTTTATCAATACGATTTTGATAATTTGAATTATATAAACTGACCCCTTGTTTACTTTGCCCACAAGAAAAAAGATCTCTTGGCAGTGGATTACTTTCTGGAAATACAATTTGATTACCCATAATACCCAATAATAATGATGGATGAATTTCACAATGACTAGTAAACTTAGTAATTTGCTCACTATATATTGCTATTAATGATGATTCGGTTTCTGATGTATCTAAATAATCTATTATTCCGCCTTTTGCAATTAATTCATCAATAGCATTTACAGGGTCTAATGACTCAGATTTATCATATAAATCACTAAAATTAAAAAATACTTTATTAGATTTAATAAAAGAATTTAGGTCAATTGAAATTTCTTTTTTTTCTTTATTTAATATTTTGAATTTATTAAAACCTATTAATAATTCTCCATAATGAAAATCTTTTGAAATCATTTTATTATAAATAAATTCATTTTCATAACATAATTTATTATTTTGTAAATAAAGAACAGGTCTTGTTAATCTACCAGAATCACTATAAATATAAATAATATCTTCTTTTATTGACCAACTAATACTTGTATATATTGGTATTAAACCAATTCGCCTATATTTTTTTAATAAGTTGATTACTTCAACAGGTTTAGTTACTATTCCAACCCATCCACCATTTACAAAAACTTTGGTACAATGAGCAATATAGTCAATAGTGCATTCACTTAATAATTCCATAAAAAATATTGTGCGTAATAATTCTATTATTGGTTTTCCAGAATAACCACTTGTTATTAAGCATCCTAGAGACATATGTTTATGTAAACCCACATTTCCACCATCGGGAGTATCAACAGGATCAATAATACCCCATTGTGAAGAATGTAAAAGTCGAGGTCCAATAATTTTAGCACTTGAATCTAAAGGTAAATTTAATTTGCGTAAATGAGACATAAAAGAGTTATAAGATAGGCGATTTAAATCTTGAACTATTTCAGGTCGTTTTGTATGTTCTTCGGCTCCCCAATTACCTTTAAATGCTTTTCTGAATCCATTTTCTAAAACACGTTCTTTGAAATATTCTAAATAATTATTTTCTATTAAGCTTATAAAATCATTTTGATAAAGGCCTTTTTTATAATAATATTCTTTATCTATTTTTTGAAAAATATGCTTTTGTTGTAAAGTATAATATTCTTTAAATAAATCATAAATAAGTGTTCCTGCTAGTTCAACCCTTTTAAATTTGAAACTATCACGGTCTGTTGATTTTTTATCATTTTTATAAACTTGTAGTAGTTCTTTTACCATATGTCCTAAAAAGTATGCTTTTTCAATGAATCTATTTTCTCCTATATGTGGTAGCAAGTAATCCATTAATATTTCTAAAATGTGTGCTAATGTTTTACCTTTTGTTAATGTTGCCAAGTATTTTAGTGCTACTTCTTGATTGAAAATATTACCCGCATCGTGAATAGATGGAATAAATAATGATATATAATTTTCATATTTTTCTAAATCTAATAAACATGTTTTTATAATTTCTTTATCACTTAATATACCGAGTGCTCTCATTAGTATAAATAATGGAACTGGTTTGCGGATATTTGGAACATTTACTAAAATTTGATTATTGCTGTATTTAGTATCTGGACGCAATATTCTTATGCTAAGAGTTCTTATTGGTTTGGAAGCATCTTCTGAAACAGAGCGTATTTCTGCTGAGTGACTATATAATTCATTAAAATCAGATTTAACATAAAGCATATTATCGGCAAATTTTTCTTGACATACAATAACTTTTTCTTTTCCATCAATAATAAAATACCCACCACGATCATTTCTACATTCTCCCATATTGAATTTTACAATTGGATCTAAATTATTTAAAATACATAAATCAGAATTTAACATTATTGGGAATTTTCCTAAATAAATTTTCTCTAATAATGATTTTGTTTCACTGTATTGCCCCTCAGCATTCATAATTTTATACACTACTTCTACATCAACATGCAAAGTTATAGCATAAGTCATATTTCTTAAACGTGCTTCATTTGGAAACATATAGTGTTCACGGTTTGTATCATATATTATTGGTTTTCCAAAATAAAGTCGTTTGCCATCAATTCCTCCTATATATATTTCGGCTCTATAGTTATATTCTTTCGTTGTTTCATCTTGTTCTTTTATTATTAATATTGGATTTTTTTCTTTAAATATATTATAAATTTTGTTATTAAAAAAATCATTAAAGGATTCCAAATGATGTTTTACTAATATATTTGGATCATCACTAAAATATTTATCTATAATTAACCATGCTAATTCTTCGTGATTTATGGTACTAGTTATATTTTCTTCTGTTAATATATCTACTGATTGTATCTTACTTTTACTAGCCATTATAAATATTAGTATTAATTAATACTAATATTTTATATGTTAATAATTATTACATAATATATTAAGTCATTGAAGGCGCAACAGAATATGTTATAATAATTAGACCTAAAATAACAAATAATAATAATAATGGTAATATTACTAAAAACCAAGATACTTCTTTGTATCCTGCTTTACATAGTGAATTTAGTATGAAAGTCCAAAATAATATATATATTGCTTTAAATACAAACATTAGAAATGTATTTGGAATTTCACATTCAAATGCTCCTAAACAATATCTTGTTGTATTGCCAAAATTTTGTATTGCAATAATAATAAATATTAGAACTGATAAAAATAAATAAACAAAAGCAGGAGAACACAAGTTTTTAAAATCAGCTATATATTTGTTAATATATGCCATATTATAATTTATAAATATAAAAAAAATATTATAAAAAAAATATAAATCATTTCTCTCTAATGTTTAAAAATAATAATTAAAACAAATCTTTCCGATCATAAGTTTCATTATTTGAAGTCTTCTCTACGAACCTAAATTGTTTTCCTTGTTTCTTTGGTGGCGGCGTATACCAAAATGCTCCACTATACATGATAATTAATAAGATAAACGCGAGCATTATTCAATTATTTAATAGTTTAAGTATTACTAAGAGAGAAAAAGAAATCAATTTTTTTATAAAACATATATTTTGGAATAAAAAATTATTTAAAAATTAATCAGAAGAAGGGTTATTATGAATTGTAGGATTTGCATCTGGTATAGGTGTAGTGCCTGTATATGATTTTAATAAATTAGTACCAAAATTTGATGCATTATTCCAAACATCTGAAACTGCTTGTATAGGCGATATTCCACCACCTTTCATATTATTTTTTCTAGAGCAACCAATTTGATATCTTTTTCTAAATTTATTATTTAATCTTAATTTTTTGGATTTATTTTTTCTCTTATTTTTTCTCTTATTTTTTCTTCTAGTTATTTTTCTATAAATATTCATTGTATATATATAAAATATTTTATAATATTTTATATATAAACAATGAATATTTTTATTCAATATCAACATGTGTAATCATATGTCTTCTACAGCAACTTTTTTTCAATTGTAAAATATCCAACACCTCTCCTTCTGGTGTTTTATCCATAAACTCTTTGGTTAAATATACAACTTTATTAACTTCCATTGACTTATCTATTTTTCGTTTTTGAACTTCGCGCTGATAATATCTATATTTATTTCCTAATACTTTTCCGCAAGTAAAGCATTTTACTGGAATAATCATATTATAATATAATGTATAAAATATTTATATATTTATTTTTCAATTTTAAAAATAATTGTTTAAATATCTTCAAATATTATTGCTCTATTTAGTTTTAAATTATCATAATTCGTAGTTTTTATACTAATTTGATAATAATTTAACAATAACATGCTTACTATTATTGTTATTAATATAATAATAATAGCAAACACCAAATTTTTAGGCATTTATATATGTATTAACTTTATAAATTAAATGAAATTAAATGAAATCTAATAAAATTGATAAATATTTTTATATTATTTATTATACTAAATATAATAAATTATTTATTATGGAACATCAAGATTGGAATTCTATTAAACTTAATACGCAACCACTACAAAATAAAGATACAATTAAAAAACCACACATTAGTACAAATAAAGTTAATAAAGTGATTATGAAAGAACCTCTTGGAAAAATTATTGCACAAGCGCGAGTAATTAATGGGAAAAATCAAAAGGAATTGGCATCTAGTATTGGAATCTCTCAACTAATGTTATCTCGTTGGGAAGCTAATAAAGAACTGCCTACTAATTCTCAAATTGCATTACTTGAAAAAACTCTTAAAGTGAAACTTCCAAGATGTCAAAAAGTATATGTTGATGAAAATTAAAATTTTACTTGAAAATAAAATATTAACAATACATATATATAATATATAATATAATATGTATTTAGGAGGCGCTATAAATATAAATACTAATGAAAATACAACACAAGCTATAATACTAGAAATATTAAGTGATGAAGAAACACGCATACTACCTTTAACTATGAATCCATGGACACCAGCATACTTATTTACTATAGAATTTAATATTGAAAAATTTGCAAAATATTTTGACACATTATTACCAGGTGCTACTATTCCGAAAGTATTACTGTTAAAACTTATGGCTTATGAATTTTTATCGTATTCTTCAAGTGAGTACGCTATAAATAATTATCAGTTTACTAATGAAATTAAACAACATATAAATTTAACTTCTCATGACAAGACATTTCCAATATGTCCATCTTTTCTTTATGATGAAAAAATATGTACTTCTGGAAAATATACACAAGTTGGTGAAGCTATTAAAGGTATATTAACAAAATTCAATTTGTATTCAAATTATACAAAAGATATGGTAAGAAAATTACAAGCACTAATTGAACACTGCAATGGGCAATATTGTGAACAAATTCCAATTAATCGTGTGTCAATGCATATTGTTATTATGGAATATTATAGTTGTCAGACTTTGTCAAGTTTTTTAAAAAGTAGAGTTACCCCAAAAATACCAAAATTAAGTCACTTATTTTTATATGGAATACCACTTAAATCTATGAATTCTGATGAATTTAGTTGTTTTATAACTTTATTTGTTACAATATTAATGCTTGTAAGAGGTTTTATTCATGGAGACTTGCATATGCGTAATATATTAATTTGTATAGATAAAAATAATATTACTCCTGTTGTAATTGATTTTGGTAGAACAACCAATTTGAGTTCTCGTGATTTTAAATTTGATAATAAAATAATTAAAATAATGTCAAGAACAATAGATATAGAATTAACGTTGAGTCCTCCTATACATAATATATTTGAAAATACTTTTGATAATCTCTTGGATACGATGGTAAAAACAACAACACTAGAAGAAGATGACTCGCGAATGTATTTGGAACAAGAATCAGTTATGTTAAATAATAGTGTCCGTAAATTTATTTTAAGTTTACTAAAAAAAAATTTACTTGTAGAAGCATCAATCGTATCTTCAATGTGTTGTACATCACTATTCGATACTAGTGTTTTTTATTTTTTTATAACTGATCCACCAGAACATTCTTCATATAAACATATGTATTATTGTAAAAATTATGAAGTAACTAAGCAAAAATCAGTTTGGAATGAGTTTAATACAAAATTTTTACAACTATTAGAGGCAAGAAAATTACTAACCAGTCTAAATTATTCAAGTATAAAGGTTGAATCATTAAATGGAAAAAGTAGACTAATGACAAGCATAGGATTATTAACAAAAGGAGCTAAAACAGCATTAAGCAGACTTACAAGTAGACTAACGAGTAAACGTAATGCAGGAAAGCGAAATAAATTAAAAAAAATAAAAGCAACAAAAAGAAGACATTAATCTCATAAATTAAAATTGATTACTTAAAATTAAAATAATTTTATTATATTATAAATATTATACATATTATAATATAATGAGTTGTGCAAATAATTATGCTAATGCTAATGCTAATGCTAATGCTAATGCTAATGCTAATGTTAATACTAATGCTAAGTCTGATAGTTTAAGCTACAATTTTAAACCATCTAAAGTAAAATATCGTGTAAGTAAAAGACATGTTAAAAAAACACCTCCTACAAAAGTTATCACATTTGAACAAGTTCCAATGTATGATCGATGGGCAAATGGTGGTTAGTGTAAATAACGCCTAGTTGTTTTGTTTGTTTGTTTGGCATGTTTTAATCTTCTTGAATTCTGTTTTTTATATTTTTTTCGCAATGTTTTTTTGCGACGACGACCCTGTCCTAATTTTTTTGCTTTTTCAAGTGCTATTAATTTTAATAATTGTGTATATATTATTTCACTTATATTAGTTGGAAGATACTCACTGGTTGTTGCAATATTAAATGGCAGTGCTAAGTTGATTTCATTAGTCTTAGGTAAAATATCAAGTTCATTAGGAACAATAACACCATTGTCTCCATATAAATCATCATCATCTTCATATTTAAGAGTATTAAATTTGTGTAATGCTATTAGTAATTGGCTATGCAACTTTTTTTTGCTGAGTGCTCTATATTTTTGTTCTCTTTTTTTTTCTATTACTTGAGCTGTTCCAGTAATTTTATCATCATCTTGAAAAAATTCTATGAACGCATCTTTAAATGTTTTAATCTTAAATACTTTAGAATTATACATAAATATGTGAGTAGTATATATAGGTTCTGTTAACGGAGTAGATTTAAAATCATTTAAACTTTCTACAACATTATGTTTGTCAACTTTAGCAAATGTATTATGGTTCATGGCTTCATAATAATGTTCCATTCTACCAATGTTTTTCTTCTTTTCTTTAGTTTCTTTGCTAGGAGTTTCTAATAAAGATTTTAGATAATCAGCTTTACTCAACTTAACAACACTAATTGGTTTCGTTTTAACAACAGTTGCTAATGCTTCGCTTAAAGCTATTATGCCACTAGAAAGAGTTGGAGACTTTTTGGTAAGACAAGACTGTGGGTTGGCTAAACACACTATTGGGCTAGTTTCTTCAGTGCTAATAAATTTTGGACTGTCTTCCCTAACTATTAATTTTGGACTGTCTTCCCTAACTATTAATTTTGGACTGCCTTGCTCAACTATTTGCTCCGCCTTATTATATGCGTCTCTAAAATGTCTAACTAATGTTAGTAAATCTGCTTCTTCCAAACAAGCTACTATATAAATCTGTATTACACAATTTGGCTTATAATATGTTTTACAATGTGTTTGAATAACTTCTAAAGCTTCGCTAATCAAAATTGGACCACATTTATTAATATTATATTTAGTAGCTGGCTTATTTTTGTAACTTTTAAATATATCCTGATTTGCGTAAATAACTTTTGAATCTCCGTCCAGCAAAATTGGACCACGTTCAAAAATAATAGTAGCTGGATCATTTTTGTAACCTCTTAATTGTTCTTTATAATAGTTGCTGTATTTTGTATCACAATCATAGGCTTGTGCATCTTCCTTCAACAATATTGAACTACATTCACAGTCTTTTGTATTTTTAGCACCAATATTATATATAACTTCTTTTCCTAGTGAACCACTCGTTCTATGTGCTTCTGGAATACAATGTAATATACCCGTATAAAATTGCACAGGAAAATTACGTTCAGGTGTTAAAAGTAGTTCAGGAAATTTGTTTGCTTCTCCGTCTTGATGACTAAACTTAAAAGCAGGATTAATAGATTTTCTTAGTGTTAATTTATGTTTATCTGGATGTATATTACAAAAAAAATCTGCCTCTGCTTCATAAGCGGCTATACAATTACCTAAATTAGCAAATGTATATAGTTCCACATTTTTTGGTATATTAATAGCATGATACTTTTTTGTTGTTACTGAATACAAAGAACGATACTTATCATCAGTGAACCTTGTTTCAAACATAGTTGATGTAAGCATAGTTCCGTGCGCATTAATAATGTATGTTGCTGTTGGTTCTTCAAATTTTGGAGATTTTGGAGATTTTGGAGATTTTAGAGATTTTTCCATATTAAAATAATATGTTATTTTAATTTTTGTTTTTTTGTTATTTTAATTTTTGTTTTTTTGGAGATTGTGATTTTTCTATATTAAAATATTATGTTATTTTAATTTTTGTTTTTTTGTTATTTTAATGTTTGTTTTTTTCTTTTTAATTAGTGTTGGGTTTTTAAATGTTTTTTTTCTATAAGTAACTGGTATTATATGGGTTTTTATCTTGGAAAAAAAGCGGTTTCTTGAAATTCTTCTTCTACGTTTTCTTTTGAATTTGGTTTTAATACCACCACCTTTATATAGGTTAAAAGGTTCAGGAGCAACTTTTTTAGACTTACGAGAAAATAAAGTCCCTAATCGTTGAATTATAGTTCGTGAGCTATTTTGTGTCTGATTTTTATTCAAATCTTTTTCTGGAGCAACTTTTCTTCTACTGCGAGTAAAAAAATGGCGCCCTCTTGTATTATTGTTTGCTTCTCTTGCTGCTTCTTCAGCTTCTCTTGCTGCTGCTTCTTCAGCTTCTCTTGCTGCTGCTTCTTCAGCTTCTCTTGCTGCTGCTTCTCTTGCTGCTGCTTCTTCGGCTTCTCTTGCTGCTTCTGCTTCTCTTGCTGCTTTTCTTGCTGCTTTTCTTGCTGCTTTTCTTTCTGCTTTTGCTGCTGCTTCTCTTGCTGCTGCTTCTTCTGCTTCTCTTGCTGCTGCTTCTCTTGCTGCTGCTTCTTCTGCTTCTCTTGCTGCTGCTTCTGCTGCTTCTTTTCTTACAGATTGCATAAGTTCTCTCTGCTGTGCCGCTGCTGTTTCTTCTGCTGCTTCTGCACTTGCTTTTGCTGCTGCTTCTGCTGCTGCTTCTACTTGTGCTATCATTTTATCATATAACTCATTGTTTCCTAGATTTAAATCAGATACTTTTAATTTTATTGTATATGTATTGGCTATAGTAAATATACTTTGTTTATTTATTTTATGGTTTGATACACGGTCTACTTGCTCGGAAATGATCGATTGTCTACTACTATAGTTTCCATTTTTCAAATATTCATAAGTATCATGTTCTAAATGAACTTCTATAGTGTATTTCTTAGCACCAAGAGTAACAGTATATTTTAGTTTGGAATTCAATTCCCTATCTTTAGCAACTTTTAGTAATTCTTCATAAATAATAGTCGCACTTGGTGTTTTATCTCTTAAGTCAATAGGAGTTTTATTAGGAAACTCATTGAAGTCAAGACTCAATTCATTAAAACGAGTAACTAAACTATCTAGTGCGGAATATAACATCTTTCGATAATGGTGAAATGTTTCATTGCTGTATTTAACTGCGTCTAGTTTTGAAACTATAAGTATAATTTGTTTTGCTTGATAAATATATGAATAACTAAAACCGTCGTCTTTATCTTCTTCTAGGTTTTTAGAAGAATCAAAGTCTTTTAAACGTGTTGTATATAAACTATTATTAATTAAAGACTTAGCATCTAAACTATAGTAATCTTTAGTAGCGTTGTAATAGTTTTCCATTTGTTCATCATTTCGTTTTTTTTTTTTTATTTTCTATATCCAATTTAGCAAGTAGTTCTTTATACTCTGTTTCATTTGTTCTTAAGAAATAATCCCTCGACAGATAATGCTTATCAATATCTTTTTCACTTAAGCAACAACTTAAATAAATTTGTATAGTACTAGTATTACAATCTGTATATGTAGCCTTACAATGTGCTTGAATTACTTTAATTGCTTGACTTAGCAACAATGGTCCGCATTTATTACTTACATTATCTTCAGTATCTTTAATATTTGGGTCATATTTATAATCTTTCAATTGTTCTTTATAATATGTACTATATTGTTTTTCGGTGTCATATTCTTTCAGTTTAGTATAATCTTCAATTTTGGGTCCGAATAAAGGATGAGCTCTACCTATTGTAGTTTTATCACAATCTTGTTTGACTAGAGCATCCATATTGTAAATAACTTCCATTGCTTTAGTTTCAGTAGTTCTAAGATGCTCTGGAATACAATGAACTATACCGCTATAAAAAGCAAGTGTAATGTTTGTATCTGGACTTAAAAATACTTCGGGAAATATGTTTTGTGAGTCGGATTTATAGCTATATTTATGAATAGGGGTTTCCAACATGAAAGCACTTAATTTAACTTTATCAAGATTATCACATATAAAATAATTTTTTTTACAACTAGTCGATACTATTTCTCCTAAATTTGTATATGTAAATATTTCTACATTTGTTGGTATCTTAATAGCCATATATTTTGTACCTTTATTACTTGTAATAATACCTCCATGGGCAGAAATAATATACTTATATTCTGTTTTTTGAACCATAGGTTTTTCGGCAGAACTTTCACTCATTGGACTTGTCATTTTATAGTATTATTATTATAATATACTATAATATTATATTTGGAGTAATTTATAACCATCACTTGTCTTGGTTATTCTAAATTCTTGATTTAAACTATGAATTTTTTGATGACAACTCGTACATATATTTATTAAATTTGCCTTATGATTTTTATTAAATTCTCCATTAATAATTCCATCTTTTGCGTTTTTCTGATATTGTAAATGATGAACTTCTGTGCTTTCATTGTTATTACATAATTCGCATTGACCACGTAATTTGTTTGAATTATAGCGACTTTTTTTTGCTTCTAATATACTAACATTAGATTTATTATATTTATTTCGAATACTATATGCTCGCTCAATAAAATCATCTGGTAAAGCTAATGATTTACACACTTCAAGACCATACATAGAATCACCTGAACCTTCTCTCAGTTTTCTATCATAAATTAAAGTATTTGCATTATAATCATATAAAACACTCATATGATAAATTTTCATTTTGTTAAGATTTTTAACTTCTTCATATTCTAATACTTCATGAAAATGTGTAGCAAATAAGAATGTGCTTTCTAGCGTGTGTAATCTCTCTAAACTTGCTACAAAAATGCTTAATGCCGATGTAGTTTCTGTTCCAGAACATAATTCATCCCCTAAAATGATACTTTTAGGTGTTGCGCTCTTTAAAATAGTTCGCAATTCGGACATTTCTACAGCAAAAGTAGAGAGACCTTTGAATATATTATCATTTCCTAAAATACGTGTAAATAAATATTCATATGGATAATATGTAAATTCTTCGCATGGAACATACATTCCTGCTTGCGCCATTATAATTGATATACCTAACGACTTAATAAAACTTGTTTTACCAACAGCATTTGTCCCATATAATAATATTCCATTAGTATTAGAACCTATTGATAGGTCATTTGTGACATATATTTCATTGGTGTTTAAATGCTCAATTAAGCAATGTCTAATTTTTTTAAAATTAACATATGATTTTGAAGTATTTTCACATACTTCATTATTTATTATAGGTTTACAATAATTGTATTTAACAGCATTATATGTTCTAGCATAACACACATCTATTTGTGCAATAAATTGAGAGATTTTGCCCAATAATGATAAATTTGAATTATTTGAATTATTTGAATTATTTGAATTATTTGAATTATTTGAATTAACTATTAAACTATTGAACTCGGCAATAATATTTTTATAATTTTTATTTATTGTAATTATTAAATCTTCTCTCGAATTTTGAATTGTTTGTGCTATTTTTACTATGTCTGGACAATCAATAATATTATTTGAGCTATTTGTTCCGTGATTTTTGAATACAATAGTTGATAGATCTAATTCAATGATTTCATTTTTTTTACTATATTTTGAAATGTAGTTTATATTACATTTTGCTCCAGATTTTTTTATAATTTTTTGCAATAATTCATTTAAGATACTTGAGCGGCGCTTTGTAATGAGTAATATTGCTTCATTTTTTGAAGTTTCATGAATTTTAACATATGATGTTCCGTTAGATTCATTATTTTCTTCATTTTCAAGATTAGTTTCATCATTGCACTCTTCATTGTTATTATTTTTCTTAGGTTTTGGTTTATTTTTTGAAGTTTTTGGTTTCTCATAATCACTTAATAGGTTAGAAAAATAACTAACAATCACTTCCAATTGTTGTTTAGAATCTATATTATTTTTAAATAATATGTTTTGTTCCTCATTATAGTTTTCATTAATAAAAACCAATTCATCAAGGCTATAACTGTTTAATTTATCAATAACAATAGCATCAAGTTTATTTAAATTAAATGTTTGCTCAATATATTTATTTATAATAGTACATAAATTAGAAATATTACAATTATTATGCTTATTTATATAACTGGCTAATGTATTATTTTCTTTAATAGTACTTATTTTTTCAAATAATTTTGAAACATTAGAGAGATTACTATATAATATAGCAAAATCTTTGGGATCTATTTTACCTAGAAAAGCTTTGCGTTCTATTTTTTCAATATCTCTCACATTTATTAAATATTCTCTAATAATTTTATAAAATTCAGTTTTTATTAGATGTTCAGTGACATTATAACAATCGTTTAAAAGAGAAACATCACATAGCGGATGTAATAAATCATATTGGAATTTACGTTTTCCAGCATTAGTAATACAATTGTTTAAAAAATTTGCTACACAACCCAGTTTACCATTATGGCGCTGGTCACTAATCATATTTAATTGTTTGAGAGAATGATTAGCCAAAATTAATTTACTATTAACATTATCAAAACAAGGATAACTAATATTTTTAATTAATGATGGATTATGCTTATACATAAAATCTACTAGAAAACATAAACTTTGATTAGCAATACAGTAATTTTGAAACTCGTCTTTCTCTCTATATGAACCTTGTCCATATATTTTATCAATTAATTCTTGTTGATATAATTGTTTTTCACAATTAAGCGCTACTTTTTCAAAACTGATTATTTTATTTTTGTTTTCTTTTTCTTTTGTTTCAGTTAGATAAATTTTATAAATTTTATGAGAATGGATGTTTGCAAAACTAATTACATCATCAATATATGTATTTTTATTATTATTTTTGCTACAATTATAGGCATTATAAATATGATTTGTTATATTTGTAATAATTATTGCTTCAGCCGGATTATATATTGAAATATACTTTTCTAATTGGTCATATGTTGTTGGAGTATTTAAGAATTGATGACAATATTCATAACTTACTATTTTACCTGTGAAAATATTTATAATATTTAAGCCAATAGTAATAGTTTCTGTTTTAACTGATTTATTAAGTTTTGAATAATGAATCCATATACATATTGTATTATTGCTTAAATTAATATTTTCATTTAAGTCATCATTACTTAAACTATAATAATCATTATTATCAAAAAATGTTCCAGGAGAATATATACTATCTAAACTGCGAGTAGTATTTTTAGTATCACTGGTTTGGTCGTAAACCAATACAGTATAACCATGTGCAATCATTTTTTTTACATATTTATCTTTTTGTGCTAAACAAAATCCTGCCATTACTATTTCATTACCATCTATGACTGTATTTTTATTAGCAATAACCATATCATTAATTTCAGTAAAATCTAATATATTGCTCCCTTCATAAACATTTTTTGCTTTTTTAATAGCATAACATTCATAAAAACTGCCTACTTGCATCAATACTAATGTTTTTTCACCATATAGTTCTTTATAATTTTTTGTAATGTCTAAATATTCTTTAACTAGTGCCATAAGATATTTTGTTATCTATTATGATAAGAAAATATATTTTTAAATACTAATATAATATTTAATGTTTTAATATTTTAATGATTTAATGTTTTTTTTTATTTTTATTTCTGCGTCTTTTTCTTGTGCCTGATGCGGTAGTTTTTATACTTATTTGCTTTTCTAATTCAGATATAGTATTTCTCAAACTGGCCAGTTGGATATTCCATACATTCTTCAATTCTAGTTGTAATTTTGTTGACTGACTTCTTAAGTACATTTTCTCAATATTATTAAGGTATTTCATATCGTTAATACTATCATAATGTTCCCTCGCCAGTCGTCGAGATTCTAATGTATTTTTAATTGTTTTTTTTAAAGTATCTTTATTAACTTTTAGACGAGTATTCAATTGTTCAATAGTTAAATTACTATAAGGTTCATCCGACATAGACCTAATTGAATTTTTTTTAACATCACTTATTGGATGAATTAGTGCTCTAGTGTTTCTTTTTTTTGTGATAGTTTTAGCACTTTTTGGTGACGTTCTGCGTGTTGTTTGTAGTCTTCTTGAAAACTCACCAGTCTCGGGAACCACATTTGATTTTGATGACCACATTAGTTTATATATATATATATGAAATATAATTATAAATTATGAATTAAAAATTATGAATTAAAAATTATGAATTAAAAATTATGAATTATGAATTAAAAATTATGAATTAAAAATTATGAATTATTAGATAATATTTACTAAATATTATTAATCTTCCACAATATATTTCTTTATAAAATATAATAATAATTTTATTTTTAATGTTGTTTATATTTTTTATGTATTTTATATTTATGTCTTTTATATTTATGTCTTTTTTTCGTGCCTCCCATATTTTTTCTTAGTTCGGCTATTTGATTTCTTAAGTCTTCTCTTTTTTGTTTAAGACTATTAATGAATGCTCTTTGATTTTTAGTAAATTGTCTAAAACTGGTTGCAGTATCTGATTGTAACTTTTGTATTTGTTCGTCATCTAGTTCAATAAAATCTTTATTAAATAAATTATCTTCCTCGGATAGTCTATATTTGTTTGTTAAAGTCTGCATATGACCATGCCTCATTTCTTTATTATAGTCTTCTTTAGCTTTTTCTAGTTGTGGTATTGTCATGTTAAGCAAATCAATATTACTCATCATAGTCTCAATATTTTTTTTCTTTCATTAATATCTATTACCGGTTGAACTTTACTTCTATAACTAGTTAATTTTCGTGTGAAATTTTTTTTTAGCGATGTCATTATATATTTATAAAATATTATAACTATTTTAAATATTTTTAAAATATTTTAGTGTTTTTTATATTTTCTATGTTTGCGTCTTTTTCTTGTGCCAGCTAGCCTTTGTTGCCATGGTTGCCGTTGATATGCATGCCGTTGAGATGCATGATATTCATCTATTCTAGCGTGTATTGCTTTATCGGCAGCTATATCTTCAGCAGTTAGTCTTGTCGCATCACTTAACTTATCATAATTTTTATTTCTTATATCAAGTATCCTAGCAATATGCGCGCCTGTATCTGGTTGATTTCTATCAATAAATTTATTTAAAGATTCATCACATTGTTCAATTAGACTTCTAAATCGTGCTATACTTTCTAATTTAGACTTAGAAGGACCAAATACACTATTATATGCTCTATATAGTGTGCTGTTTTTTGATTTACTTTTTGTTCTGCTATCTGAATCAGGTTTTACTGATACTACCCTAGAACTTCTTCTTGACATTTATATAAATAGTGAATATAATAAATATACTAAATTTTATTATATTTAATAATTTATTATTTTATTATTTTATTATCTTATT
>SXGQ01274253.1_pt1 | contig 21494 bp, 19 predicted proteins | sample 3178371 | NCBI WGS metagenome assembly SXGQ01 (sample SAMN11356859, study PRJNA531348) | freshwater metagenome | isolation source: freshwater sample F1-20 | place: China: Fuxian Lake, Yuxi | collected 2017-12-25 | reverse complement strand
TCGGCACGAGTACGCATCGAGACCAATGACTTGCAAGTCTCTTCGCAGTACAACTTCATCAGTTCTTGCCGAATCACTGGATCGCTCAACTTGCCGTTGTTCTTCGCAACGTCAATCAAACGATCGGCCAAGTTGTGAGTGACACCGCTTGATGAACCGGTTCCAATGGCCACGCGCTCGAACATGAGCATGGCGGTTGCCTGGTTCCAGCCGTTGTTCAACTCACCGAGCAACCATGACTTGGGCGTACGAACATCGGTCAAGAAGATTTCGTTGAAGTGACTACCGCCATCAATCTGGTGAATCGGACGAATTTCAACACCAGGCGCCTTCATGTCAATAATGAACATTGAGATACCAGCGTGCTTCGGTGCGTCGGGGTTGGTGCGGGCAATCACGATGCCGTAATCGCTCACATGAGCAAGCGTGGTCCAAACTTTCTGACCATTAAGCACCCACTCATCACCGTCAAGTTCGGCTTTGGTCTGCAAACTTGCCACGTCTGATCCGGCTCCGGGCTCGGAGAACATCTGGCACCACATCGTGCGCGCCGCAATATTGTCGGGCATGAACTGGCGCTTTTGCTCTTCAGTGCCGAACTGATTGAGCATCGGCAAGCACATGCCATGGCTAATGGTCAATTCAAAAGTCATGTCGGGGTACTTGCCGTACTCTTCGCGATAAATGCGATCATGGGCACGGGTCAAACCTGCACCACCGTGCTCTTTGCTGTACACCAAACCAGCAAGACCGGCTTCGACCAGGGTGCTCTGATACGTCTTGGCGATTTGCACCGACGTATCGCTGCGGCGACCAATTCCGGAAGCGTTCCTTTCCAGGAACCCGCGAACTTGCACGCGGAAGGCCTCGGCTTCGGCTGGGGTCAGGGCATCGTCAATGGTTGTGTCGCTCATGAGGACATTCTGCCATTGAGGCACGTACCCTGACATAACTGAGACCAGAAGTCATCGACGGGGTACGGTTCGGCTATGGAATCTCCAGACGTTCGCCATGCGGTCTTTCGCCATGTCAATGACTGTCTTACCGAAGAATGGACCAGTCCAACCCGTGGCTCGGTCCGCTGGTGGGAACTATTTGGCGGCGATACCACCGCGACCAATGAAATGACCGTCGGCATCGCTGAAGTGCCGGTTGGCGCGACTCCCCCGCCAAGGGGGCATTCGCACGATGCCACCGAGATCTATGTGATCTTGTCGGGCGAGGGTGATGTCGTCATTGAAGGACAGTCCACGCCCGTTCGAGAGGGTTCTGCGGTCTGGATCCCCGAAGGCCTCGAGCATTTCGCCCATAACACTGGGTCGGTGCCTCTGCGCCTGCTGTACATGTTCGCCCGCGACAAATTCAGTGATGTCACCTATTCGTTTCCTGGCGAAAACTAAGGAGTCTCATCATGGCACCAACAATCAATCTCATTGATCCCGAGTACTTTGCTCAACACGGTCATCCGTGGGAGCAGTACGAATGGCTGCGCGCCAACTCTCCTGTCTTTTGGCACGACGAGCCAGATGGTCCAGGGTTTTGGGCCATCACCAAATACGACGACATCCGCGCAATCAGTCGGACTCCCAAAATATTTAGTTCGTACGAAACCGGGGTGATGTTGCCCGACCCTGATCCGATGGGACTGTACGCACAACGTCTGATGATGCTCAACATGGACCCGCCACAACACGATCGATTCAAGTTGTTGGTCTCGCGTGGTTTCACACCAAAGAATGCGCCCTTGCTTCGTCCGCGTATTGAAGAAATTGCTCGTGAAATCGTCGACGCAGCGATGCAAAAAGGTTCAGGTGATTTCGTCAGCGAAATCGCCGGACGTTTGCCATCTGGACTCATCGCCGAACTGATGGGCATGCCTCGCGAAGACGGCGAACGCCTGTACAACCTCACCGAAATCATGCATACCAACGATGATGCCGTCGCACCTCCTGACGTAAAAATGGGAGCAATTGGCGAGATGTTGATGTACGGACAATCAGTCGCCGACAAAAAGCGCAAGACTCCCGGCGATGATCTCGCCACCATTTTGGTCAACGCTGAAGTAGATGGCGACCGCTTGACCGACGAAGAGTTCCAATGGTTTTTTCTCTTACTCGTCAATGCTGGAGGCGACACGACCCGCAACTTGCTGGCGGCAGGATTACAACTTCTGTTTGATCATCCCGATCAACGTGCCAAGTTGATATCCGATGTTGATGGGCACCTTGCGACAGCGATTGAAGAAATGTTGCGGTTCAGCAGTCCCGTTTCACACTTCAAGCGAACGGTTATGGAAGACACCACTATTCACGGTCAACACATCAAAGCCGGCGAGCGCGTGGTGATGTTCTACGGCTCAGCAAATCGCGATGAAGAAGTCTTTGCCAATCCCAATACATTCGATATCACTCGCAACCCCAACCCACACGTTGCGTTCGGGGCAGGTGGACCCCACCTGTGCCTAGGCATGCATGTCGCGCGCGTTGAACTTTCTGTCATGTTCAAGGAACTATTGACGCGTATGCCACACATCAAGGCCGACGGTGACTTTGAGCGAATGCACAGCAGTTTTATTGCAGGCATTCACAGTATGCCCGTGAAGTACTGACCGAAAATCAGGGACCAACGACGTCTTTGAACTGAATTCGCAAATCCTTCTTCAGAGCTTTGCCCGATGGGTTACGCGGAATCACATCGATAAAACGAACTGCAACCGGTTGCTTGAATCGAGCCAGCTTGTCGGCACAATGTTTGAGCACCGCAGCCTCTGTCACTGCTTCGTCTTTTCGCACGACAATTGCTAGTGGTGATTCTCCCCACTTTTCGGAAGGAATTCCGATGATTGCAACTTCACCGATTCCGGCCAAGCCCATAATGACATTTTCAATTTCGGCTGGATACACGTTTTCACCACCCGAAATAATCATGTCTTTGATGCGGTCTTGAATGAATATGAATCCGTCTTTGTCACGTATTGCTCCGTCACCGCTATGCAACCAACCATCTTTCAATGCATCGGCAGTTGCATCTGGTCGATTCCAGTAGCCAAGCATCATGTGACCGCCCGAGATCAACACCTCGCCAGCTTCGTCGTCATCACATTCAGTTCCGTCGGGACGCACAACCTTCACTTCTGACAAGAAGAAGGCTTTACCAGTTGAACCGGCTTTGGTGATGGCATCTTCTTTTGATGTCAGACAAGCGGGTCCACAAGTTTCTGTCAGTCCGTATACCTGATTGACCTCAATGCCGATTTCAGCGTAGGACATGATGAGCGACACAGGCACTGGAGCCGCACCAGCCATGAGCCAACGTAAATGTTCGTGCTTGTACTTAGACGGGTCGTACACCATGCGCATGAAATTCAACATTGCGGGCACAAAAAGTCCGTTGTTAATGCGCTCAGAGTCGATGATCTCCCAGACCTTGACCGGATCAAAGGCTCGCATCAAAACGTGGGTCGTACCGACGAAGATATTTCCGAGTGCGGGGGTTAATGCACCCACATGGAACATCGGCATCGGGTTGATGTAACGATCTCCGCGGGCCAAGTCGCTCGTGGTACACATGGTTGACAGCGCCCAAAATTGAGTGTTGTGTGAATGCATGACGCCCTTGGGCAAACCAGTTGTTCCCGACGTATACATGATGTACAGCAAGTCATCACCAGTCGCCGTTACCGCAGGCTCGGCGTTTGACATCGTTGCTGATTCAACGACAAAGTCACGAGCGAACGCCGGCTTAGTTGCAGCGTCACCGATATATAGCCATGACTTGATGTCGGTCCGATCGCCACGCGACTGCAATTCAGAAACATTTGCTGCAAACTCTGCACCGAATACAAGAACGGTTGTGCCAGAGTCTTTCAAAATGAACTCGAGTTCGTCAGGAACAAGGCGCCAGTTCAGCGGAACAATGACCGCACCCAATTTGGCGGTGGCGAAGAACGCAGTCATGAACTCGGCCGAGTTCATTTGTAGCAATGCAACGCGATCGCCCTTTTTCACTCCAGCATCAACAAGGAGCGAGGCGACCTTGTTGGTTTCGCTGTTGAGCTCGGCATAGGTGTAGCGACGACCGGCCGCCACGTCATACAGGGCTTCGATGCTCCCATTGATATGGGCTCGACGGGCAAGAAGATTTCCAATGTTTACGCTCATAGCTTCAAATATTGTCATATGAAATGCTCCAGCAGTACAGCGGGCTCTCATCAATTCTGCTCGTCCATCACTAAACTTGCACCATGAGCCTTCGCCGCCTTGTCTCTGCCGTTGCATTAATCACGGGTCTCACCTTGGCCGCCTGCGGGAACGGCGAAACAATCTCGGAAGCCACCGAACAAGCGTTGAATCCCAACACCTTGGCCCCCGTTGTCGAGACCTCGACTATCCCCGCACCAACCACAACTGCGGTCCCCACCCCGGTCACGATGAGCCTCGCCTTCGCCGGCGACATCTTGATTCACAGCCAAGTCTGGAAAGCCGCCGCAGTCAATGCCGGCGGAAGTGGCTATGACTTCACTCCGATGTTCGCCCGAGTCAAGCCCCTTACTGAAGGCGTCGACCTGGCGATCTGTCATCTTGAAGTGCCTCTCGTCGCCCCTGGCGAAAAACCAACGACTAATCCGCTTTATTCAGCGCCGACTGAAATCGCGTGGGCAATCAAAGAAATGGGATTTGATCGCTGTTCAACTGCGAGCAATCATTCATTTGACAAAGGCGTCACGGGCATTGAGGCCACCCTCAATGAGTTTGATGCGCTCGGCCTCGGGCAGGCCGGAATGGCTCGAACACCTGATGAAATCGAACCAAAGGTATTTGAGGTCAAAGGCATCAAGATCACGCATCTCTCATACACCTACGGCTTCAATGGAATACCTGCACCTAACGGCGAAACGTGGCGATCTGCATTGATTGATCCAACTCGCATCATTGCCGATGCTCAGAAGGCCCGCGATATGGGGGCACGCGTTGTCATCGTGAGCATGCACTGGGGACGCGAAACTCAGACCGATCTCAGTGATTTCCAACTCACGAATTCTGATGCGATTACTAAATCTGGACTGATTGATTTAATAGTCGGTCATCACGCTCATGTGGTGCAAAAGATTCAGCAAGTCAATGGAGTCTGGACAATCTTCGGACTCAGCAATCTCATTAGTTACCTTCCGACCACCGATGCCTTCCCAAACAAAACTCAAGATGGGATGATCACTACTACCAATATCACGCTCAATCCAGATGGTTCGGTCCAAGTTGAGCAGCCAGTTGCTTATCCGACTTGGGTCGATAAATATAACGGAGTGGTCGTTCGACCGGTTTTGACTGATCTCGTTGATCCGACTACTTCTGAAGAAACCAAAGCCGAACTAGCCGTCTCATTAGAACGCACCCGTTCTGTGGTCGGAGAATACTTTCCCGTCGCTCCTTAGGACATCATGACAATTGTTGAAAGTGCAGTGCAGTCTCACGTGGCTTTATGGAATGCCATGGATCGAGAATCGTGGATTCAATTGTTTGCTCCCCACATGGTTTTTGAAGACCCTGTCGGTGCACCCGAAAAAGTCGGCTTAGACGCTGTCTACAAATCTTGGGATCGCTCGTTCAAACCTGACCGGCGCTGGACCCTGCATCCCGAACACGTTGTTGCAGCGGGCAACGAGGCTGCCGTTGTGATGCGAAATGAAGGTGACCTCAACGGCCAAAAGGTGACGATTCGCAGTATTGAGATTTTTACTGTTGATGATTCGGGGCTATTGGTCCGTATTCGTTCTTTTTTTGATCAACCCGCCGACTTTGCCCTCTCCGATTACTTCACGCCTGACCGAACCGACTAAAGATTGCCGCAGGTTTGCTGAGCAAACTTCAACAAATGTTTTGCTCGCTCAACTGGGTCTGTAATGTCACGCAAGAACTTTGAACGAACTTCAAATGACAAGGGAACGTTTGGGACTGCCTGCAACAGTTCAACAATTGGCAGTGATCCTTCACCCGGACACAGCCGCCCGTTGAGTGCTTCATCTAACAACGCACCAAAGTCGGCTGGGCGCTCTGCTGGTGCATCACAAACCTGAAGATAAGGAAAGAGTGCAGTCGGCATTGCCAGCACATCTCCAATTGATGAACCCGATCGAGACAAGTGCAAATTGTCAATGAGCACTCCCCCGTTTGCTACTCGCGAACTGGCAACAATTTCGGCGGCCATTGACAGTGTGTTCAACGGGAAGATGGGCAAGAACTCACATACAACGTTGATTCCGTGCGGGCGAGCCATCTCGCAGACTTCTTGATAGCGCGCGGTTGTCCGTGATTGATCTTTCAATCGGCTCGTAAACAAAATGTGTTGTGCACCGACGACCGCAGCTGCTTCAATCAATTGTTCTGCAAAATCGTTCCCGTCTTCTGAAGGAATGATCGGCTCAATATCCAGAGCAACGACTCCGGTGTCATCAAGACGTTGACGCACTTCACGAGACGTTGAACCCATCCACGTTTTGCCGTCAAACCAAATTCCAACTGCGGGCCAACCGGCTTCATAAGCAACTGTCACCATGTCGGCAGGCGCAACATCGAGTTGCACTCCAGCGGCAAGTGAAAGCAAACGGGTCGTCAAGCCCGATCACCTCGTCGCGTAACTAGCACCAGCAGCCTTGATGTGCTCGGCATCAACGGCCAGTATCGCACCGCTTTCAACCGCTGCGTCAGTCGCCGCGTTCCATTTTGCGATGAAGTCGTCCGCTGTTGGATACAAAGCCGTGAGCTCATCTGTTGTGAAACTACGCGTCGTTCCGAATAATCCACAGAAGCTGCCGCCTTCTTGACCAATACCGCTCAAGGAAGCCAACGGAACATCAACGTACGGTGTTCGAATTCCACCCAGAGCATTGCCCTGCGCGTCCAAGTTGAAACCAGTGAGATCAGCATTGTTTTCTAGCCTCGGCATTGACGCCGGCGGAATGCCCGTACGGACCCATTGGTCAAGTGAATGAATAGCCGAACGCAATACGTAGGTATGTGGACCAGCGTTAATCGGTAATCCACATTCAATGATTCCCATGTAGATCGACGACGGTGCACCAAACTGAGCGTCAAACAAACCTTGGTCGCCATTGCCGTTTCCGGTGTCAGAATCACCGATACCCAGGCTGTATGCATCACCGTGCGCAGTACCGGCTGCTTCCCAACCACGGAAGAAGTCGGTGTCTGGCTGCTCGGCTTTGCGATAACCAAGGTTGGTTCCGACAACATCGGTTTCAGCCGAGAAGTTCAATACCGGTCGCTTGAGATCGGTACGGATGAGCGCAACAGCAGGACCCTTCACATCTGATGGGTCGCCCGGATCTGCGCAGTTCGTCGCGCAGTACAAGTTTGCCGCTCGCGCGCCACGACTGTGCACGAGATAGCCGTTGTACACATCGTGAGTAGTTGCAACTGCATTGAGATACGCAGCCATGCGGAACGCCGACTGCGATTCGCCCATACCAATAACAGTTGTCGGCTCGAGGCCTCCGAGAATTGTGTCTGCCTGGTTCCAAACCGTGGCACCCGCTTGACTGAAGATGTCGTAACTGTAATTGTCACCGGGGTGATTCAAAGTTCCGTATCGCTCTGGGTCGGCAATCTTCAACACTCGGAACTCACCCATCTTGTTTCCGCCACCTTCAACACCAACACGCTGGGTTGAAACTCCGACCCATACGGATCCTTGGCGGAGCATTTCAACCCATGACAATGACCATGTCGGACCAGTATCTAATCCAGCGGTGACGTTGAGCCATTCCACGTATACCGTACCGCTGAATTCGGAAGCAGTTGTTGGTCGTCGCACCAAGATTCGAGTCTTGTACTCGGCCGTGTCTTTGGGAGTGACAGACCACATGCCGTCTTCAGTCAAAGGCTGATCAGATGTGTAACTATTCGCTGTTCCCGAGATGAAATATTCCTCTTCGGTATAGCCAAAGCCCGAGCCATCAAAGGCCGCTGTACCGAAAATAACTTGCCCACCACCACCGCTGACGGGGCCTTCAACAGTTGTCGCACCTACATCAGTCATTGCTACGGGCACTGGGGCAAAAACTGTTGTCGTTGGCGCCTCGGTCACTGGGGCTTCAGTATCGGTCACCGGTGCGGCCGAGTCGACAGTCAACGACTCGCTCGTTGAGTCGTCGCTGGAACAACCAACTGCAGCCACGACCAAAATTGGAAAAATAAAGAATGCACGAATCTTCATGATGATCCCCCAATAGAAAACGTTAGAAAAAGAATGTAGCCCAAACACCCTGCGAATCGTGAGCCGAGTTCAGACCTAGTGCTTGCGGAGGTGCGATATTTGGGTTCTGATGTCCAAGGTTTCCACGTCAAGTTTTTCCAACGAGTACTGTAACGATGCCCGTAGGAGAACTCAATGGACTCGCCAGATTACACCTCTAAGCCAGCATCTGAACACACCCGTGAGTTCAACAGCGCCGCAGCCACACCCCTTGACCCCGAAGACTTCACTCGGGCGCAGCGCGGGTTTATCGCTTCACTTGAAAACACCAAAATTACCGATGCGCAAGGTCGTCAGGCCGGCGACATTGGCCGTTACGACTTCTTGCAAGGCGACGCCCCCGACACCGTGCATCCCAATTTGTGGCGTCACGCCAAACTCAATGTCAATCACGGACTCTTTGAAGTCACTGAAGGCGTGTGGCAAGTTCGCGGCTATGACATTTCCAACATCACGTTCATCAAAAGCAATACCGGTTGGATTGTTGTTGACCCACTCACCGTTGAAGCAACCGCCCGAGCGAGTTACGAACTCATCACCAAACATCTTGGCCACCGCCCAGTTGTCGCAGTGATTTATACGCACTCGCACGGTGACCACTTCGGTGGCGTGTTGGGCGTAACGTCACAGGCCGAAGTCGATGCCGGCAAATGTCAGGTCATCGCACCAGTTGGTTTCTTGCACGAAGTCGTTGGTGAAAATGTCATTGCTGGTCCAGCGATGGGACGACGTGCTTTGTATCAATTCGGACCATTACTCCCGCCTGGACCACGTGGCCATGTTGATTGTGGACTCGGTAACTCAATACCTATTGGTCCGAATACTCTGATCGCCCCAAATCGAGACATCACCTTCACAGGCGAAGAAATGGTGATTGATGGCGTGCGTGTTGTCTATCAACTCACACCCGAAACCGAAGCTCCAGCCGAGATGAACTTCTTCTTCCCCGACTTTGATGCATTGTGCATGGCTGAAAACTGTTCACACACCATGCATAACCTGATTCCGATTCGTGGAGCGTTAGTTCGCAACTCACTGCGTTGGTCAAAGTACATCAACGAGGCCATTGAGTTATTCGGCGCACAAACCAAAGTGTTGTTTACATCGCACAACTGGCCGCGCTGGGGTCATGACGACGCCGTTGAATTTCTAGGACTGCAGCGCGATTTGTACAAGTGGATGCATGACCAAACGATGCGTCTCGCCAACCAGGGTCTCGTCCCTACTGAAATCGCAAGCACCCTGAAGTTGCCCGATGATTTCTTGGCTCAAGAACATACGCATGGTTATTACGGCGACCTTGTTCACAACAGCAAGGCTGTGTATCAGCGTTATCTGAGTTGGTATGACGGCAACCCAGCCAACCTCAACAAGTTGCCTCCAGTCGAAGTCGGTCAGCGATATGTCGCGCTAGCCGGTGGCGCTGACAAAGTGATTGCTGCCGGAAAAGAGGCTCTGGCAAACGGCGACTATCGCTGGGGTGCTGAATTGGTGAACCATTTAGTCTTTGCCGATCCGACAAATACCGAAGCACGTGCACTGCAGGCTGATTTGCTAGAACAGCTCGGATACCAAAGCGAATCATCAACATTCCGCAATGCCTATTTGATGGGTGCTCAAGAACTACGACATGGCACACCCAATTTGCCAGCCAGCCCGGCTCGTGCTCGCGGCATTTTGGTGGCGATGACCGTTGAACAAATCTTTGACACGATTTCAGTGCGCTTGAACAGCGAAGCAGTCGGAGGATTATCGCTGAAACTCAACTGGACATTCCCCGATATGGTCGGAACCGCCGATGAGAAGTGGGTGCTCGCCCTATCACATCGCACGCTGTACGGCGTACAAGGTCGACATGATTCCGGAGCAGTTGCGTCAATCAGCATCAATCGTGCGTTACTCATTGACATCTTGACGCAGCAGACAACGTTCGTTGATCAAATCACTGCCGGAAATATCACTCTTGATGGAGACGGTGCGGCGCTGCTCAATATCTTTGGCAATATTGATACCAATGCCCCTGGCTTCGCCATCGTTGAACCCTAAAACGCTGGTTGAATAGGTGACTATGTCGACTTACTCTGCAGACCTCCGCTCCACCTACAACTCGGGCCACACTCGCCCACTTGCCTGGCGCAAACACCAGCTCGAGCAAATGATCAAGATGCTCGAAGATAACGAGCCCGAGTTTTTGGCTGCGCTCAAGGCCGACCTTGGCAAACCAGCCGTTGAAGGCTTCATCACCGATATCGCGTTCATCACCGGTGAAATCAAGTTGATGCTCAAAAACCTCAAGAAGTGGAACAAGCCACAGCGCGTTCCGACCCCGCTTGTCACCATGCCGGCGAAGTCACAACTCATTCCCGAACCGCTTGGTGTTGTGTTGGTGATTGCTCCTTGGAACTACCCCATTCAATTGCTACTGGTTCCGGCCGCTGGTGCAATTGCCGCTGGTAACGCAGTGGTTATGAAGCCGTCCGAAGTTTCGGCGGCAACATCAACAGTGCTCGCACGACTCGTTCCGAAGTATCTCGACCAGAAGGCCATCACATTGGTCGAAGGCGGAGTGCCCGAAACAACTGCACTACTCGCCGAACATTTCGATCACATCTTCTACACCGGCAACGGATCCGTGGGCCGCATTGTGATGGCCGCTGCGGCCAACAACCTCACGCCAGTCACCCTTGAACTTGGTGGAAAGAGCCCTGTCATCATTGACGATTCGGCCAACATCCATGTGGCTGCTCGCCGTATCGCTTGGGGTAAGTGGCTCAATGCTGGTCAGACCTGCGTTGCACCCGACTACATCTTGGTCAACGAAAAAGTTCGTCAACCATTCTTAGATGAACTCGGCAAAGCCATTAACGATTTCTTCGGAGCCGATCCGCAAACGAGCGAAAGTTACGGCCGCATCGTTTCGCCTCGTCATTTCGATCGCTTGAAGTCGCTCATGACTGGCGGCAAAGTGATCATCGGTGGCGAGACCAATGCCGAGAGCCGTTACGTTGCACCAACGGTGCTGGCCGATGTTGATATGAATTCGGCGTTGATGAACGAAGAGATCTTCGGACCACTGTTGCCCGTTCTTTCCATCAACTCAACCAAGCAAGCCATTGAGTTCATCGCTGCTCGCCCACATCCGTTGGCGCTATATGTCTTTGCAGAGAACAAGTCGGTCGTCAAAGAAGTGTTGGCCAAGACCACTGCTGGTGGCGTAACGGTGAACGGAACTTTGATGCACCTCACGAGCCCGCACTTGCCGTTCGGCGGCATTGGCGAAAGTGGCATGGGTGGATACCACGGCAAGTCGGGTGTGCGTTTGTTCCAGCATATGAAGCCCGTATTAAGCCGCGGAACCAAACTTGATCCTTCGCTGGCCTACCCGCCTTACACCGACAAGAAGGCAAAACTCTTCCGCAAACTCCTCTAGTCCTCCTGTGATTCTGGTGAGGATTTTTACCCAAAATGAAGAAAAATGCTCACCAGAACCACAGTGATTAGCTCGGTATTGGGGTGGTTCCGCCGCTCATGATGTACTCGAGCCACCACTGGGGCGCATTGTCAAGCAAGTTGCCCAAGTGTGAATAATCGTGCCAGCGGCAGATTTTGCCGTCGCGAATTTCCATCACTGAAGTAAACGGATGCACGATCACTTCACCAGTCGGGAAGTGCCACACCTCTTTGTGTTCAGTGATCACCACATCACCTTCGGCCAAAACATTGCCGGGCTGATGAACCATCTTCGAAGTTGGCCCGAGGCCAAGCTTTAAGCGATCAGCGATATCGCGTCCGCCAACTACTGGTGGCACTGCACCGACGTCCATATATTCGGCATCGTCAGCGAAGCGACTCGCGACATCGGCCCAATCTTTGGCGTACATCGAGTTCCAATGTGCTTCAGCGACTGCCTTATTGGCTTGTTCTTGTGCACCCACAATGACCTCCAGTAATCAACGGTATGAATATCGAGAGTAGCCCATGGCGCACGACTATATTTGAGCGCATGTCGATTGCTTCACATGTCTTGTCTGTTTTGTTGGCTTTGGTCTGCGCTGCTTCGTCATATGCCGACTTCAAAATGATGCCACAGATTGTCGAGAGCATGACGAAGTTGAAGATGCCGATTCGCATTATCCCGGCGCTCGGAATTGCCAAGCTTGCTGGTGCTGCAGGGTTGATGGTCGGGTTTAACAACAACAACTTGCGGATCTACGCCGCGTTTTGTTTGGCCGTATATTTCGTTTTGGCCACATGGTGCCATGTACGTGTTCGCGACACGACCTCAAACACCATTCCGCCTTTGGCATTGTGCTTAGTGAGTATCGCGACTTTGCTCACCAGTATCTAACGTCAGATGCGAAACTGGTGTGTAATCGTTGCGTATTTCGCAACAATTACACACCAGAATCACAAGTTCAGTGACGTTTCAGACGCGCGAAAGCGTCGGCGATTTCTTTTTCGGCAGCCTGTCGGCCTTCCCAACCGCGTACGGTCGTTTCTTTATTCGGCTCGAGCAGTTTGTAGGTTTCAAAAAAGTTGCCCACTTCATCAAGCATGTGCTCGGGCAAATCTTCAATATCAACATAATTCTTGAAGCGCGGGTCATGTGATGGCACACTCAGAACCTTGGCGTCACCGCCGGCTTCGTCCTCCATCCAGAACACTGCAACCGGCCGCACATACACATGACATCCCGGGAACGTCGGTTGACCTAACCACACCAATGCGTCAAGCGGGTCACCGTCTTCGCCCAATGTGTTAGGAAAGAAACCATAGTCAAGTGGATACTGCGTGGCAGTAAACAACGTGCGGTCAAGCCAAATGGCACCGGTGTCATGATCCATTTCGTATTTGTTGCGAGACCCTTGCGGAATCTCAACAATCATTTCAACTTCCATGAACAGATGCTGCCAATGCTTGGAGAGTTACTTCCATATTCTTGCGATTGTGTTCGCTGCGATCGGCAACCCCACTCACCAAACGTCCAAGAAGGTTTGCAAATTTGCCACGTCGATCAATCCACGAATGAGTCACCAATGAACCGTTTGCCGAGGGTGCAACTTCCCACACCCAGTCGCACCAACGTGACGGACCAACCATCAACGCGAAAACAATTTTGCTGCCAGGAACAAACTCGAAAACTTTGACCATTGTTCCCCAACTCTTTTTGCCGTTTGAGTTTCGTCCCTTGAATTGAGCGCCAACAGCAGGGCCAGTTGTACCCTTCACCCATTGACCACCTTGGTTTTCGGGAGACCATTCGCCCATACGGGTGAGATCGCTCACCAGAGCAAAAACGGTTTCTGAACTAGCGTGAATTTCTTTTGTAACAATGACGGGGGCGCTCATGATCAGGCTGGAACCGTCAACTGTCCCTCTTGCTTTCGAGCCAAGCGAGTGGTGTCGTTATCTTCACCTTCGTAACGAGCAATTTCGTTACGGCCAACGACGTGCCAGTGCACTTCGTCGGGACCATCAGCCAAACGCAACGTGCGCTGACTGGCGTACATGCGAGACAACGGCGTCCACTGCGACACACCTGTCGCTCCGAATACCTGAATGGCTTCGTCAATGATTGCACACACGCGAATCGGCACCATGGCCTTGACGGCACTCACCCAAACACGGGCTTCAGCGTTACCCATGGTGTCCATGGCCTTTGCGGCACGCAACACCATCAAACGCATTGCTTCAAGTTCAATACGAGCCTTGGCAATCACTTCGGTGTTCTTTCCAAGGCGAGCGATCGGCTTGCCGAAAGCTTCGCGGCTCAAGCCACGACGAATCATCAGTTCAAGTGCACGCTCACCAGCACCGATTGAGCGCATGCAGTGGTGAATGCGTCCAGGTCCGAGACGTACTTGCGAAATTTCGAAACCGCGTCCTTCACCGAGCAACATATTTGCTGCAGGCACGCGCACATCAGTGAAACGCAGATGCATGTGGCCGTGCGGAGCGTCGTCTTCTCCAAAAACTTCCATGGGGCCCAAAATTTCGACACCCGGCGTGTTCACCGGAACCAGAATTTGTGAGTGACGACGGTGTGGCGATGCATCGGGACTTGTCATCAACATACAAATCATGATCTTGCATCGCGGATCGCCAGCACCAGAGATGTAGTACTTCTCACCATTGATCAGCCACTCTTCACCGTCAAGTACGGCACGGCACTCAAGATTCTTTGCGTCCGATGAGGCCACATCGGGTTCGGTCATCGCGTATGCCGAACGAATTTCGCCAGCCAACAACGGCTCGAGCCATTGCTTCTTCTGTTCGGGTGTTCCGACGCGCTCAAGAACCTCCATGTTTCCCGTGTCGGGAGCACTGCAGTTCATTGACTCAGAAGCAAGTGGGTTCTTGCCCAACTCGACTGCGATGTAGGCGTAGTCAAGGTTTGACAAACCCTCGCCAGTTTCGGCATCGGGCAAAAAGAAGTTCCAGAGACCACGAGCCTTGGCTTTGGCCTTCAATGAATCGAGCAGTTCAAGCTGACCTTCGCCGTAGCCCCAGTGGTCGGAGCGTCCTTCACCAAGTTTGTAGAACTGAGTCGTTACCGGCTCAACTTCTTCGGCGATGAATTTGACGACCGCTTCATAGAGCGGAACAACTTTGGCCGACATGGCCAAGTTCATCGCGTCGTCGGTACTGATTCCTGAGTGCATTCCGGGCTTAGGCATACTTAAACAATACTTCGTTTCGCTGAAAAGCCCCCTAACGAGCGAATTCGCGCAATACCCGGCCAGGTCGGTGACCCGTGTGTTCGCCCTGATCAGTCACAACTTCACCGTTCACAATCGTTGCGGCGTAGCCCCGCGCCCTAATACGAAAACGACCCTTTTCGCCCGGGAAGTCATGCACGTATTCGGGGTACTCGGTCTGCAGTTTTTCGGGCTCAAATACGTTGATGTCGGCAAATGCCCCGACCTTCAAAGTTCCACGGTCGACTAATCCCAAAACGGCAGCCGGCTTGGCGGTCAGTTGGTGAACCGCCTTTTCGAGAGTCACTGCCTTGCGATCGCGATACCAATACGACAAGTAGAACGTCGGGCTGTCGGCGTCGCAGATCTGACCAGCGTGCGCACCCGCATCGCCCAAACCTGGAACAACCGCATCAAGTTGCAAGAAGACTTCCATTGATTCGGTATTGCGATTAAAGAACCACGCGTTGTACAACTCACGTCCTTCGCTTTGCAACAGGCGGTCAACAATCAATTCGACGGGTGTCACTCCTGCTTCTGCAGCGAGAACTGCAACCGATTTCGGGTTATCAACGTTGTAATTCGGCAACTCATCAAGACCTAGCGGGAAAATCTTGGCTGCGTCATACCACGTGCCTTTCCGGTTTCCTTCTTCGAGCAACTCGGCGCGGCGCACTGGGTCACGCAAAACGTTCAAACGTTCTTCCACGGTTGGCAACTTCATCATGTCGTTCCATACCCGACCAGCAACAACCGGTGTCTGCTTGAGGCCCATCAAAGTTCCACCGGGACGGGTTTGTGTCGCTGAAGAAATGCGACCCAAGTTGTCATTGACATTGGTAAAGAAACTATTCATGCGTTCAACCGAACGAAGGTCACCATCACCTGCGCCACCCGAGAACAAAACATCACCAGCATGTTGCGCCATTTCACGCAACAACGTGAATTCGTATTCGGCTTTAGTGGCGAAATCATTGACTGCTTGGAAGATTCCGCCGCCCGCACGATTCATTCCGTCGGCAATGGCTTTGTACTCATCAATCTTCGCGTATGTGCCAGGAACACAACGTCCATCTGGTACAACATGCAACAAAATCCGCGATGTTGAGAATCCAACCGCACCACCAGCGACTGACTCTTCTGCGATGTCAGCCATGCGGCCAAGTTCTTCAGGAGTTGGCTCTTCATCACTCAATGAACGATCACCCATGACTTGAGAACGAATTGCACAGTGACCGACCAATCCAACAACGTTCAAGGCCGGCTTGAGTCGTTGCACTGAGTCGAGATATTCGGGATAGGTCTCCCAGTCCCACGGCAGACCATCAAGAATTGATTGACGTGGAATGTCTTCAACACTTTCCATCATCTCGGCCAAAAATTCGCGATCTTGTTCAACAACCGGAGCGAAGGTGACACCACAGTTGCCCATCAGCACCGTGGTGACTCCGTGCCATGAACTTGATGTCATGTACGGATCCCAACCGACTTGCGCATCAAGGTGAGTGTGCAAGTCAACGAAACCGGGTGAAACAGTTTTGCCTGTTGCATCGATTTCGCGGTTTGCAGTGTCAGATGACAGATCACCGATCGCCACGATGCGATCGCCAGTCACGGCGACATCAGCACGAAACGAGGCCTTGCCCGTTCCGTCTACAACTGTTCCCCCACGAATGATCAAGTCGTAATTCATAAGTCCCCCATTGAATTTGTGCACTTCCGTGTAGACATTAGAGCGTTGCCCCCATAGATGGTTCATCTAGAGAGCCAAAAGTCTCACTCCATTGTCAAAATAGAAGGCCGAACGTTCTACGTCTCCGACCGCGGTCATACTGGCTTCAAAGCGACGAATCGGGTCATCGGTCCCCTCGTGGTGCGGATAATCCGAGGAAAAAGCCACCATCTGCTCACCGACTTGCTCGATGATCCAACCCACGTCTTCGCCGGCGAACGGACTCACGACAACCTGTCGGCGAAGGTAATCGGACGGGCGCATTGACAAATGTGAAAGATCTTGGATGTTCTTGAATGCTCGGGCGCCTGTGTCAATGAAGCGCAAGAACGAGGGCAACCAAGTTGCACCCAGTTCCGTGACACCAATCCGCAATTTTGGAAATTTCTCGAGCACTCCGTCGTAGACAAGCGAAGCCAGGAAAAGTTCGCCCGGATATCCGATCGCCATATACGACAACGGGTCGCCTGGTGCATCAGAACGAAAATGCCTCATGTCGCGACCGTTATCGAAAAATACCTTCGGCACGGGTCTGTAATTTTGGTCAGCACCGACATGAAGAAACACCGCAAGGTTTGATTCTTGAAGTGCTTCCCACACCATATCAAAATCGGGATGAGTGAATGAATGTTGATATGAAGCAGGTATTGAGTCAATCAACACAGCTGTCACTTTGTTTGCCACCGCTTCGGCGATCAATTCGTGCGCAATCACTGGACCAAACTCAAATGGAACGTAGGCAGTGGCGAGCAATCGAGGGTCTTGGCAAAAATCAAGCATTCCGCGGTTCATCGCCCGCACTGCTTCAAGGCGCACCGAGATCGGCGTTTGCATGATTTGCTCAAATGATCCTGTCGGAAAAATCAATTGGCAATCAAAACCCAGTAGATCAAGCGCTCGGCGACGTTCAACAACGTCCCAACCACCGAGCGACATCCAGCCCTTGCGTGGCATTGACATAAATTCGCTCGCAAGTTTCGTTTGAAGATTCTCATCATTTTTTCGTTGGTTGAAGTCACGATACGAATCATCTAACAATTGACTGAAGTTTGAATCACCTTCACCCAATTCAGGAATCTGATCTTGTACTGCCGCCGATGAATACGAACGCAACCAGCCTTTGGGCTCAAGAATGTGGGCATCAATGTCGACGATTCGACGACCAGCGGCATAAGTAGAGATCATGTTTTCCCCCTAGCGGGCAAACTACAACAAAAGTTGGCGAGAAACTAGCAAAATTTGATGGTCTACAGAATTGCTGCCGCCGCGGCCATTGAAGCCTCGCGGCGCTCGACTTGACGCCGAGCCACTTTGCCAACTCGCTCGATGTACTTAAACATCGCAACACGAGCTTCTTCTGCCGCCGAGGAAAGACCTTCAACCTTGTCAATCGCCCACTGACGGAACACCAACGGCATGATGATCTTTTCGTGATGAATCGCGAAGTCATAAATGCCGACATAGGCGATGGCCTTAGCGTGTTCGACAAATCCGGGAATTCCGATACCCGGCATCGAGAACGACGTGACCTGGCGCTTCAATGCTTCAATTGCTGCCGACGGATTCAGTTCAATAAGTTTGCTCACCAGGTCGCGATAAAAGAGGTGGTGTCGGTTTTCGTCGGTCGACAATTTCATCATCACGTTGTAGCCAACAGGATCGTTCAACATGGTTCCGGTGTTGCGATGTGAAATACGCGTGGCGAGTTCTTGCATTGCCACATAGCACATGCCGTCAACTGGCGAATCAGGTTCGGGCACAATCGCACTGCTCACTTGAGCCATGCGACCATCTTCAAGCGTCTTGGGGTCGACAAGTCCGCTGACGGTGATGTAGTCACGCATCACGATGGCATGACGACCTTCTTCGGCAGTCCAACGTTGCGCCCACGCACCCCACGCCGAGTCGCCACCAAACATGCGCGAGATCGTTCGGGTGTACCACGGCAAGTTGTCTTCGGTGAGCAAGTTCACGAGCAAGGCCGAGCGGACACCCTGGGGAAGCGGTTCTTCGCCAAATGTGAACCCTTCACTATTCAGACGTGCCGCGCGATCCCACGGAACTTGCTCATGCGGATACCACTCTTCGGCCGAATCTAAATGTCGATTGAGAAGACGTTCCGCCTCTGGTTCAAGTTCACGCAAAATCGTCTCGTCTGTCACGTATACAAACTAAACGCTGACGGTGGTCTTCGGTAGTGTCATGGGTCAATTCTTTATGCGACGACAGGGCCAACATCTAAGGTTTGTGAATGACTGAATATTGGCCCAGTTCGTGGTCGGGCGAGGATGGCGGACCAAAAAGACAGCAAATCGCCACAAATGTGTCAATTCAGCACATAACAGACTCAAAACAGCTGGAAGTCGTCTCGCGGGATGCATTGGCAATGACCATGCCAATTGTTGGACCTAACGATGAGTTGTTCCTCCAAAGAGTCATGCCCGGCCCAAATTCAGTGGCGTGGGTCGAAAAAATTGATCCATTGACGCTTGAACCGCTCGCGCAATCTGAACAACTTGCGGGTGGACCGATGTGGCCAGGGGGCATGGCTGCCCATGCGAACGGTTCTCTCTACGTTGTCTTTGGCAATCATGCTCATCGACTTACAAGTGATTTGTCAGTTATCGCATCAGTCGAACTTCCGCGCATTCGCCCATACAACAGTTTTGTGATCTTGCCGACTGGGCATATCGCGACCAAGGATTTTTCCGGCCCACTTCCGGGGCAACCTAACGGCACACCAATGGACAACACCGAGTTGTTGATTCTTGATCCGAACGATCTGCACATCGTTGCGCGTCTTGAACTTGGCGAACCTTCAATCGCCCGTCTCTCCGCCGACGGCAACGACATTTACATTGTTGGTGATCACACATTGATTCGAGTGAATTGGAACGGCGAGTCGCTATCTGTTGACGAAACATTAAATGCTCGCTATCGAACCATTGATGGTCAAACCTTTGGTTGGGACACCGTCATTACAGATGACGACGCTTGGTTCTTAGATAACGGTGAAGGCACACAACTCTTTACTGGATCGTTTCGCGGTGTGGGCATTTCAACAGCACCACTGCATCTCGTGCGCGTGAACAAAAAAACTGGGCATGTCACGTTGACCGAGATATGTGGCCTACCAAATGGCATTGTCGCGAATCCCCCAGTGGTGGATACGAAACGCCAAATCGTTGTGGGCTTTGACAGTGGCAATGGAGTCATCAGTGGCTTTGACCATGACGAAGATTCGGTCACGTTACGTTGGAGTCACGAACAAAACCATGCCTGTCATATGTTGCTCATTCCCGAGACCGGTCAAATCGTGACGGCCGACTATCGGCCCGAACTTGGCTGTGAACAAGTGGTTGTTCTTGACATCACGACTGGTACTGAAGTCGCTCGGGTCTCGACAACAAGTCCCATTCAGTCGGCAGTATTTCCAGCCATTGGTCCTCGCGGCGACATCTATTGGTGCAGCATGACCACTATTACTCGCATCTCGGTTCGCTGACTCAAAATACATAGCCTGATTCGTGGCATGATTTTGGCGTGACCCAACTAACTCCAGGAACCCAAGAGTGGCTCGACCAAGTCGTTGAAGACATCGTTGAACCAGATCTGCCCATCCTTGATCCGCACCACCATATGTGGCCGCAAGGTCAGGGTTTGCCGTACACCCGAAACGATTTACATCGTGATGCCGGCGCGGGACACAACATTGTCAAGACAGTATTCATGGAATGTGGTTCGGCGTACAACCGAGAAGCGCCCGAACACTTACGTTCACTTGGCGAAACTAAGTACATCGCCGATGAAGCATTAAGCGATCCCAATCCCCTGATTGCCGGGATTGTGAGTTCTATTAATCTCCGGCGCGATGATCGTGATGAGTTGCTCGACATGCATGTTGAGGCAAGTCGTGGATTGTTCCGCGGAATCCGTGATGCACTTGCACTCGCTACCCATCCTGAAGCGATGATGATTCCAGGGCATGCAATGAAAGACCTGTATCTTGATGCAGATTTTCGTCGCGGAGTGGCACGACTTGGTGAGCGGGGTTTCACTTACGACTCATGGCACTATCACCACCAAAATCGTGAGTTTTTAGAACTGGCCCGCGCAACGCCCGGGACCACCATGGTTCTTGATCACTTCGGAACACCTGTGGGCGTTGGGCCATACGCATCACAACGCGACGAAATCTTTGAGCAGTGGAAGAAAGATATTGCCGAGATTGCAAAATGTCCAAATGTGGTTGCCAAGATCGGTGGACTGGCAATGCCCGATAATGGGTTCGGTTGGAATACAGCGACTCGCCCACCGACATCAGATGAATTCATTGCGCAACAATCGCGTTATTACTTGCATGCAATCGAATGTTTCGGTCCTTCTCGATGCATGCTCGAATCAAATTTTCCAGTCGACCGCTTGTCACTGTCGTACGAAGTCTTGTGGAATGCATACAAAAAAATGACGAGCAGTTTCTCTGCTAGCGAGCGCGCCGACTTGTTCTACAACACTGCCGCCCGCACCTACAAGGTCTAACTCCCCTCGTGCTTCTGGTGAGGATTTTTCTTCAAAATGAGTAAGAATTCTCACCAGAATCACAGGGATTTTAAGAAGTCGTCGATGAGGACGACATGGTGCAAGACCGATGTGCGCCACGTCTGTATCCACTGCGGTGGAGAATCGTCAACAACCATTTTCACATAGAGGCGCAACATATCGGGCAAGTTCTCAACCTGCGGCGCGAGTTCGGCATATAAACCGAAATCACTTGACGCTTGATGTCCGGCATGATC